>Ga0315336_1003731_pt1 | contig 19676 bp, 10 predicted proteins | sample ASW5metaG_FD_204512 | JGI IMG/M metagenome (GOLD analysis project Ga0315336, IMG submission 204512) | Ammonia-oxidizing marine archaeal communities from Monterey Bay, California, United States - ASW #5 | ecosystem: Environmental > Aquatic > Marine > Intertidal zone | place: USA: California... | reverse complement strand
ATAGACGGTTCTGATGAAGAGTTTCGATCTCTTGATGTCGACTGGGACCATTTAGACCGCAGCGAATCGGATCTATAAAGAGGCCCGGTAAGGCCTTTCTCATGAACTGCACCTGCGCGACTAACCCCCGTCCCCGCTGAACCGCCTGCTAATAATTGACAGCTTAAGTGACAGCTTACCGAGTGGACGCCAGTCGATACAGCGGACCACGCTGGAATGTGAATCGTTGAATCTCTAAGGAATACACCTCGGTGGACGTATCCGGACGGGAGTCTCTCAAACTGGGGGTCAGGGGGTCGCTGGTTCAAATCCAGTCATCCCGACCATTTTCCTCAATGTTTTCTCGTGGTTGGATGTTTTTCAAAAAAAGGTTTCGGTTTAACCCACCACTTGGCCAAGTTTTAACCCACCAAACGGCCACTAAGGCGCGGGCGATTGAAGCCATCGCGCATTCTCTTGAGTCGTAACTACATTTCCGTTGAATCGCCCGAAACGTCGCGTTAGGCTGTTTCCGATGCTCGATTCACTTGCAAAGTACTATGCCGAAAACGGCATTTCAGCCGTGGGTTTTGACTGCCGGCATGGCCGTATTGGTCACGGATTGTGCCGGTTGAAAAGTCGAGACTTCGTTTCGGCTCGCGAAGCATTTGTGGGATCAGAGTATGAGAAAGGCACGTTGCCGCGAGTTCTTTTTGTTTCGATCGATGCCGCGAGCGACCATCCGGGACGAGAGCCGTCAAAACGGACCCTTGAGTACATGAGGTACTGGGAGGAAAACGGAAAGAGTCCACCCGATGGTTGCAATCCGAACGTTCTGAACAAGAATCAACATTGGTATCGCACTCACGAGTTTGCCCACGGCTTACTTTCTTTGGTAGCGAATGAGAAAGGCATTACTCCTTTTCTCTTCAAAGATATACATCGGTACTTCGCACACACGAACAGCGCCAAGTGTAAGGATGCAGCAGGTGGCAGCAAACAAGGTCAGCGATGGATGTTTGATAATTGTCGACCGTTTATCAGACCAGAGATCGAGCTGCTCCGACCAGATGTTCTTGTGACTCAGGGCGATTGGGGGCATAAATCGGTCGACGGGCAGTTTCCAATCGATCGGGTTATAGCCTGGTCGGATCGACCAGAGTACAAATGCGAAATTATTCGAATAGCTGATCGCAAGGTCCTGCGCTTCAGGCTTTACCATCCACGGCGTTTTGGACCGTTCAATAAACAGCGTCGGGAAGCCTACCAGTGGTATTTCGCAGTTGCGCGGGACTTTTTCGAAGAAGGCTCTGAGTAGGCTAGACCCTTCGGTGTTTTGCACAACAAGTGGCCCGTCGCCCGGCGGTTGGCGATCACCTGAGGAGTCATGGCCGGAAATCCAGGACTCAATTATCACAACGATGGGCCGATTTGAGCAGGCACTAAGGCCGTTCCTGAAACTGCTAAAGGACACATAGTCGATTACCAAGCGTCGCGCACCCGGAGCACAAACCGTAACCCCCGTCCCCGTTGAACCGCCCGCTAAAAATTGACAGCTTAAGTGACAGCTTACCGAGTGGACGCCGGTGGATAGAGCGGACCACACTGGAATGTGAATCGCCGAATCTCTAAGCAATAGACCTTGGTGGACGTATCCGGACGGGAGTCTCTCGAACTGGGGGTCAGGGGGTCGCTGGTTCAAATGTTTGACTCAATTCCTGCGATTTGAACCTCATAACTTGTAGTTCGCAGATTCAAATTGTGGTCAGGAGTTTTATTAGCTAGAGTCTGAACTTCTATGGATATGGAATTATCAGCACTGCTTACTCGCGCCAGGGAAGCCGGTCTTGATGAGCGGACTATTGATCTCGCTGAGCAGGGAGACGCCACTGCGCAGTGCGACCTGGCCGGTTGTTACATCGGTTTGCCTTACGGCAACGCCGAGCGCGGAGAGTTGCGGTGGGTCAGGAAGAAAGATGATGCGGAAGCCGTACGGTGGTATCGCAAAGCCGCAGAACAAGACTTCGCCACGGCGCAGTTCAACCTTGGGGATATGTATGAACGCGGCCGAGGTGTACCGCAGGATGATGTGCAGGCGGTCGCGTGGTATCGCAAAGCCGCTGAGCAAGGAGACGCTGGCGCGCAGGGCAGCCTCGCCGTGTGTTACAGCAGGGGCAAGGGCGTCGAGAGAGATCCGGTGGCGGCGAACGCGTGGTATCGCAAGGCGGCTAAGCAGGGACTTGCCAGTGCGCTGTACCACCTTGCTCGCTGTTACAAATACGGTAGGGGTGTCGAGAGGGACCTGGTTGAGGCGGGCGTGTGGTTCCGCAAGGCGGATAAGGAGAATCGGAAAGGCCTGTTTCCCGGCGAACGAGTTAGGGATAGTCTAAGTACACTGTACGACAACTGTTCGGACGATGACACCGAGACGGTTGAGACGGTCGCGTTGTATCGCAAGGGGGCTGAGCAGGGATTTGGCAGTGCGCAGTACCACCTTGGTCGCTGTTACCAATACGGCGCAGGTGTCGAGAGGGATCTGGTTGAGGCGGCCGCGTGGTACCAGAAGGCGGCTGAGCAGCGCATTTTCAAAGCAGCATACGAACTCGGGGTTATGTATGCCAACGGCCGCGGTGTGCCGAAGGGTAAATCGGAAGCCATGCGTTGGTATCGGTTGGCAGCCGAGCAGGGACATCATGCCAAAGCAAAGCACAACCTCAAGGTTATGGAGGATGAAGATGGTTGGAAGCACGATGATGCCACTATTGATTTCTGATAATTCGGCGCGCAGGTGGGCCTTGCACGCCGTCCGGCGAACTAGGCTTTTTTAAACATTAGGTTCAAATAGCGATCGCGGGTCGCGCGTTGTCTATGCTCCGGTGACCCCGAGGGGGTGCCAATATTCGGGGTCTTGAACTTCAGAGTCACGGCTGAATGTTCGCGAAAGAAGAGTCGGGTCGCGGCCTGCTCAAGGAAACGACGATGGCACAAGGGTTTCGCTTCGTCTGCAACGACAACCCTCGATTCGGGTAGAGCCCGAACATTTTTAATGCTTGCATTCGCAGACCGAAGGTATTACTTATTCGGTCTATGGCAGCCAATCATTATCTGTTAGATACGATCCAAGGTGTTCTCGAGGGGACAGAATGGAACGCCTCAAATCAAGGCACCGTGCTACACCTACAGCATTCCACATCACCTGATCTTGTCGGGGCGGTCAGTGTAGTACCGGCATCGATTCGGGAGACGCCGATCGGCACAATCAGTGATGTCATTCAGGTGACGACTAAATTGCCGCCGGCGATCAGTCAGTTTTTCAAAGATGATCCTAAGGGGGTACTGCTTGGCAATAAGGTTGCGTCCACCGGCGCTCTTTACGCAGAAGATGGTGAGTACTATGTGGGGTCACGTGCCACCATTTACGAAGGAGAGGACGTCGAGGTCATAAGCCTTTCGGTCAATTTCCTCGTGCTTGCGGTCTGTGATGGTTATGAAAGTATTTCACAAGGTCTCCGCATCTTAATGGGCGGCGAGGCACCGGACCATAGTGCTCTGGGCGGATCGGCTTGGACCAGTGCAGAAATAGAGGACACGCACTCAAAACTTCTGAATATTTGTGTCTGTACCTCTGATGGTGCGGGTATTACTGCGGAGTTTCCACTTGCGCCAGGCGCAATGAGTGCTGCAGTCGGTGATCAGAATACGGCGTTATTCCAAATACACACGGACGTTCCTCACCCTCACTGGGGGCCTGGGTTGTTTTGCTCGGTAGAGTTTCCGTATTGCCATCCGGATTCACCTGTCGGGCTCGGTAAAGACGACGGCGCGTTGATCGAAGCACTCAATCATTTGAATCGTTTGGAGATGCATCAGCACGATCGTCCCCCGCATTACGGTGCGTGGTGTGTCGGTATGAGAAAAAACAATCCGGCGTACGTGACGTTCTTAGTGAACCAATGTCATCACTATCGTGGCATGAGCTCAGTTCCACATAACTTAGCCATTTGGAATTTCGTCCGCTCAAAATCCGCTGATCCGTTTCTACGGTCTGCTGGGTTTGTCCCTGCTGACTGAAGACCCTGCTCAAGGAAACGACGATGGCACAAGGGTTTCGCTTCGTCTGCAACAGCTGTGACCACACCATCGAGGCGTGGGATGACGGCAATCCGTACTACTTTGAGTCGGTGATCACGAAAACCGGCAAGGTGAAGCAGAAAAAGAAATATGCCTACCATCCAAACCACGAGTTACTCGAGCGCTGCATCGGCAATGATTCCCCCCACCTCTGTCTTGCCTGCGGCAAGGACTTCATGGTCGATTCCGAAGCGCCGATTACGGCGTGTCCGAAATGTCAATCCAACGAGATTACGGACATGATGGATTTAGGCGGGAAGTCGTGTCCCTACTGCCAGACCGGAGTGTTTGGCGAAGACCCTGGCTTCCACGTGATTTCGTAAAGAATCGGTTTCTGTTACCTCTGCTCCTATCCCTAGAGGTCATTCTTGAATGACACGGTTGTTATAGGCTTCGTTTGGCCAAGGTCCATATAAGGACCTCGTGTTGGAAACATTGCTGTGTCGAGTCGTGACGCAGAGTCCTGAGGTGTAGATCTTGTCAGCGACACCTGATGCATTAAGCGGGCTGCCAGAAAAAGGACAGTTGGTGTCTGTTCGGTCTCGCCGTTGGCTGGTGGAAGCGGTCGAGCCGGTATCGACCCGTGTCCGGTTAGCGTGTGCAGATGACGACGCGCAGGGACAAGTCCTGGAGGTGTACTGGGACTACGAATTCGATCGGCGCATTCTCAAGGATGAGGGATGGGAGAATCTTGGGTCACAGGGATTTGATGCCCCTCGTCATTTCGCGGCGTTTCTACATACCTTGCGATGGGGATGTGTCACGGCCACAGATCCGAATCTGTTTCAGGCGCCATTTCGTGCGGGGATCAAAATCGATGCGTACCAAATGGAGCCTTTGCGCAAGGCGCTTCGTCTGCCACGTGTGAATCTCTTTATTGCGGATGATACCGGTCTCGGCAAGACGATTGAAGCAGGACTGATTGCCCGTGAGTTACTGATTCGCAAGAAGGTCAAGACAATAGTTGTTGCCGCACCGTCGTCCGTGCTGGACCAATGGAAAAGTGAACTCGAGGAGCGATTTGGTCTGCTCTTTGAAATCCTTGATCGCCAGTACGTGACGGAGATGCGTCGCACGCGTGGATTTAGCGTAAATCCGTGGCGTACGCATAGTCGGTTCTTAGTCTCCCACAACCTGTTAGTGGATACGACGTATGCCGACCCACTGCGTGAGTGGTTAGGGGATCGAAAGCCAGAAAGTTTATTGATTCTCGATGAGGCGCACCATGCCGCGCCTGCGAGTGGAGGACACTACGGGATCGAGAGCAAATTTACGCGGGCCGTGCGGGACCTCTCTCATCGATTTGATCACCGCCTGTTTTTATCGGCGACGCCACATAACGGGCATCCGAACAGTTTTTCAACGCTCTTGGAGCTTCTTGACCCCAATCGCTTTACGCGTGGGGTCAAGGTCCGGGGAAAGAAAGTTCTCAGCGAGGTAATGGTCCGTCGCCTCAAAGAAGATATTCGACAAGTGCAGGGAGGGTTCCCGAAGCGTGTTATTCAACGGATTGAGATTACCGACTTACCGACCGACGCGCCGGAACTCGAATTGTCGAGATTGTTGGATGCCTATCGTATGGCGCGTGAAACGCGATTTTCGGGTAGCGGAAGTCGGCAGCAGGCTGCCGCAGGCTTGCTCGTCGTCGGATTGCAGCAACGACTGCTCTCGTCGATTGAAGCCTTTGCCCGAAACCTTACTAAACACCGTGAGACCGTTAAAAAACAATGGCACAACGCAGCGGTGAAGTTAGAGACCCCCCAGCACCCACACGATGACGCAACGCGTTTGTTTACGGTGGCCCCGGATGCCGATGATGAGCGGAGCGAATGGGACGAGAAGGCCCAGGATGCGGAGGAGGATCACCATGTGGAGGTCCTCACGACAACGGCCGAGGCCGGGGGGGCTCGCGACGCTGAGGCTCGGGCGCAGTGGCAGCGGGAGCAGAGCCTGCTCGACCAGATGCAGGCGATTGCCGAGAGGGAGCGATATCGACCAGATGCGAAACTGCGGCAACTGATCGACTGGATACGGGAGCATCTGTGTCCGGAGTTGCCACCGTTCGGAACGCGCCCAGCGAAGGCACCGCCCGTCTGGCGTCCGAGGCGCGTGTTGATCTTTACCGAGAATCGTCAAGGGACGAAACACTACCTGAAGACCCTGTTAGCACAGGCCATCGAGGGCACCGACCAGGCTGATGATCGTATCGCGGTCATAGATGGGCTGACGAGCAGGAAACATCGGAAACACATCCAACGCCAGTTTAATACCGCGCCTGAGAAGGACCCGCTACGGATTCTGATCGCGACAGATGCGGCGCGGGAGGGGTTGAATTTTCAAGCGCATTGCGCGGACCTCTTTCATTTCGACCTCCCGTGGAATCCTGGCCGGATTGAACAACGAAATGGTCGCATTGATCGCAAGTTGCAACCGGCCAACGAAGTGCGGTGTCACTATTTTGTCTTGCCGCAACGGGTCGAAGACCACGTGCTTGAGCTCCTCGTAAAAAAGACTGAGACCATTAAGAAGGAACTGGGCAGTTTGTCGAAGGTCATCGATGACGACATTGAGCGTCTACTCAAGTCGGGGATACGGCATAGTGACTCGACACGACTGGCTGCGGCAATTTCGCAGGCGGACCTCGATCGTGAAAAGAAACGACTCATGGCCGAGGATCTGGAAGAGACGACAGTCCGGCAACAGGATCTCAAGGACGAGATCGCGCGCTGCCAACAATTACTGGAAACGTCACGCGAGTGGACAAAGTTTACGGCTGAACCGTTTCGCAACGCCCTGTCGTGTTCGCTGGAATTATTGGGCGAAGAGCCGTTGAAGCAGACGACCGATACGGAGGGACGACCGGTCTGGATGTTTCCTCGGCTTGACGCGCGCGCTGAGACCGATCCGAGCTGGTCGGCCACACTCGACACGCTGCGCGCTCCCCGTCAGTCTGCCCAAACACTTGCCGAGTGGCGACGCGAGGCCCCCATTCGACCGGTGGTGTTTGAGGACGCGGGTGTTCTCACAGAAGACACGGTGCATTTGCATCTTGAGCAGCGAGTCGTGAACCGGCTCCTCGCGCGATTCAGATCCCAAGGGTTTGTTTATCATGATTTGTCGCGCGCGTGTCTTGCGCACGTAGCTGATTCGATCCCGCGGGTAGTGCTGTTAGGGCGACTGTCGCTCTATGGTCATGAGGCGGAACGACTCCATGAGGAACTCGTTCCGGTCACGGCAAAATGGGTGGAGCCGGCACGACGTGACGGGGCATTGCGGTTATATTCGCGTGAAGCAGAGATCAAGACACTTGATTTATTGGACGAGACCTTACGCATGCCTGCGCAGCGGTCTCCGACCGTGGAGATTCAAGACATGCTGCTCGCCGCAGCGCCGCAAGATATCCAGGAGTTGCTGCCCCAGCTCGAACCGCGCGCGAATGCACTTGCAGAGCTCGCGATTGAAAAACTTGCGAAGCGCGGAGAGAGCGAATCAACGCGCCTCCGTGACATTCTCACGGACCAACGCAAACGCGTTCGTGAGGAACTCACGAAGCACACGACACAACTCGATCAGTTAACACTTACTTTCGACGAAGACGAGAAACGTCAGCTGCAGGCAGACATGCGGGCGTGGGAGCGTCGCTTGGGGCAATTTGATCAGGACCTCAAAGTCGAACCTGCACGGGTAGCGAATTTCTATGACGTCCAGGTGCGCCGGGTCGAACCCATTGGCCTGGTCTACCTGTGGCCAGATACGAATTAGACCGCATGGCGACTAAAGACCCGGCCATCGTGCATCACTTGGAGTGGATCGGTTTTGTCCGCCCGACCGGTCTGGTCGTGTCAGCCCCAGCGTTGGTACAAGCTGGGGCCATCCTCAACCGGAATGATATTGACGGACAAGAACGGTTACGGGCGTGTGTCGACGCGCAGACGCCGACCGACGTAGAGCATCCATGCGTCACGAATTTTCGGGCGTTCGCGGACACGGTACTCGCATGGCAGTTTTCACCGAGATTTGTTGCTGGAGGTGAGGGGCCTCCGATACCGGCAGAACTTGAGGTCGCCCTGCCGGAATACGGCGAGACGTTGCGACCGGATTATGCGGTCGGTGAACCTGATGCCACAGAGGGGGGCAGCGCGTGGCAGCTGCTGGTGCTGGTGCTTCCGCCCGAGCAGGAGTTTGACCACGTCGTGTCTGGCGCGGGACGACTCGACGCGTCACCGCATAGCCGGCTCGAGCGCTTGCTCCGCGTCACGGGTGTACGGGCGGGTGTGCTTAGCAATGGCCGGACATTCCGCCTCCTGTCGGCACCACGCGGTGAAAGTTCAGGGTGGATGGATTTCCATGTGGCCGACATGATGACGACGGCAGGCCGCCCCATCGCGGCCGCGTTGCGCTTGTTACTTGGGGAGGAGCGCCTGCTCAGTTTGCCGCGCGCGGAACGGTTACCGGCGTTACTCGAGAGCAGTCGGAAATTTCAGAACGACGTGAGCATTGCGCTCGCGAAGCAGGTACTTCATGGCCTCTATGAGTTGGTCCGTGGGCTGCAAGCGGCACACGACGCCTCGAAGCAGACACTCCTTCGGGAGGCGTTAGACGACGACCCGAATTCGATCTACCACGCCCTGCTGACCGTCATTCTGCGCTTGATCTTTGTGCTGTATGCCGAGGAACGAGACATGCTGCCCGCGGACGAAACATTCGTTCGGTCGTATTCCCTGGCGGGCTTGTATGACCGGTTACAGGAAGACGCGGCGCTATATCCGGATACCTTGGATCAGCGGTATGGCGCCTGGCCGCAGCTGCTGGCGCTCTTTCGATTGGTGTATGACGGCGCGGATACGGGCACGATGCGACTGCCGGCCCGCCACGGCCTACTTTTTGATCCGGATCGCTTTCCGTTCCTCGAGGGGCGGTCGGGCGGACAAGAAGAGGGCACACCGCTGCGGATCGATCCACCGTTGATTCCAGACGGCACAATTTATCGCACGCTACACAAATTACTCGTACTTGATGGCGAGCGACTGTCGTTCCGTGCTCTCGACGTGGAGCAGATTGGCTCGATCTACGAAACCATGATGGGCTTTCGGCTTGAGCAAGCGACGGGCCGGTCGGTGGCGGTCAAGGCGCCGACACCGCGTGGGGCGCCCTCTGTCGTCGATCTCGATGCCCTGTTGGCTGTGCCTCCGGCACGGCGTGGTAAATGGGTTCAGGATCGGACTGCCCGAAAACTGACGGCCAAGCTTCTGGCACTCGTGAAGGCTGCCGAGACCCTTGAAGATGTCCACCGTGCGTTGGAGCCGGTGATCGAGACTGCTGCGACCCCGGACCTGGTGCCATCGGGAGGCATGGTGTTGCAACCAAATGACGAACGACGGCAGTCAGGGTCGCATTACACGCCGCGGGAGCTGACGGAGCCCATCGTGCGCACAGCGCTTGCACCAATTTTCCGTCGACTGCAAGAAGAGGCGGGTGGCTCACCACCGCCGGAGGCCATCCTCAGGCTGCAGGTCTGCGACCCGGCCATGGGGTCGGGTGCCTTCTTGGTTGAAGCGTGCCGTCAATTGAGTGAAGCGCTTGTCGAGGCATGGCATGTTCACAATGTGGTGCCGGAGATTCCGACGGACGAAGATGAACGGTTGTATGCGCGCCGATTGATTGCTCAGCGCTGTCTCTATGGCGTGGATCGCAATCCGGTGGCGGCGGACTTGGCCAAGGTCTCGCTCTGGTTGGCCACCCTGGCGTCGGACCATCCCTTGACCTTTCTGGATCATGCGCTCCGGCATGGCGATTCGTTGGTGGGGTTGTCACGACGTCAGATCGAGGCCCTGCATTGGGATGCGACGAAGCCGATCTTGCAGGGGTTAGGTGTTCATGAAGCCGTGGCGCAGGTGTTTGATCTGCGCCGGCGTATTCGTGAGGCGGATGACACGGTGTCCCATCAGGCGTTGCGTGATCTCTGGGATGACGCGCAGAAGGCGCAGGAGACGGTTCGTCGATTTGGAGACTTGATTATCTCAGCGTTTATCGCGGGGAAGAAACCTGCGGAGCGGGAGTCGAACCGTCAGCACTATTCAAGTGTCATCATCAGTGGAGATGCGGCGCGGTATCGTGAGCAGCTCGAAACGTCACGCTTTGCTGACCCGCCAGTCGTTCCGTTTTACTGGGAGCTCGAGTTTCCGGAGGTGTTCGACGGGGACCATCCAGGATTCGATGCGATCATCGGAAATCCACCATTTCAAGGAAAGAACTCGATGGCCGCGAGCAACGTGGACGGCTACCCGGAGTGGCTCAAGCAGTTGCATGCGGAAAGCCACGGGAACGCGGACCTTGTGGCACATTTCTTCCGCCGTGCGTTCACCCTGCTGCGGGCGGACGGCGTATTCGGCTTAATTGCGACGAATACGATTGCGCAAGGTGATACGAGACCCATGGGACTACGTTGGATCTGTCAGCACGGCGGGGAGATCGTGGCTGCGCGAAGGCGGGTTTCCTGGCCTGGTCTCGCGGCGGTTGTGGTCAGCGTAGTGCATGTGATCAAAGGGAAGGTGACCGGTGCGCGCACTCTAGATGACCGACCTGTCGAGACCATTACCGCGTTCTTGTTTCATCGGGGAGGGCACGAAGATCCCGTACAGTTCGTCGCGAATAAAGAAAAAAGTTTCCAAGGCTCTATTGTGCTTGGTATGGGCTTTACTTTTGATGACACGGACACCAAAGGGGTGGCGTCGTCCCTCGCCGAGATGCGGCGGTTGATCAAGACAGATCCGGGCAATCAACAGGTGATCTTTCCCTACATTGGTGGCGCGGAAGTCAATCAGTCTCCCACGCACGCGCATCATCGGTACGTCATCAACTTTGGTGATTTGAGTGAAGATGAATGTCGACAAAGCTGGCCGGACTTGATGGCGATCATCGAAGGGAAAGTGCGACCGAATCGAGCAAAGCTTACGAGGAATCAGATAGGTCGGAGTAGAGCGAAGTATTGGTGGCTACATGCATCCTCTGCGAGCACGCTTTACGGAGCCATCGCGGGCCTGAAGCGTGTATTGGTTACCAACGCCCAAGCTTCACCGCACCTCGCTTTTGTTTTTCACACGCCGAAAGCAGTGTTCGCCAATAGTCTGAACGTCTTTCCTTTTGAGGATTGGCCTGCCTTTACCTTGCTGCAGGGTTCCGTACACGAGATTTGGGCACGGTTTTTTAGCTCGTCGATGAAGGATGATCTCCGCTACAACCCGTCTGACTGTTTCGAGACCTTCCCCTTTCCCGAGCAGTGGCAGACCGACCCTACCCTCGAGGCCGCCGGCACAACCTACTACGAGTTCCGCGCCAACCTGATGGTCCGTAACAATGAGGGCCTCACTACGACCTATAACCGGTTCCATGACCCCTATGAGCACGATCCTGAGATCCAGAAACTGCGCGAATTGCACGCCGCCATGGACCGGGCGGTGCTGGACGCGTACGGCTGGCACGATATCGCCACCGACTGCGAGTTCCTCCTCGATTACGCCATCGACGAGTCGACCTGGGGTACCAAGAAGAAAAAGCCCTACCACTACCGGTGGCCTGCCGCCGTGCGCGACGAAGTCCTAGCCCGCCTGCTTGAACTCAACGCCGTACGAGCGAAGGAGGAAGCCAGGGCGGGCGTGGGAAAGCCAACAACACGCGGTAAGATGGCTGGAAGAAAGCGGTCACCTAAACCAGAGTCGACCGGAGACCTGTTCGCATGACAAAGCAGACTGATCAAGCGTCTGAGATGACATCAGAAGACGTGCGGAAACAATTAGTCGATGCGTTGAGACTTGATTTAGTCGGTCCTGGAGTCGACCACCCGTTGGCCGAGGAGCAACTTTCCGAGTCGGACCGACCTTCAAGCTGGTATCTCACGGGTTTTCTAATTCCCTCCGAGACGGAACCAGAACACCGTGCCCAGGATGTGGATGACGACGATGACCTGGGGGAGGTTCCCGATGACGCCGGATTAGCAGAAGAATCACACGAAGAACGTAAAGCGGCCAAGAAAGTCTATTTCCCGTCGTCCGTCGGGCTGAGTTTCTATCTGTTGCCAGCGGCGCGACAGCTCACGGTGGATGTGTCGTGGGGCGACTATGCGTTGCGCGACGTAGAGGACGACAACGGAGAAACGTCGACGAAAGTGTGGCAACGCACGCCGCGTCGTGAAACGGTCACCGTGCCGGTGAGCGCTGGCCGAACTCGGGTGCCTGATTCCGATGGAATCGACTTAGAGATCAGCGAGCAAACGGTGTCCGGAGCGGAACTCGGGGAGCATCTGCCTTCAGGGCTACGAGCGGTGTCGATCTTTGTGGTGAATCGACGGATGCCAATCGCCGTCAAACGGGGAACCCCGGATCGATCTGATGAGGCGTATGTGTTTCAACCCCGTCTCGTGGTGCGAGGAGACAAGTCCTTTGTCGAGATGCCCGACCTTCGGGGGGCGTTGTCTAACGAGTGGGATGACGCGGTGGCGAACCTGCAGTATGCCGACACACCGGCATATGCCGTTGGACACGGGATCTCAACCGAATGGGACGTTGCCGATGGGGCCTGTACGGAGGTGAAAACGGCCTGGATACCGACGGCGGAAGTTGAAGCGACCAAAACGGTTGAGGTGCCGGATGTCAATTTGTCGATGACGGCGCTTGGCGCGCTGCCAAACGGTGCTGCGATGACCGAGGCTCTTCGTCCATTGGGAGATCAGTACCGGCAATGGATTAGGAGGCAACGGGACAACCTGAAGGAACTCCCTGAGACTCATCTCGAGACCGCGCAGGAATTATTGCGATCCGCGGAGACCGTGGCTGATCGGATAGATCGTGGCGTGGCGATTCTCGACACGGATGAGGATGCGCAGGAGGCGTTCCGCATGGCGAACCGGGCCGTCGCGCGCGCGTTGCAGCAGCGGCAAGGTCTGACTGAGCCCCGGTGGCGGGCGTTTCAGTTGGCCTTTATCCTCCTGAATCTGCCGGGCATTACCTCGCCGGAACACCGTGACCGAGAACTCGTCGATCTGCTGTTCTTTCCGACAGGCGGCGGCAAGACGGAAGCCTATTTGGGATTGTCGGCGTTTGCGATGGTACTGCGCCGTCTACGCCACGCAGAAGACCGGATTGCGGCATCTGGGGTAACCGTCATGATGCGGTACACCCTCCGCTTGTTGACCCTCGACCAGTTCGGACGCGCGGCTGGCCTTGTGTGCGCACTTGAACTTGAGCGGCGGGAAAACCCGCGGGCGTATGGTGACTGGCCATTTGAAATTGGTCTATGGGTCGGGAAAGCCGCGACCCCCAACATTCTGGGCGAGCGAGGCGATGGGCGGTCGGATTCGACTCGCGCTAAAGTGAAGCAATTTAAGGACAATCCGAAATCAAAACCGGCGCCGATTCCACTCCAAGTGTGTCCGTGGTGCCAGACGCCATTCCGCCCGCAGTCATTTACGTTACATCCAGATTCTGATTATCCGAAAGAACTGCGGATCGTCTGCACGAATAGCGATTGTGACTTCACTCGCGATCACGCACTTCCCATTGTTGTGGTTGATGAGCAAATTTATCGGCGGTTACCGGCGTTTCTGATTGCGACGGTAGACAAGTATGCGGCGCTTCCGTGGCTTGGAACCGCTGGGGTGCTTTTGGGTGGCGCAGATCGGCATGATGCAGATGGATTTTATGGGGCCGGTGAACCACGCCAGGGGCAGCGTCTTTCCGCACCACTCGCGCCACCCGACCTTGTTATCCAGGATGAGCTCCATTTAATTTCTGGGCCACTTGGCACGATGGCGGGACTGTACGAAACCGCCATTGCGCGCCTGGCGACGCGAGAGATCAACGGGAAGACTGTGCGGCCGAAGATTGTGGCGTCGACGGCGACAGCCCGGCGGGCGAGCGCGCAGGTACAGGCGCTATTTGCGCGCCCGCTGACTCAGGTGTTTCCGGCTCCGGGACCAGACCGTCGAGATTCATTCTTTGCTAAAACGGCGCCATCAACCGAAACACCAGCTCGACTCTATCTGGGGTTAACGGCGCAGGGGCGGAGTCCGAAACACGTGATGCGGCGTGTGTGGCTGGCGCTCATGGGAGCCGCGGAGCGGTGTTACCGTGATGCGGGAGGAGAGCGGAACAAAAAGAATGTCGGAGATCCGTACATGTCGGTGTTGGGCTACTTCAATAGTTTGCGAGAACTGGGTGGGGCTCGGCGGATACTGGAAGAAGAAGTTCAAAATACTGTGAGGGCATACGGCTCGCGCATGCGAATTGGTGAGACACAAGGAATGTTCGCAGATCGGAAGAAGTTCTCTGAGGTCGTTGAATTGACGTCACGTGTGCCGATTAACGAAGTCGACGAAGCACGTCGGCGGTTGGCGCAAGAATTTCATCAGAAGAAAGAGCGAGTGGATTGTGCGATTGCCACAAATATGATTTCCGTGGGGCTTGATATTCAACGACTTGGGTTGATGGTCGTCATGGGACAACCGAAGACACATGCTGAGTACATTCAGGCAACGAGTCGTGTTGGACGAGATCCAACACGTCCTGGCTTGGTCGTGACGCTTTGTAATTTTCATCGCCCCCGCGACCGGTCACATTACGAGCGATTTCGACATTATCACCAGACGTTCTACCGGTCTGTGGAGGGGGCGAGTATGACGCCGTTTTCAGCACGAGCGCTTGACCGGGGCTTGGCTGGTGTGACTGTTGGATTGGCACGGCATCTTGTCCCGTCTCTGACACCACCGGACGCCGTCGCGAAACTCGCCAGCGTGAGGGTAGAACTTGAGCAGCAGTTGCAAGCAATTTTTCGTGAGCGGGTCAAACGACAACCGATAAACGATCCGGAGGAGCTGGAGGCACGTGTGCGGAGCGTCCAAGAACGCATTAGTGATCTATTGGATTCGTGGATCTACGTTGTGAATGCTTATAGAGAGCATGGTGTTGAGGTGCAGTATCAAAAGTATGAACGCAAAAACCCAAAACCACTACTGCGAGAGATACTCGACACGGAGTTTGAATCAGTTCACCATCGGAAATTTCGCACGAATCGGTCGCTTCGCGATGTGGAACCGGAAGTGAATTTAATTGTGCAGGGTAGGGGCTGATGCCTCGGACGAAGGCACACGGACAGATCCGGCAGAGCCAGGTAATTTATACGTGGGGCCCAGGCGCGCTCTTAGATTTACCGACCGGCTCCGTGATGGTCGCTGGATTGGAAACGTGGAATCAGTCGTCGCTGACGGAAATCGATGAGCCGCGTTTAGTACACAAGCTGCAAGTCATGACGGACATACGTGATGTGCGGATCTATCAGCCACCAGCAGCTTCAACAGATCCAAGGGAAAAAACGACGGGGATCGGTGTTCGCCTGTTTCCAGAGTGGTTTGTGGCTCAACCGAAGGACGATGGCGACACCGGGAATGCCGCGACGCGTTCTCGACGTTTGGTGCATCGGAAAGCGTTGGATGATCGCGGTCGTTTTGAGCAGCAGGAAGTGGTGCCGACCCGCTTTGTCCGGGCCTGCCCGCTGGGGCACATCGATGATCTGGATTGGTTTTGGTTTGTTCATGGCCCGAATAACCCTTGTAGAGGGGACTTGTGGTTGGTGGAAACTGGCACAAGTGGTGACCTGTCCGAACTTCTCGTTCGCTGCGGCGGATGCAAGAAGACAAGGGCTCTTGTTGAAGCGAAACAGGTAGACCGCAATCCACTCGGAACGTGTCGCGGTAACCGTCCTTGGCTCGGATCGAACACCAGGGAAGACTGTAGCCGACCAAGCCGGCTACTGATTCGGACGGCGGCCAATGCGTATTTCCCGCACGTCATGAGTGTCTTGTCGTTGCCTGATCGGGTGTCGGACCTGCAACGCAGGATCGACGAACAGTGGGACGATCTGCAGATTGTGGATGATCTTGACACGTTGGCGGTGATCAAGCGAAAGCCAGTGGTCACGCAGGCGCTTGCTGCATTTACTAATGAGGAAGTGTTGAAAGGGATTCGAAGAAAGAAACATCCCGACCACAGCAAGGAAAAAGTCAAAACGGTTGAAATTCAACAGATACTTTCCGCGCCAGAAGGGTTTGGCGATGACGTGCCGATTAATGAGAATTTTCACGCTCGACGGCTGCCGGACACGGCTTGGCGTCATTCGAAAAATTACGAGGCTGTTGAGTCGCTCATTCAATTGCATCGATTGCGTGAAGTGTCCGCCTTAGTTGGATTTACTCGCTTTGAATCGGTCACGCCGAATATTCACGGAGAATACGACTCTGATGTTGAACGCGCGGCGTTGGCTGCTGAACCAAGCTGGTTTCCAGCAATCGAAAACAGAGGTGAGGGCATATTTATCCAGTTACGATCCGATGCCATCGATGCGTGGTTGGCGCGACCGAACGTCAAAGACCGACTCGAGACTCTTCAGCAGGGGCACGCGCGGTGGTGGGAACCGCGTAGTAAGACGCCACCGCCGTTTCCTGGCGGTGCGTACATTGTCCTCCACACGTTGTCACATCTTCTTATCCAGTCGTTGTCGGTCAGCAGTGGTTATCCCATCAGTTCGATTCGAGAGCGGATCTATGCCGAGGAACGACAGTTTGGCATCCTGCTCTACACGGCGAGTCCAGATGCTGACGGGACGCTCGGAGGTCTTGTCCAACAAGCTCGACAGATGGAGACTCATCTCCACTATGCGCTGGATTTGGGAAAGCTGTGCTCTAATGATCCGATTTGCGCGCAGCATTCACCAGCCGAGCAGCTGGGAGGACGTCTGTTGACCGGAGCAGCCTGTCATGGGTGTGTGCTCCTCCCTGAGACTTCTTGTGAGATGCGGAATGACTATCTTGATCGATCGTTGGTTATCTCCGGACTTGGTGTGACGGAGACGGCATTGTTTTCTCGCGCCTGATGATTCAATTGTTGCTGGGTCTTTCGTCGCATCGGAGGCGAGCGTTGGCCGATGCCCTTGACGGTGGGATGCTTGAGGTATCGGCATCACTTCCGGCCGTTCGTAATGTTCTTGGTCTGTCGTCTCGCGACGCTTCGGTGGCGGTTGAGGTTTTACGATCATTTTCGGCGTTCAATATATCTGCGGCGGCCTGTGCGCAATGGATTCGAACGATTGAAGAGGCAACAGAATATAAGTCCCGGCCTGAGCTCGTATGGAGTGGGCCTGAACTCGAGGGTCTGCATGCACGCGATACGAAACGAGTGTATGACGAGCTCCTGTTATCCGCGACGCGCTCGGTGTGGGCCAGCACCTACGTGTTCTTCGATGGTCCTCAAGTCTTCGGGACATTGGCGCAGTGTATGGAGAAACGTCCCGATCTACGGGTAAATCTCTTTCTGAATATTCAACGGAAGAGAGGTGATACCACGAGCGCCGAGCAGTTGGTACGAACGTTTGCAGATCGATTTTGGACCACTGATTGGCCTGGAGTGAATCGTCCGACGGTGTTCTATGATCCACGGTCTCTCTCGTTGGACAATGAAAACGGTATATTGCACGCCAAGGTGTTAGTTGTCGATGAAACGCAGATGTTTGTGACGTCTGCTAATTGGACGGCGGCGGCCCTTAAAGAAAATATTGAAGTGGGCACCCTACTTAAAGACTCGTTGCTCGCAGAGAACATGGTGGCGCATTTTCAGGGTCTCATTGATAAACAGTTATTGCGACCAATCCCGTCTACCTAGTGGCATAGCCGACCTTTCGAGCACTGACAATGACGCTCCGCAAAATGTCGATCTTTAGTGTTAGTCAGAAACATCAATTAAAAAACATGCTGGGTGAGCACTATGCGGTATTGCTCCCGTTGCTCGAAGAAGCCGCTCGGCCGGTGGATGGACCGCGTGCCCCGTGGGAACACAGGACCGAAGTGAAGGCACAGAAAAAAGCGGCCGCCCAGTTGATCCGCGCAAGCCAGCGGTTCATACGGGCACTCGAGACGGCACAGGACGCAGTTCCGGAGGCTTTACGGCAACAATATGTGCCGAGGAGTGACGAGGCCGGTGCCGTGGACTCATGGGAGTCCTGGTCCCGCGCGCGGCGTGCGACAGAAGATCTGATCCATGATGCGACTCTCTGGAACGACCGTGCGACCGAGCAGAGCCGTCTCAGGCGAGGGCGCAAGGTGTCTGATCGTCGTGTTCTGGCCGAATGGATTGGACTGAAAATGTCGCAGGCTGGAATCACGCTGACGATTTCGGCCGACGGGCAGTGGGCTCGAACGGTACAAATTGTCTGTGACGCAGCGAAGGTTACAACGCCGATTGATTTGTTTCGTGACATCCACGCCGCATATCGCTCCTTGCAGACGTGGTTTCCAAAGCGATTTCCTTCCCGAAGCACCCGCCGATAAACCGACTTACTGCACTAAACCGTCACAAAAATTCTCGTTTAGTGCAGCACTACACCAGGTCTGAGTCGGGCAAGCTGTTCATGTTCATTCGCGCTGACCGACCAGCGCGCAAAAAAGCAGGGTCGGCACGCAGGGACCGTCGGAGTGTGATGGTCGCCTCATGCGGCTGCGGCTAGTGGGATCAACAGCAGCACGTTTAAGAGGGGAGTTCGGAGCATTTTGTACCGCCGTGTTTCTCTCCGCCCCGACCCGATGTCCTGACCCACATGCAGGGTCAGTCTTGAGTGTTTCGCCATGCATGTGTTGTGCAGGCTGTTTCTTTTTTTTGTTGTCAGTTGCTGACATCGGGGAAAAAGAAAAGGCGGAACTATGTAGATGAAAAAAAGTCGCAGAAGGAATGACCGATGCAGATTAGAAACAGACAGCAAGTTGGTATTAGGCGATGGACCTCGCCCGCACAGTATTGGCGGTCTCCTGAAGGACAACGTCGTAAGACACTCAGACGGTTTGACCGTCATGCGGCGCGGCCGAGGAACATGACGCCGAGGCTAGTAAAACCGTTGAAATCTTGTCGGCGGGTGAAGAGTCAGGCGTCGTGACACACCAACAGGCGACTGGTCGGCCGGTACTCCTCACGGTTCAAGATGTGGCTGATCTTCTCAGGACGAGTCGGACAGCGGTTTATGCCATGGCCGCCCGCAGTCAACTACCAGGGGTCATCCGAATCGGACGAAGACTCCTCGTTCGTCGAGACGCACTGGTAGACTGGCTCGACCAGAAGGACGCGCCATCGCCGAAGGAGTTCGGGCGATGAGCGTGAAAATTAGACGGTATAAGCGAGGTGGTTGGGAAGTGGATATAAACACCCGTCTCCTAAATGGACGTCCGCATCGAGAACGTCGAAAAGCCCCCGTGTCGGGTCGGTCGGCGGCACAGCGTTGGGGGGAGGAACGGGAACGGGAACTGGTACTCCATGGACCATCACGTGCTCGAAAGGAGGTGCCAACGTTAGAGAGTTTCGTGCCCCGGTTTCTCGAAGGGTACGTCGTGGCGAATCGGTTGAAGCCAAGTGGGGTAGCGGACAAGAAGTCCATCCTCCGGGTACATCTCATACCAGCGCTTGGTCAGAAGCGACTGGATGCCATTACCACGGAAGACGTGCAGCAGCTCAAGGTCCGCTTGAAACACAAGGCGC
>Ga0315336_1003730_pt1 | contig 19678 bp, 21 predicted proteins | sample ASW5metaG_FD_204512 | JGI IMG/M metagenome (GOLD analysis project Ga0315336, IMG submission 204512) | Ammonia-oxidizing marine archaeal communities from Monterey Bay, California, United States - ASW #5 | ecosystem: Environmental > Aquatic > Marine > Intertidal zone | place: USA: California... | reverse complement strand
GCCGAAGCGCAAGCGCTCCACACGATCGCGGAAGAGCAACCGGAGCAAGTCGAGGCCATCGCAAGAGCGCAACGATGAAGCGAAGTTCGCATCCTGAGTGGAGGATAGCGCTCCCCAGTGGACGCTGCAACGCTCGAAAGCCCCATTCAGGATCTCACGGATTTCAATGCTTCAGCGAGCATCGTCCTACAAACCCTGCTTCAACTCATCCCACGTCTTCGGCTTCCATGGGCAGAGGGTGAGTATCATGGCCACCCAGAGCTGCATGGGGGAGGTCTCCTTGGGAGTCTTCAGACCCCATTCATGGTGACACAGGCCGGTTCCTTTGTCGGGTCACTACTGGGGGACCGGTTTCGCCCGCTCTTTGATCCAGGGCGGGAGGTCGCCCTCTTCGCCGAAGGCGCGGCCGTGGTAGTTGAACTCTTCCCCGTACTGGAAACCATGCTTCCGTCCGATGGCCTCAGCCAGCTCTTTGACGTAGGCGCGGACCAGCCGCCGACTGGACGCCTCATTGATTTCGTCGAGAAGCATCGTCGGTTTGCGGGCCATTTTGAGGCGTGCTTTCGTATGCACGGCGTAGCGGTAGTTGCGATTTCGGAGAGCTTGGATCACGGCGACCTTCTTGTTGAAGTTCTTCGTGATGTCGACCGGCATGAACTTTGCCGCCTTGTGACCGCCCTCGCCAGGGCGGTAGGGGCGGTACGTGGCGTAGTAGTAGGTCTCGCGAAGGCCGTGGCCTCGCAACCCGGCCTTTGTTGCTTCGGGAAGGAAGTAGCCTGCATTACTGTAGGCGGTCTCCTCCGCGCCCCGGGCTACGAAGAACTGATCCCAGTCCGGTTCGTAGTTGATGTACGGGTCAGGGATGAAGATCTTCTCCGGCCTCCAGTGGCGGATCATGATCGAGATGTGGTTGCGCATCTCGTTCGTCGAGATCACGCCGAGTTCGCCACTTTTGTCGTTGATATTGACTATGTCGGTTACGCCCAACATGCGGGCTGCCTTCTCGGCTTCCTCGACATTAGCGAGACGTGTTTCCGCGGGTCCAAGGTCGACGGAATCCTTCTCGTCGTTGCCGATCTGAACGACGTAGACCTTGAAACCGTCGTCGATGAAATTCGCTAGCGTGCCGCCGCAGGCGAACAGATAATCGCCACTGCCGGCAGTTACGACGAGGATACTCTTCGTTCGTTGTGCCGTCAGAGCCAACGGGAGCACGAACATCAGAAGCAAAACAATGAGAATTCGTCGCATCAACATCGGCAGCCTCGCGAAGCTCGGTCATTGTAACAGCCAATCGATCGGAGCGCCGCTGCATGGCCCGCGTGCCGCTCGTCAGGGTTTGGAGGTCAACCGAGTCGTAGTGCCGATTATGATAGAATGGCCGTCCGGTTCGGTCAACAGGCAATGTCGATGGTAATGCAACGATTGCTGCTGCTAGCGGGCCTCAGCTTGGCGCCGCTGGGCGCCCAAGACGCGGACCTCCTGCCCACCGGCGAACTCCCGCCCGGCAAGGCCATCCTCGTCGGTCAGCCGCACCACGACGATCACACCACCGACCACGGCTTCGCCGGCCTGATCGCCCGCTTCGTCGACGAGGGCTACCGCGCCATCTACGTCCGTTCGACGAACGACGAGAAAGACGGCCCGCACGGCTACCCGCGCAACGACATCATCAACATGCGTGAGACCGTGGAGGCCACCGCCGGCCTCGGCATGGAGAAGGTCGTCCCTCTCAACTGGCGTAATAACTTCGAGACCCCCGGCCCGTTGAACGAGCTGCGCGAGCAGTTGATTTTTCTGATTCGCAAGTACAAGCCGGAGATCGTCATCGGGCACAACGCCTGGGAGCACTACCAGAAGAACCCCGGCCATCGAAGCGCCTCCTGGGCGCTGGAAGAGGCCTTCTGGCTCGCCGGGCATCGCAACGTCCACCCGGAGCACTTCGAGCAGGGACTGGAGCCCCACGAGGCCTCGTACCACTACGGCAAGGCGCGACTCGACTGGGGGCTCGGCCACACCCCCAACATCGTGATGGAGTTCAATGCCGAACAGCAGAGACGGAAGATAGTCGCCTATCGGTTCAGCGAATACGCGGCAAGCCCGGAGCAAGCGCGGTCAGTACGCGCCGACCTGGCCCGACGCAATCTGTATATGCCGGAATTCGAGGGCCTGGATGACGAGGCTGCCGGTTTCCAGATCTCCGACTGGTGGATGGACTACGTCTCGCGCCTCCACGGCTCCTACGCCGGGGTCGCGTTGGGCGAAGACTACTACTTCATGGACGAGTTTTACGACCTGCCCGGCCTGCAGCCTTACCTTGAGCGCAATGTCGAGGGGCGTTAGCGTGCGGCTGGGTCTGCTTGCGCTGCTTCTGGCGCTCAGTCTGGCGGGCGCTCAGAATAAACAGCCACACGCCCTCGACGAGATGGGTAGCGGAGGAACTTCAGTGCGGCTGCTCGGTCGAGGCTCAGATCCTGGACCTTGTAGGCGACACCCATTCCGCCTTCACCGAGCTTCTCGGTGATGCGGTAGTGCGAAACGGTCTGTCCGATCATAGCTCCCCTTAGCTGAGGGAATTACACCGCCGCGGGGATCACTGTTGGTAACAACCGATGTCACGAACTATGACATTGTCTTGCGTCTAGGTGCTTGAGGCGACTCGGTTTCGCGTTAGCCGACCTCCTGTTGGGGGATTCCTGAACGCACCGTGTTGAGTGCGAAATCATTTCTCAACACCTACCGCAGGGGGCAGCGTGGCGAGTTCTTGATGTGAACTCGGCAATGACCCCTGCACGACCTATTCGGGTCCGGTTCGCTCTGCAATCGCAGTCGTATGCGCCAAATCCACGACCCAATGTAAGGCTCTCGAATTCCTCTTAGCGTTTTGCAACCTATTGATATAACCGGACTTAGGTCACATTTCAAGCAGACTCCGACAGGTAACGAATCCGACAGTGGCAACATCCCCATCACGGATTGTTAATCCGAGAATCGTATGTCAGAGTCGTGAGGTTTCCAGGACATGGGATTCTACATGTCGGTGGGGGACGTATCCGATACGAGGCGGACGGTCTCGGCGTGTTCGAGCCGGTAGCCGAGCCCGGTGCGATTGGTCATTCGCCCGATGGGCGTCATCGAGACGAAGTCGCTTTCGGGCTTATCGCGAACGGGCGGGTCGCGCAGGATGAAGGTCTCGATCTTGGTGATCTTCTGCGGAGGGTGATTGCGGGCGGCGGGGGTTGGGGAAGATGATGCGTTCGTGGCGGCGAAGGGTGCAAGCCCGGCTAGCGCACAGAAGGTTCGTCGTGTCATGAGGGGTGGGCCTCCTGCGTAAGAAGATAGCGCGATTTCAATGTTGGCTCCGTGCTTGCCGGTCGAGACTGCGATGCAAGAGATCATTCGAGATCGGGCTTATTGTTCCAGAAGGTGTGCCTCGTCGGCGTACTCAGAGGAAGAGTCGCCGACGGCGGCAGGATAGAATAGCTTGGAGAATCAGAGGCCACTGCGGTAACCGTTGTACAGGGCGGAATCAGAAGGACGGATAGCTAACGCTGGAGGCGCAGTATGAGCAGAGTGGATAGCATCGAAAGTCAGGTCCAAAAGCTCTCTCCCGAAGAACTGACGACATTTCGGAGTTGGTTCGCCAGATACGATGCTGAACTCTGGGACCGTCAGCTTGAATCCGATGTGCAAGCGGGGAAACTCGACGCCTTGGCGGAACGCGCGCTTCAGGACCACCGTGCCGGGCAATCCACGAAGCTGTGAACCATTATGCCGGACCGGATTTCTGGGAGTTATACGACCTGCTTCCTTCGCCGGTAAGGGAGACCGCCGATAAGGCATTCGCCCTGCTGAAGGCAGACCCTCGACATCCGTCGCTTCACTTCAAGAAGGTGGGCGGGTTCCGGTCCGCTCGGGTCGGACTGCACCACCGGGCCGTCGGAACCGCGGTTTCAGACGGAGTTCTTTGGTTCTGGATTGGGACACACGCTGAATACGACAAGATCATCGGCTAACCGGTCGCGGACACGAAACCTACTGGGAGTTCGCTTTCTAGATCTAAGATGGCTCTTCCCCCTTGTCGCGCCTGAATCCTAAGCGATTGGGTCAGGTGTAGAACCAGGCCGTCTTGAAGATCTTGAGGCGGACATCCGAATCCCGCGAACCTGATTCGGATGCATGGTAGTAGGTAACGAGAGCCTCATCCCCGGCGAACATCACCGAAGGATAGCCGCTGATGTAGCCTTCCCGTCTCTCGATGTTCTTGATGTTGTCCCAGGTCTTTCCACCGTCGCGCGAGACCGCTGAGCTGAGTGGGTTCCGTGGATAGTGAAAACTCTTGCCCCCCGGGCGGCTCAAGGCGTATGGGGTGGCATTGTTCCACAGGAACAGGAGATCAGTGCCACCGGGAATGCGCTTCAGCGCGCTGGCGGAGGAAGGCGAAGGAAGAACCGTCGCCTTTGCCTCGGACCAAGTCTCGCCGCGGTCGCTTGAGAACGCCTGGTAGATCTTGCCCAGCGTCGTACGCAGCATACAGACCAGCGAGCCGTCTTCGGCCTCCGCGATGGCCGGTTCTTCCGCGCCGCGCTTGGGAAGATCAATGCGGTTCTTGCTCTGTTGCCAGGTATGTCCGTCGTCGTCGGAATAGAAGCAGAACGCACGGAAGTGTTCCCCTTCCGCCCAGATCTTGGGGCTCCAGAATGCGGGTAGGATGATGCGGCCCGAGCTGTGAACCGAGATATGATCCGCGTTGATCGGATAAAACCCACCCGGCGGCGACATCTGTTGGGGCTCGCTCCAGGTTTCACAGTCGTCCTTGGAACGCCGCATCATGATCCGCCGCTCATGCATATCGTGTTCCCAGGAAGTGAAGAAGAACACGACGTCGCCGGACGGAGTCCGCACGAGGTTGGGATGCTTGACGTTGCGCCCCCAGACATTCTCTTGCAGGATAATGCGTCCGCTCCAGGTGCGACCCTTGTCCTTGGACACGCGGGCCGAGATGCGGCAAGGCGTGTCGTCGCGGCTACCCGGCCCAGAGTAGGGTGAGCGGTAGATGTTCGAGGGACGATTCACGTAGTACTCCGACCACACGAGCAGCAAGCGGCCGTCTTGCAACGGGAAGATCTGCTGATGATCGTGGCGCGGATTTTCCGCCGTCCAGGGACAGACCGTAAGACTGTACACCTCGCCAGGGGCAGCTTGGGCCGTTCCGGTATTCGTCATGGCGAACGCGAGCGCACCCGCTGAGAGCGCAGCAAGCCTTCGTCGGTCGATGCGTTCGTTGGTCTTCATGATTGCAGAGAGTTTCTCACAGGAGGAATCGCTTCGCATGGACTTCCGACGACCCCCCTCCGCGGAAGTGACTCGCCCGACTGCCAGCCGCGATCTCCGCACACAAACCGACTGGAGACCCCTTCCGACTCAGTTGGGATCCACGGCAACAGTCACGACGGTACTTGCCAAACCTCCCGGCGACACCACGCGCAACGGAAACAACCCTTCAGGCCAGTCGGGAATCTGCGGCATTTCCTACGGCAGCTTTACATTGATCTGCGTGACGCCTGCTACCAGGCCGGGTGCTCCCCCCGCCCATCCGACGGTCAAGACCCGCCCTCCTGGAATGCCTACAAAAACCACCGGCGTCTGGTCCAAAGGCCGTAGCTCCAAGGGCGTCACTTCGCCGGCCTCGCTAACGGGAACCGTGGCTCCTCCTCCCGTGCCAAACAGAGCGATCCACGAACCTTTCCTCGCCAGGTTACTCGGGGAATTCACTGAGCCATCCTCGTTCAACGCGGCCGCCGGACGGTTCGGAGAATCATCGAGCTGAAAGATGGAAATCGAAGCCAGCTCCATGGAGGCCGATTCGAATATTGCTGCCAACTCGCCATGGACTTCCACTCGGACAACCGGCGGCCCAGGCAGTACCGAATAGGAAAGGATCGCGTTCACCTGTCCGTACGAGCTGAACAGAATCGGCATAGCTTCCCCGTTGATGAACACCTGAGTGCCGCCCAAGCTGCTTGGAACTCGGCCGTTTTCCAGTTGGAACCCTATGCCGTGGCGCGGCCCCAATCTGGTCCCAAACAGGGTCACGATCATGCCGGCGGAAAGGGACGGGGCCAAGTTCGCCGCGTTGAGCACGCAACCCGCGAACACGCCCATTGATTCGCCCTCGATAATTTCGAAACGGCCAAAGTTGGTCCGAATAATCGGCAGGCCTCGATCATTCGTCCCTTCGAACTCGGTACGTGTGCTGTTAGGCAGACGAGTGGCGAAAAGTTGCTTGCCGCTGGGGCTCAGCTTGAGGTAAGTCAAGTCACCCAGACTGCAGGCGGTTTCGAGAAGCGGATTCGGGCCGACCGTGAAGCTCCCTTCGGCGATGACGATGAGGTTCCCCTCAGGGTCCACGGCCAGATCACCAATGTCGATCGATCTCTCCGCCAGAACTCGCTCTCCCAGTGCGTCGATTCGTATGAGCGTGTGATCAACGTCAATACAGCAATTGACTAACGAACTCATGCTTGCCCAGACGCTACCGTCAGGCAAAACGGCGACCCACAGAATCCAGTCTGTGTCTGCTCCGCCGAGATAGGTTGCGAAAATAAGCCGTTCGCCTGACGGATCCAACCTCGCGACGATGCCGTCGTTTCCCCCCCCGCCGGCTCCCGCTGGAAGGCCGTGGGGGTTGTTGGAAAGCCCTCTTCCGCACGTCCTCCGTAGTAGAGGCTACCGTCAGAGTGCAGCTTGGCGGTCGCCTGGAGCACACCCGATAGATACGTACCGTAGAGCAACGTATCGAGTGTGGGGCTGAGGTGCGCCGCGTATCCATTCAGGCAAGGGTCGCCTTCACAATCGGCTTGTAACGCGCCGGGCGATGTCGGCATGCCGGCGCTGTCGTGCCCCAGCCGCTTCGGCAGGAAGTACAAGGAACCGTCCGGTCCCAGAGCGGCTGCTCCCAACGTGTCCCCATCCGGACCGCCCAAGTACGTGGAAGCGAGGGGTGTCCCGTCAACCGGGTCAAGCCTTGTTGCGAACAAGTCACCGCGAATGTCAATGGAAGTGCCCAGAGCCGGGACCGGGGCCCCGTGCTCTGTCTGCAGGGCACCAACCGTCACTGGGAAGTCCGCGGAATCTGTGCTTCCGGCCAGCATCAGATCCCCATCAGGCGTAAGTTCGAAGAAACCGACGTCTTCTTGTCTGCCCCCTGTAAGGTAGCTTGCATACACCAGGTTGCCTTGGTCGGAAAACCGGTAAACAGCCACGTCCGTACAGGTCACCGGGGTTCCCAATTGATTCGCGCATCCTACGAAACGGTCCTTGGGGAAGGGGTCTTCCTGCCCTGCTACGTCGGGACTCGTCCCGATGGCAAAGGCATTCCCCGCCGCGTCTGTTACGTACCGCAAGTCGGTTTCCAGGAAACTCGATTCCCCCAGTACCATCTCGACTTGTAGCGGTGAAGTGGGGTCATACTCCTCCACGCTGAGACGAAATTGAGTATTCGATTGAACTTCAAACAGAGCACTCCGGTCCACCCGCCCGTCTGCCGTTTATTGAAACGCTTCGGGGCGCGCGTATAGCAGGCTCGGGTCCAACACCGAATGCCCGAACCGAATGGTGAGTTGTGCGCCGTCGGGGCTATGAAAGATACGGGCGGCTTCGGGTACTTCAAACACTACCGATTGCAGATCGGCTCTGGGTTGCACGAGAAGTTTCAGCTTGAGCGCTCCGTCCCCCTCCACTTCGTACCGAGCGGCGAGAATAGGATGGATTGCCGAGTCACCCCAATGGACGGTCTCCCCCGGTAGAGAACGAGCGTCTCCTGGGCCGCTTGCCCCAGATTGACCTCTAACGCCGCGAGCCGCTGAGCAATCAGCGCTTCGTCCACGGGAATCAGCGCCGCCGCGTTTGCAACGTTGCAAGCTAAGGAAAGAACAACCAGGTGACGACGGAAGGCGATCATGGTATTGGTCGCAAGCAATCGCGGTGCCATGTTTGCGCGTCTGCGAGTTTCAGCATAAGCATAAACGTGACACAGCACACTTCAGACAGGTCATTTGCCCAACTTCCGACAAGTCCGGGTCGCGGAAGCGAGACCGCTGACCGGAGCAATCTACGACCCTCACAGCCTTTCTCCCGGAACCTTCAGCGCTCTCATCTCGTACTTGGATGCAGAGGACGGCCATGCCCTGGATCGTATTCCTGCTTCCTACGATGCTGATCTTGTTGGGGATTCCGCTGATTCTTCGGGTCGTACCGCCGAATTACATCTACGGATTTCGGATACATAAGACGCTCTCAGACGACAGTGTTTGGTATGCCGCCAACTATGTGGCCTGGTGGGACCTCGTACTCGCCGGCGTCGCACAGTTCGTGGTGCTGTCGGCGTACCCGATGATTCCAGGGCTACGGGACCTGCAGCCGCGTTAGCTTATCATGGCGACCCAGATGCCGATCTTGCTGGTAGCGATCTCTCACAGCTCTTGGCGAGTTTGGCGGATGTAGAGCCGGGATTCACTGAAGCGATAGCGTTTTCGCCCGACCACGTGCGGACACGAAGAGAAGTCCATATCAGAGCACGACCGGAGGCCTTGACGCTCCCGAGACCCGGTAGACGAGTTATCAGAGTGGCAAGACGTATAAACTGTCCAATGGGCTGAGATGTACTGGGAGTTCGGACTCTACCTCTAAGGAACCTCCCCTTCTCGCCGCGGTTTCCTCCCCCGACTCGTCCCTCATCGCAGCCACTTAGCTAGAAGACTTGAGCGGACTGCGCATAGATGCAAATAGAATGACGCGATCCGACGACCGCCCGAAAGGCACCGAGCGCGCCGGCGCCAAGCGCCTACTAGCCTTCTTCGTGGCGGCGGTGTTCGTGCTCATCGCGGCTGCTTCCTATTACACGGAAGGATTCATCTGGGCACTTTCACAAGACGCTACGGCTGGGCAGCGCGTCGACCTGATCAAGGCATATTTTGAGCAGTTTGGCACGTGGGGCCCGCTCGCCTATTTGGTCGCGGTTACGATCGAAGTGGTCGTTGCTCCGATCCCTGGAACAGCCCTTTATCTCCCTGGCGGCGCCATCTTTGGCTGGTTCGTGGGTGGAACGATGTCGCTCCTCGGAAATGTCCTCGGCGCCGGCATCGCTTGTACACTTTCGAGGTACGCGCTCGCGGGGGCCACGGCCAGCAAGAACCCTCAGTTTCTTGCTCTTAAGCAGTCCATCGAAAAGCGTGGCGTGCTGGTAGTGTTCCTGCTTCGACTGAATCCGTTGACATCGTCGGACCTCGTCTCCTATGCCGCCGGGACAACAACAATCAGCACGTCGAAAGTTATGGCGGGCACACTCCTAGGCATGCTGCCTCTTTGCTACGTTCAGGCCTATTTCGCCGACGAGTTGATCCACGCGTTTCCCTGGCTGATCTATATTCTGGTTCCTGTATGCCTTGTGTATGCCGCACTCGCGGTGATTGTAGTCGTACGCATACGGCGTCCTACGGTCGCAGTCAAGGATGCGGCCTAAGACACCCCGGTTTGTGGTAGGTGTGTAGGGTGAGTTGCGCGTGAAGAACCTGGGCCCATTGATCGGCCTCGCGGCCGTTTATCTGCTGTTCTGCCTGTGGGCGGGGGAGCCGTTTTACTCGAGCTTTAACCGCGTCACCGTCCTCACACAGAGCGTGATCGTGACGGCGGGAGCCCTGGGGATGACGCTGATCATCGTGTCGGGCGGGATCGACTTGAGCGCCGGGTCGGTAATTGCGCTATCAACGGTCGTGATCGCGAAGCTGCTCGATGCCGGCTGGTCGCCATTCACGGCTGCGTTCGCGGGCGTAGCCGTCGGAGGTGTGTGCGGGGCGGCGAACGGGCTGTTGATTACGCGGTTGAAGCTGGTGCCGTTCATCATCACGTTGGGCACGTTACTCGTCTTTCGCGGATCGGCGACGGGCTTAGCGGATGAGCAGAAGATCGACGCGCCCATCACGTGGCTGAACGCCATGCTGGCGAAGTTTCCCGAACCGGCCTGGTTGATTGTGGCGCCCGGCATTTGGGCGACACTGCTACTGGCGGTGCTGGTGGGGTTGCTGCTGCGGAACACGGTGCTCGGGCGGCACATCTTCGCGATCGGATCGAATGAGAGCACAGCGCGGCTGTGCGGGATTCGCGTCGAGCGGGTGAAACTGGCGCTCTACTCGCTGGCCGGGATGCTGATTGGGTTCGCTGGGCTGATGCAGTTCAGCCGTCTGACCGTGGGCGACCCAACAGCGGCGAAGGGGATGGAGTTGGATATCATCGCGGCGGTGGTGATCGGGGGCGGCAGCCTGAGCGGCGGCGAGGGGAGCGTTGTGGGGTCCGTCGCCGGAGCGATGCTGATGGCGGTGATCCGCAACGGGCTCAGCATGAAGGGCGTTCCTAATTGGGTGCAAGACGTGCTGACGGGATCGATCATCGTAGCGGCGGTAACGATTGACCGTTTGCGGCACCGGGCCCGCGGGAACGAGGCGTAAAGACGTCTACTCGCTAGCCATCCAGCCTCTCACGGAGACCGCCGGCCAAGCCATGGCGTACCCCTACATTTCCGCTAGCGGGAAAATCGCGGGATACTGAAGCTTGCCGCGGCTTCGGCTCAGGGCCCGGCGGTTGCTATGGAAAGCTGGCGTTCACAAATCGTAATCGTTTTCGCGCTGATGACGATTGTCCTGACGGTCGGCACGCTAGGTTTTCAAATCGTGGAAGACTGGTCGATGTTCGACAGCTTCTACATGGCCCTGATTACGCTCACGACAGTCGGCTACGCGGAAGTACATCCCCTCACCTTCAACGGACGCATTTTTTCCTCGATCCTGATGTTGGCGGGAGTGACGACGATTCTGGCGTCCGTCACGATCTTGGGCGACATGATGCTGAAACTCGAATTGGCCGATACGTTCGGGCGGCGACGGAGGAGAAAGATGCTCGAGAAGCTCTCCAACCACTACATTGTCTGCGGAGCAGGACGGGTTGGGCGCGGCGTGATCCGGGAGCTCAAACGCAGCAACGCAAGGATACTGCTCATCGAATCCGATCCGGGGCGGGCCAAGTGGGGCCAGGATCAGGAGATCGCGACACTCGTGGCTGACGCTACGCAGGATGCAACACTCCGAGAGGCGAGCATTGAGACGGCAAGCGGCCTCGTTTCGGCGATGGCATCGGACGCACAGAACGTCTATGTGGCCCTGTCGGCGCGCGTACTCAATCCGGACCTACTGATCGCCTCGCGCGCCAGCAGCAACGACGCCGAGGACCGGCTGCGGCGGGCCGGAGCGAACACCGCGTTTACGCCGTATACGTTCATCGGTCACCGGCTCGCGCAGTCAATGTTGCGTCCGCATGTGCTGAGCTTTCTTGACTTGGCGTCGGCCTTCGGACGTGAAGCGCACCTGGATATTGAGACCGAGGAAATCCTGGTGTCACCTAAGAGTGACGTCGCCTCGAAGACTCTCGAAGAATCGCGGATTCGACCCACATTCGGCGTGATTATCCTGGCGGTCAAGAAAGCGGACGGAACGATGCAGTTCAATCCCGCCGGCAGCACGAAGATCGAACCCGGCGACGTGCTGATCGCGATGGGCGAGCGGTCAGACCTGAAGAAACTGGAAGATAAGGTGGAGAGCTAGCTTGCAGCGCATTCTGACAGCGGCTCGGATGCACGAGGCGGACCGCGTCACGGTCGAGCAGCGCGGCGTGCCCGGCTTGGTGCTCATGGAGAACTCCGGGGCTCGTGTGTACGAGCTACTTGAGCGCTGCTTTGCTCCGCTGCGCGAACAGCACATTGTCGTCCTCTGCGGAAAAGGTAACAACGGCGGAGACGGCTTTGTTGTGGCGCGGCAGGTCGCGACGCGGATCGGCACGCGGCGCCTGAAGGTCGTGCTGTTCAGTGATCCGGATCGCCTGAAAGGCGCGGCGGCGGCGAACTACCGGGCGCTGCGGGGTGTGGACGTTGAACCGGAAATTGCACCGGACGCCGCGGCGTGGCGCGAGATGCTAGCACGGCTGACACCCGCGACGGTGGTCGTTGATGCGTTGCTGGGGACGGGGTTGCGGGGACCGGCGGAAGGCTTGTTCGCGGAAGTCATCGGGGATGTGAGCGAAAGCTTTCCGCACGCGAAAGTAGTCGCCGTCGATATGCCTTCGGGAATGCCGTCGGATACAGGCGAACCGTTTGAGCCGACGATGCGGGCGGACTACACAGTCACCTTCACCGCGCCAAAGATGAGCCAAGTGTTTCCGCCAAATTGTGAACGCTTAGGTGAGCTGACCGTGGCGTCGATCGGCACAGCGGACTCGGTGCTTGAATCATTGGAGGGTCCGAAGCTGGCGCTCGTAGAGGCGTCTGACGTAGGTGCGCTATTCACGCCACGCGAGAAGTCGACTCACAAAGGCAGCTACGGGCACGCGCTCGTGATCGGCGGATCGGGGCCGAAGCCCGGCGCTGTGCTGATGGCGGGGACAGCGGCGTTGCGCGCGGGCGCGGGGCTTGTGACGGTGGCGACAGCGGCGAGCGCGGCACCGGCGATTGTGAGCGATCGGCCCGAGTTAATGACCGTTCCGAGCGACGAATTGGAAGACGGATCGATGGGCGCATCGGCGTTCAACACCACTTGGCTTGACGGCAAGACGGTGGTTGCCATCGGGCCGGGGCTAGGAACGAGCGAGGAGAACCGCGAGTTGGTTGCGCGAGTATTGCGCGAAGCAAAGACGCCGCTTGTGGTGGATGCGGATGGATTGACGGCGCTGGCGGAGATGGAGGAGTGGCAGGCGGCGAGCGAGTTGGTGGTGCTGACGCCGCATCCGGGTGAGATCGCGCGGTTGACGAGACGATCGAATGCGGAGGTGCAGGCGGAGCGCGTGGAGGTGGCTCGGTCGCTTGCAACGGAGAAGGGTGTGTACGTCGTCCTGAAAGGCTTTCGGACGTTGATCGCCGCCCCGAGTGGCGATGTACTGGTGAATCCGACAGGGACACCGGCAATGGCGAAGGGCGGATCGGGCGACATCCTCACGGGAATGACGGCGGGATTATTGGCACAGTTTCCACAGCAACAGCCGGCAGTGGTGATCGCGGCAGCAGTGTATTTGCATGGACTGGCGGGTGAGTTGGCGGCGGTTGTAAGGGGCGAGCAGACGCTGGCCGCGGCCGATCTGTTGGACTACCTGCCGGGGGCTATTCGGCAGGTGACTTCCTGATGCGGACGAGCTATCGGACCTCTTCGCCGGAGGAGACCATGGCGGTCGGGCGCGAGATCGCGGTGGAGCTGCAGCCGCCTCAGTGGGTTCTGCTGGTTGGGGATCTCGGCGCGGGAAAGACAACCTTTACGAAGGGCCTGATCGACGGACTGGGCAGCGCGCCGGCGGACGAGGTGCTTAGCCCGACGTTCTCGTTGATTCATGAGTACGAGGGCCTGCCGAAGGTGTACCACATTGATCTCTATCGGCTGGACAAAGTGCCGGAGTTGGAAACGCTCGGATTGGACGACATTTGGGACGAGCCGGTCATCGTGCTGATTGAGTGGGGTGAGAAGTTCGCCGAGCAATGGCCCGGTGACGTGTTGCGGATTGAGATTCGCGACTTGGGCGGCGACGAGCGGGAGCTTCTCGTGGGGAGGGACGCGGGCTAGCGCCTGAGGTTGTAGCGGAAGACGAACTGCAGATTGACCCTATCGCCCTTGAAGTCGGGGGGCAGAGGCGGCAGCGGATTGGAAGCGCTAATGCCGGCGACGGCCGCACGGTCGAGCGCACTGGTTCCTGACGAGCTGGCGATCACGAGCTTCGCGACGTTGCCGTCCCGCACGATGCGCAGTTGGATGGCGACCGCGCCGCGATTCATACCGAGGCGGGCGCTCTCGGGAATCACGGCGTACCAGTTCCGGCGCACGGTCGAGAGCACCTGCAACAGGTAGGGCCGGAAGTCGACGCCCATCGGATCACTGAGAAGTTCGAGATTACTGCCGGAGTTGCCGGGCGAGGGCGGCAAATAGCCGCTCAGTCCGCCGGCGCCAAAGCCGTCGCCGACCGCTTGCTTGGCGCCGCGGCCCCGCGCGAGATTCGCGATGGCTCCCTGCACGATCTGGCCGGGCCGGGCGTTGAAGGCGATGCTGCCTGGCTGCACCGGTCCGGCGCGCCCCGGAGAACCGGTACGCACCTCTTCTAACCGAAGCTTGGGCCGTTCGTTGGGCCGTGCAGGGCTCTTCGGCATCGGCAACTCGGACGGTCGGCCGAGGCGTTGGTCGATCCGTAACTCACCGGGATTCGGACTGCGAGCCGCAATGAGCGGCGGAGCAGGTTCGGGGTCCGGGTCGGGAACACGGCGCTCGGGCGGTGGCTCGGGCGCGGTTTCATCCGGTGATTCCGCTTGGCTCTTCGGGGGCTCGGGGTCCGCTTTTGGTTCTGGTTGCGGGTTGGGAGGGACGGGCGCGATCACCTCCGGAGGCTCCATGACGGGGACCGGGGGCTCGTCCCTGCCTTCGAACTCGATGCTGACATCTCCCTCGTTTGGTTCGGGTTGAGTGAGTTCGAGGAGGAAGTCCTCGGGCGGTAAGAGCAGAGTGAAATTGGGCACTTCAAGGTCCATGGGCCGTGTATTGAACGGCAACACACGCGGCTGAAGTATCAGGAAGACGACCAGAAAAGCGTGGACGATAAGTGATAGGCCAAGTGGCTTTCGCCTTCCGGTGAGTGAAAGATCTTCGTCCCAAGGGACCTCGAGGTTGAGGGCCGGTTCGTCGGCTGGGATCGGCCGGCGAGCAGTCGGCTCGGATACCTGTGATAGCCTTTGCGCGGGCTTACGACCAAGAAATGCCAGGGCTTGCCGAGCGGGCTGATAGTCCTCGATGAGGAGGCTGAGGTCGGCTTGATCGGCGGGCTGCGGTTTGGCGGCGGTCGGCCCGGCCTCACGAAAACTCTTCCACCATTCATCCTGATGGCGGGGGTAGTCCCCGATCAGTAGGTGGAGATGGCGCTTAGGTCCGCCGTTTGCCGGAGCGGCCGGTTTGCGATCGTGCGGAGACAGGGACGCAAATCGGGTGAGCCACTGCCGGGCTCGGGAACCATAGTCATCGAGCAGCAGGCGGAGTTCAGGCTCGGTCTCCGGTCGACTCACGTGTTAGGCGTCGCCATGGTATTCGCGACAAGGCTGGAATGGCGCTCCATTTCGTCTATTATTCTAAGCCCGGTCTCGAGGACGGTCCGGCCGTCTTCGCCGCTGACTCGAGGTCGTTCGCGCGTCGCGACACAGCCGAGAAACGACTCGGCCTGCCGCGCCAGGGGCTCGCCTTTCTCGACCTTGAACTCCCGGTACGTCAACTGAAAAGACGCATCGACGCCTGAAACGTACCCGTCCTGGCGCGTATAGTCGATCGAAACATATTGACGGGGCTGAAAGAAGCGGAGTTTCCGAATCTTTTCGGTGGAGACGCGGCTCGCCGTGAGGTTCGCCACGCAACCGTTCTGGAAGATGAGCCTCACGCTAGCGATATCAGCCTTGGTAGAGAGGACAGGGATGCCGGTGGCTTCGAATCGGTCGAGCGGGCTGTCGACCAGATCGAGGACGATGTCGAGATCGTGGATCATCAGATCGAGCACAACGTCAACATCGAGGCTCCTGGGCGAAAAAAGGCTCATGCGGTGGATCTCGAAAAAGAGCGGCAGAGTCGCGACATCCCTCATCATTTCGACGATCGGATTGAAACGCTCGAGATGACCGATTTGCAGGATGCGTCCCCTGGCATTGGCGGCGGCGACCAGCCGATCGGCGGATTCGAGATCGGGCGCTATGGGTTTCTCGACAAGCACGTCGATGCCGGCGCTGAGAAGCTCGACGCCGACCGCGGCATGGTGCTTGGTGGGAACGGCTACGACAGCAGCTTGGACGCGCCCCGCGAGTTCGGCGGGGTTTGTGAGCGCTTCGCAGCCGTGTTCCCGCGCGATGGCTTGGGCACGGTCGGCGTCGTGGTCGACAACGGCCACAAGTTCGGCGCCGGGGAGACTATTGAGAACGCGCGCGTGTTGTTTGCCAAACGAGCCGACGCCGACGACGGCGACACGGGTGGGGCTGGGGGTAGGTTTTTCACTCATTCCGAAGGCTAGTATCCTAGCACCGCGATCTTGGACTGATTTGCGGTTTCGAGGGCCTGTTCCATGTCGAGGAAGAGGGTCTTGCCGGCTTCGACGGCGAGCGCAGTCGCGTTGACCTCGCTCATCTTGACGAAGGTTGTGGGGCCGATGACAGGGACATCGAAGCGCATATCTTGATTTGGCTTCGCCATCTTCACGACACTGAAGGGGCGGCCGTTGCTCAGCGTACCGGCGCGGGTGATGACGTCGTTCGTACCTTCCATGGCTTCGACCGCGACACAGGCGCGTTCACAGATGACAACGGTTTGGCCAATGTCGAAACTGACCAGGGCGCGGGCAATCTCTTTGCCGTATTCAATGTCGGCAAGTTCGTCTTTGGTGGGCGATCGAGAAGTGATCTGGCCCGGCTTGGCGAGATAGGGTTCGAGAAAGCGCGTGGATTCGATGAGATGGATGCCTTCGCCTTCGAGGAAATCAGCGACGGCGGCAAGCAGCGAATCGGTGTTCTTACGCGGAAGCGAGGCGAGTAGCTTGAAGAGTTTCCAATCGGGTCGAATCGCCGAATAGATACGTGCATGACGGACCCGGCCGGCCATGACGGCTTCGGTGATCCCTTCGTCCCGAAAGGCGCGGACGAGCTTGGTCAACTCGCCGAGCGAGATCCAGTGGCAGCGATCGACTTGTTGCTCGATCTCGGGATCGGCCTCTTCTTTGATCGCGACGGCGACGACTTCATGCCCTTGTTGCCGCGCCGAGGAAGCAAGCAGGATCGGAAATCGCCCGCCTCCGGCGATCAGGCCGAACTTCATTTGATGACGCCCCGGGTGGACGAAGTGATGAAATCGAGCAACTGTTGGAGTGGCTCGTCGATCTCTTCCTCCTCGCGAATCTTCTCGAGGGCCTGGTCGGTATTGAGCTTCGACTTCGTGAGGCGGCGGAAGGCCTTGTGAAGCTTTTGAATGGATTCCTTCGAATAGCCGCGGCGTTCAAGTCCGACCTTGTTGACGCCGAAGACACGGGCGCTACGGTCAGAGACGGCTAGCGAAAACGGCATGACGTCTTGGGTGATCACGCTATAGCCGCCGATGTAGCAATACATGCCGACGCGGCAGAACTGGTGGACTCCGCTGTGCGCGCCGACGACGGCCCAGTCTTCGACGGTGACGTGTCCGCCGAGAGTAGCGCTGTGAGAGAGGATCGTGTGATTGCAGACGCGGCAATCGTGGGCGACATGCGCGTAGGCCTGGAGCAAGTTGTCGTCACCGACCGAAGTGAGAGCGCCGCCGCCCTCGGTGCCGCGATGGATCGTGACGAATTCGCGAATGAGATTACGGTCGCCGATGCGCGTCTCGGTACGCTCGCCGTGATACTTGAGGTCTTGCGGGGCGATACCGATGGTGGAGTAGGGCGAGAAAGTGTTGTCTTCGCCGATGGTGATCGGGCCCTCGATATAGACGTGCGCCAGGAGCTTGGTGCGGGCACCGATGACAACATCGGCACCGATGACACAGAAGGGACCGATCTCCGCCGTCTCGTGGACGCGTGCGGCCGGATCGATGACAGCCGTTGGGTGTACCGCCATGGCCCTTTTCCTAGGGCGCCTGGCCTTCTTCAGGAGGTTTCGTGTCTGCGGCGGGCGAACGGGCCGCCGTGGTCCGATCGGCCACGTGGCACGTTAGCAGCGCGTCGGCCACGGGCTTACCCTCCACCAGAGCGCGGGCGCTCACTTTCCACACACTACCCTTGCGCTTGAGGACCTGCAACTCGATGCGAAGTTGATCCCCAGGCAGAACGGGCTTACGGAAGCGCGCCTTCTCAATGCCCGCAAAGAGAACGACTTTGTCGTCATAGTTCTCGCCGCGCTTCGGTCCGTAGGTCAGCAAAAGAACCGCGCCGACCTGCGCCATCGACTCGATGATGAGCACACCAGGCATGACCGGCAGATCGGGGAAATGGCCCTGAAAGAACGGCTCGTTGACTGTGACGTTCTTGATGCCGACGATCCAGTCTTCGCGCATCTCTTCGATGCGGTCGATCAGCAGGAAGGGATAGCGGTGGGGCAGCACCGACAGAATGTGATTGATGTCGTACATTAGAGCGAAAGAAAGGGCCGCCAGAGGCAGCCGTTTCCTGTTCGCCAGGCAGGGGTCAATCGAGCGAAAGCGTATTATACCAGAGGCTTAGCGCGATACCATGGAGCGATCGACCTATGGATTCTCTACTGCGACACACCACCAGGCAAGTTCCCGAAATTATCGACTGGATCGAGCAGCTCGTCAAGATTGAGTCACCATCGAACGACCCGGCGGCGGTGAATCGCGCCGTCGAGTTCGTGGCCGACCGGCTGGCGGGTGAGGCAAAGGTAAAGCGCTATCGCGCGAAGGGCTTCGGCGATCATCTGCGTCTGGAGTTCCTGTTGCCGGGCCGGCGGAAAGAGAGTCAGGTCTTGGGGATCGGGCATCTGGACACCGTGTATCCGATGGGGGCGCTGGCTTCGATGCCGTTCAAGCGCGCGAAGGGCCGGCTGTGGGGTCCGGGCGTGTTCGACATGAAGTCGGGTGTGACGTACTTTGTGTTCGCGGCGCGGGTTTTGCGAGAGCTGGATATCCCCGTGATGCGGCGCTTCGTGGTGCAACTGAACTCGGATGAGGAAGTCGGCAGCCCAACTTCGCGGGTGCATACGGAAAAGGAAGCAAAGAAGAGCGTAGCGGCGTTGATCGCCGAGCCGAGCGCGGGGCCGGAGGGAAATGCGAAGACGGCGCGCAAGGGTGGCGGCGGATTTCGGATCAGCGTCAAAGGGGTCGCGGCGCATGCGGGTCTCGATTTCGCGGCCGGGGCCAGCGCGATTCTCGAGTTGGCACGGCAGATTGATACCGTCGCCGGCTGGACGGATCTGGACAAGGGAATCACGATCAACCCGGGCCTCATTCAGGGCGGGACCGCGACAAATACCGTCGCGGCGGAGGCATGGGCCGAGATCGATGTACGCGTACCGAGAAAGCCGGATGCGCGACGGATTGAGAAGAAGTTCGCGTCGCTAAAGCCGTTCGACCGGCGAACGCAGGTGACGGTCGAGGGCGGCCTGCGGCGTCCTCCGATGGAGCGGAACCGGCAGACTCTGGGGATCTATCGGCTAGCAAGGAAACTGTCGAGCAAGTTGGGCGTGGATCTGGGTGAGGCGCAAGTTGGCGGCGGGTCGGACGGCAATTTCACGGCGGCGTTGGGGTTGCCGACGTTGGACGGTATCGGCGCGGTTGGCGAGAAGGCTCATTCGCCCGGCGAGTGCATCTACGAGAACCGAATCGCGGACCGTGTGGCATTGATCGCGAAACTGATCGCGGCGTTATAAGGGCCGCGTAGATACTCAGGCAGAAAGTATGGCGCGCGGCAGATACTAGCTCGACGGCTTGAACTTAGCGGCGTCGATGATGGACCACAGATGGATGATCCAGCCGAGCATAACGAACTGACCTGCCCCCTGAAAACGAATCCGAATCTTGAGAGAGAATCGAAGGATTCGGGTGTGTGTAAGGAGGCAGGAAATGACGAGGAAGCGATACACGAGCGAACA
>Ga0315336_1003729_pt1 | contig 19679 bp, 9 predicted proteins | sample ASW5metaG_FD_204512 | JGI IMG/M metagenome (GOLD analysis project Ga0315336, IMG submission 204512) | Ammonia-oxidizing marine archaeal communities from Monterey Bay, California, United States - ASW #5 | ecosystem: Environmental > Aquatic > Marine > Intertidal zone | place: USA: California... | reverse complement strand
GTTGAGCACCATTGCGGGGCTGGCGTTCACGACGGGCGACGGCAGCAGTGATGCCAACATGACGTTCAGCGGTAATTTGGCCAACATCAACACCGCCTTGGAAGGCATGGTGTTCACGTCGACTCCCGGATTCTTTGGCGCGACAACGCTGACGGTCGACACAGACGACCTGGGCAGCACCGGTTCCGGGGGCAACCAGACCGATTCGGAACAGATTGACATCACCGTACTGCAGGTCGACTTTGGCGACCTGAACGACACGTACGGATCGCTGCGCGTCAGCGATGGAGCGGCTCACACGATCGACCCGGCGCTGTACCTGGGTGCCTCCGTCGATTCGGACTTAGATGGCCAGGCGCCGCTGGATGGCACCGGAGACGACCTCGACGGCAACGACGATGAGGACGGTGTGACCTTCCACCTGACTCTGGAGTCACACCCAACCAAGACCTACCCCACGGCGGCGTTCGTCGAAGCATCCACGGCCGGCAAACTCGATGCGTGGATCGACTATGACGCCAGCGGGACTTTCGATGCCGGAGAACATATTGGTGGCGGAACAAGTGTCGATCTTGTGGCGGGTTCCAACCTGGTCCCCATCGACATTCCGGCTGGAGCGACGGTGGGAACGAGCTACGCCCGCTTCCGAATCAGCAGTGCCGGCGGGTTGTCACCCACGAGCCGAGCGGACGATGGTGAGGTCGAAGACTACGAGATCGACATCATCACCGTCCAGGCGCCGGTCGTACCGGATGTACAACGCCCGATCGGACCACAGACAAGCAACTTCCAGCCGACGATCACCTGGACCACCGATCCCATCAACGTGCTCTACGATCTGCGGATCGAAACCTTCATGGGCGCGCCCGTATTGGCCGCCGACGGCCTCACCGGCTCATCCTTCGTACCTCCGACGGACCTTCCCCCGGAACTCTATGTCACGAAGGTTCGATCGTACAATCGCGCGGGGGACGTCAGTGCCTGGAGTCCGAATCACGCATTCCAGATCCTGGCCATCGAACTCACGGACCCGGCCGGTGTCGTCGGAATCGTTATCGATCCCACACCCACGTTCAACTGGACCGGCGTGAATGTCAGTGATCACTATGAACTTCTGGTGCAGACCGACACCGGTTCCACGGTGATCCAGGAAACCGCGCTGCCGGGTGGATCGACTTCGTTTACCCCCGCCAGCAACCTGGCGGTTGGCAACTACGAAGCGACGATCCAGGCCGTCGACCCCGCCGCTGAGGCCGGTGACGTGAGCCCACTGTTCACATTCAGCATTGTATCCCCGAACGTGACCGCTCCACCGGCCAACAACACCGGTCTACAACCTGTCGTAACCTGGGACGCAGTCCCCGGCGCTGCCAGCTACGATATTCGCATCGACAACGTGACCACCGGCCAGTCATCCTTCATAGTCGATACGGGATTGACGAGCACGTCCTACACACCACCGGTCATGCCGCAAGGTGACTTCACTGCGTTCGTGCGAGCGATTGACAACGCCGGCGCGGTCGGTCATTACAGCACGGGTCGCGACTACAACATCGATGTGCCCACTCCGGCCACTCCGGTCATCAATGGGCCACCGACCCCCAGCATGAATCGTTTACCCGAATTCCACTGGAACTCGGTGGCCTTCGGCTCGACTTACGAGTTGCGAATCGACAATGTAACCACGGGCGTGAATGATGTGGTTCATGTTTCCGGTTTGACGACGACCAGCTATCTGGTCACTTCGCTGCTGCCAGACGCTGACTACCAGGCCTTCGTGCGTGCCACGAACATCGTCGACGAATCCAGCTCCTACAGCGGCGCAGCTCCATTCACCGTTGACACCACGCTGGCCCCCGAACTCACCGGCCCGATTCCGTTGACCAGCGATGACACTCCGGAAATGACCTGGACGGCCGTAACGGGAGCCGCTAGCTATGAATTGCGACTCGACAACCTGAGCACCGGAGTCAACGACATCCTGTCGTTGACCGGTCTGACAACGACATCGTTCACTCCCGTGCTGCCGCTGGCCGAAGGCGATTACCAGTTCCGCGTCCGAGCTGACAACGGTCAGGGCGACCAAGGCGACTGGAGTGCCGACCGGGCATTTGAAATCCGTCAAGTCCCGATCATGACCGGGCCGTCTAGCCCCAGTGGTGACATCTTCCTGCATCGTCCGACGATCACCTGGGCCGCCGCGCCGGACAGCACACGTTACGACCTGTGGGTCAACCAGATCGGAGTGACCCACCCGGTCATTCGCGAAACCAATCTGACAAGCCCCGATTTCACTCCCAGCACGGATATGCCGGACAACACCTATCGTGCGTGGGTCCGGGCTTACGACGCCAACGGCACAGTGCACCGCTGGAGTGATCCGATCGATTTCCGCATCGTGTCGGTGGAAGTCACCCATCCGGCGAGTGAAGTGATCGACACCACTCCGTCAATCGCCTGGACAGTGCTCCTGGCCGCAACATCCTACGAAGTGAAAGTCGACGATTTAACAAACGGGATCACGGACTTGATCCGACAAGCTGGCCTGGATGTGGCGGCATTCGTGCCAACCAACCCACTGGATACCGGGACCTACCGAGCCAGTGTGCGGCCCTATGACTTCGCCGGAACACCCGGAGATTGGAGCGAGCCGCGTGATTTCTCGATCGTCACTTCAAGCTTCATCACGCCGTCATCCCGAACGATGGATCACACTCCCACCTTCACATGGACGACGCTCGACGAAGCCGACCATTACCATTTGTGGGTCGAAGATGCACTGGTCGCTGGCCCGGCTTTGATCTACGAAACCAATCTCACCACGCCATCGTTCACATCCAGTTTCCTGCCGAGCGGCAATTACCGTGCCTATCTTCGTGCTGTCGATACCCATGGTGCCACCGGTGCCTGGAGCTCGGCATATAACTTCTCGATCCAAACCGTGACGCCCACTTTGACAGGCCCGATCGGTGGAACTCTCGACCGGACTCCCGAGATTACATGGAACCCGGTCGACGGAGCCGAGACCTATGATCTGTGGTTGAGCGACATCACCAATAATCCATTCAACACCACGCCACTGATTCGCGAAACAATGTTGACGGGTACGTCGTTTGTTCCCACATCCGATCTGGCGGACGGCACCTATCGGATTTGGTTGAGAGCCACAAATGCCGAAGGCGAAAACAGCAGCTGGAGTGCGCAGATTGACTTCTCCATCTCGCTGACCCCGGTTCCAAGTCCCATCGCTCCCAGCGGACTGTCTGAGACCGCCACACCGGAATTCCAATGGCACGAGATTGCTGGCATCAGCCGTTTCGGTCTGTCTGTGGTCGACTCGGTTACCGATGCCGAGGTTTTGGCCAACGACAACATCTTCTCCAACACGTTCACGCCCAGCACTCCGTTGGTCGAGGGTATCTATCGCTGGTCTGTCCGGTCGTACAACAGTGCAGGCGAGGTCAGTGAATTCTCCGATCCCGTCGTGTTCTACGTGGACGTACCGGCACCAAATCGGCCGACAGTCACGGCTCCGACCGGCACCGTCCTGGACGAAAATGCGACCTTTGAGTGGACTTCCGTCACACACGCAACCACCTACGATTTGTGGGTCCGCAACATCGTTACAAATCGGGACCAGGTCATCCGTGAACAGGGCCTGACCACAACCACGTTCACTCCAACCGAAGCCTTGCAACAAAGCACATACCGCACATGGGTCCGTGCTGCCAATGGACTTGGAGAATACGGCCCGTGGAGCGTGTCTTTAGATTTCACGATCGAAATCCCCACTCCGGAACCGCCTGTCGTCACCGGCCCCAGTGGTACGATTTCAACCAGTCCTCCCACATTCACTTGGCAGGCCGTTGAATATGCCAGGACCTACGACATTTACGTCAACAGCCTGACGACCGGTCAATCCCAGGTCTTGCGAGTGACGGATGCCACAGGAACCAGTCACACACCCGAAACCCTCTTGCCAAATGGCAGCTACCGCGTCTGGATTCGCGCGTTGAACTCGGCAATGGAAACAAGCAATTGGAGCACACCGAGCGACTTCACCATCCAGGTCCATGCCCCCACTGCCCCGTTCCTGCTCAATCCCACCGGAACCGTCGGCACGGCGCTGCCCACGTTTGAATGGACCAGCAGCGCGTTTGCATCGCGCTACGATTTGTATGTTTCGAACACCACGACAGGTCAGTCGCAGGTGTACCGCAACACGAATATCACCTCGACTTCGTTCACCCTGCCGACTCCGCTGACCAACGGCCATTCGTACCAAGCCTGGGTTCGATCCATCAACGTGTTTGGCGAGACCAGCCACTGGAGTAATCCGGTGAGCTTTGAGATTCAGGTCACCCAGTCACTCCAGAAGCATTCGCCAGTTGAAGATACTCCAATCGATGCATCGGACTCCACGTCGACACCCAGCGTCAACCAGCCAGCTCCCGAGATGGTGCTGTTGGCAGTGGGCGACCAGCGACCACTGGAAATCGACCAGACACTGGACCTCCACGAACTGACCGGACCATGGGATGTATTCGCGGGATCGCCACACGCAGGGGTACATGAGCAACAAGGCCGAACGGACACGGCCGAGACACACCAGCCAGCGGCGGACCCAACAACGAAAAAGACCGCGAACACCGCTCAGGAAGATGACCAGCACGACGCAGTCCACGACGTCATGCGTCTCTGGCCGAGCACCGAATGGTGGGATGAAACTCCGGCTGACCAGGCAGTCTCTGACGAGAAGACACACGAACTGACAGCCGTGTTACAAAGCCGCAAGAGCCAATCCTGACCGAAACCCCGGCCCATGCCGGCCGGGGTTTCCGGTAACAGCAACCTGTCGTGGACCACCGCCCGGCGAAACGGCTCGGTGTGATCCGGCGAATCGACGGTGTCCGCCGAAGTGTCTGACACGGCATCGCTCAGCGTGTCCGATCCGTGGGACGCGATCGACCGCGGAAACAACCGCTTTGCCGCAGCGGGCAAAGCGGGCCACCAGACCTGCCCGATCGTGGTCCAGCGTGTGCTGACGCCGGCCAACCACGATTCCCCGCAGAGTGAATTCGCGTCGGAGCCGTGCGGTTCGGTTTAGCCAACCGTGATCGCTCCCCAATGCTCACGATCCGTCGTGGAGTCTTGCTTTTCCAAACAACAAACCGTATCCCTGGGCATTGTCGACACCCCATGGCTGCGCTGGGCATGTCCGGGCGTCTCTGAACACCTTTGACGAGGGGCATCTGATGCGAGACACGCATTCCCGGCAATTGAACACGCTCGACCAAATGAATCCCGGCCGACTGAACCGACGACGGTTTCTCCAATCTGCCAGTGGTTCCGCAGTCGCAGGTGTGATGGGCATGGGATTCTGGACAACCGCCATGGCGGCCAAACGTCAAGCGGATCAGCGACTCGAACGATTGACGGTTACGGACATCGAAGTTCACGACATCACAGTCGATTACAACGACTGGATTGCCTACGAGCTCAACCACTTTTACGGCCCTTCCAAGCGCACGATTTACGTGGTCCACACCAATCACGGTTTGATCGGCTTGGGTGAAAGCGGCAGTCGGGAACCCGACGCTACGATCGCGCAGTACATCGGAACATCCCCGTTCGACTGGATCGGAGATGAAACATCGCTGGGCTTGGGAACCGCGATGTATGATCTGATGGGACATGCCGCCGGCGTACCGGTCTACAAGCTCTTCGGCCGCAGACACCGTCGCTGGGTTCCTATGGGATCCTGGACCGTATCCGCCGACCCGACGCACATGGCCCGAGCCGTGCAGAAATATGCCGCCCGCGGTTTCACCTGGATGAAATACCACTTGTCTCCGTTCGAGAATGTTTTCGATCAACTCGATGCCATGCAGGCGGTGGCACCCCGCGGCTTCAGGATTCTGTTTGACATCACCATGGGCGGAACCAATGACGCCATGCCGGACATGCTCGAACGCATTGCGAAGTATCCGATTGCCGGTGGCTTTGAAGATCCGCTCAACGAAAAGGACATCGAGGGCTACGCGGAGCTTCGCCGCCGCATTCGCCTACCGGTCATTCTGCACCACAGTCCTCTGGGAGCCACGTTTGAAGTGCTCCGCCGTCCAGCCGATGCCTATATCCTCGGTCACGCCAAGATCGGCGTCGCGACCCGCCGCGCAGGCCTGTTTGCCGCGGCCAACCTGCCATTCATGCTGCAGAACACGGGCGGACACATCACCCGAACCATGACCACTCACATGCAGGCGGCATTCAAGACCGCCAGTTTCCATTTTCACTGCGATGCCGAGACCTGGAAGTCGGACGTCGTGGTCCGGCAACCGGACCCCATCAACGGTCTGGTGCGGGTTGGAGAACTGCCCGGACTGGGCCTGAAACTCGACCAGGCCGAACTGGAGCGTCTCAAGACGCTCAAACTTCCGCAGCAAAAAAAGTGGATCATCAAGACCCGTTATGCCAACGGCAGTCTCATGTACAACATCGCCGATCCCAAAGAATCGATTTTCATGGTCCGTCCCGACCGCCGCAAGCTGCTGCCGCTGAGTTACCAGGCTCCGCTCAAAACCGAATGGTGGGACGACGATGGATCGCAGGAGTACAAGAACATGTTTGCCAGGATCGAAAAAGAGGGCGTGGTTCTGCTGCGCAAATGAGCGTCACAGCAACAACAAACGTGCGCGTCCATCCAGGGAGTGCAGTTCCCGTTACACCCCGACACTTGATTTCAAACCCAGAAAGATCACATGCCACGACTCGACGGAAAGGTCATCATTGTCACCGGAGGCACCCAAGGAGTCGGTGAGGCGATTGCTGTGCACGCCGCACGCGCTGGAGCGCGGGGAATTGTCGTCTGCGGTCGACAACAGGACCGCGGCGAACACGTCGCCCAAGAACTCGCCAGCCTGGGTTGTGAAGCCGAGTACGTTCGAGCTGACCTCAGTAGCGCCGATGACTGCCGCAACATCGTTCGTCGCTGCGACGAACAGTTTGGTCGCGTCGACGGGCTGGTCAATGCGGCCGCCGACACCAACCGCGGCACACTGCAGGACACCAGCGTCGAATTCTGGGATTATCAATTCGCCGTCAACGTGCGGGCGCCGTTCCTGCTGGTACAGGAAGCATCGAAGATCATGATCCGCGAACATATTGCCGGTTCGATCGTCAATGTATTGAGCGTGGCGGCCTACTGTGGCCTGGAGAACCTGGTTTCTTACAGTAGCAGCAAGGGCGCATTGAGCACTTTCACCAAGAACGTAGCCAACGGCCTGAGACAACACCGCATCCGCGTCAACGGCATCAACCTGGGCTGGACCGACACCCCGGCGGAGGACGTTGTTCAACGCGCCCAGGGAAGCCCTGACAACTGGCTGGAACTCGCTGAACAGCAGTCGCCGTTTGGACGCCTGCTGAAACCCGACGACGTCGGCCACCTGGCGATCTACCTGCTCAGCGATGACAGTGGCGTCTTGACCGGTTCGAACATTGACTTTTCACAACGCGTCATGGGACGCTTCCCGCCCGAGACCGGAAGGCCGAATTGACGCTCCGCGACGAAACGGTCGGCACAGTCGAGTTCAGCAAGCCGCCGCTCGCCAGAGCTCATGAACTTGACGCCAACAACCCGATGACGACGAATACGGCGATCATCAACAAACTCGAGCACAGGACCAGGATTGCCGCGCCGCGCCCCAAATCCGACCGCTTACGAAACCCATAAATCATGGGCGCGATGGGGTAGAAACACAGGTTCAGGACTCCCCACGTATTGCTGTCGCGAAAACCGGCGAAGCCCGCCCAAATCCAGGCCGTAGCGTTCAAGGCTCCTGCGACCAAGAATCCGATTCCCACCCCAATCCACGCAATGATTTCCTCGGGATTCTCCCAGGCCAGATGCTGACCTTCCGAACGACCAGCCAACTGCTTCAACAGCGACGCGCGGCGGGTCCGTACAAAGTACTTAACCGCATGCGCTCGCGGAGGCTGCGGCTTATCAGCAAGTGCCTTCTGAAATTCTGCTCTGGCTGTTTTGCCTTCCAGAGCCACCAGAGGCCCCACGAACTCCGCGGCATCTTCGATCTGATTGATCATTTTTTTCTCCGCGAACAGCGACTCCATCAGCTGTTCGATGCGATCACGGTGAGCCTGCTTGTAACGCGGAATCGACAGCACGCGTTCGACCAGACGATTGCTCCCTTGTCCGACCTGGGGCCGATCAATGCTCAGGTCGCGCCGCGCATCAGGCGTGCCCAACATCTCGAAGGCACCGAAGGAAATATCCAGGTCCCACGGCAGTAATTGGAACTTATTGGATGTTGGGTCCAGGTACGCGTAGTAGTTCTGCGACCCTCCCAGGAAACTGTCCAAATTGGACAGAATGACGTTCATCGCCAGGAAGGAAAGGAATGCGTCCATGTCGAGGAATTCCGAAATCTCGGAATCGAATGCGTCGTCATCAGCCTCGTGGATCAGGCGAGCGAAAGCGATCAATCGTTGCCATTGTCCGGGTGTCGGATCCGTCTTCGGAAAATATGCCGCCTCGTACTTTGCCACATCGTCACGAAAGTAGCGAAACGCGCCAAAGGTGCTGGGCTTAACCAACAGCCCCTTGGACGATCCAAACACGCGTTTCAGAAAACGCTTATCCACCTGCTCAACCACGAGGTAGAGGCCCATGTACTTGTGATCGGCCTGGCCACCATCCGTCAGGTACACCTTGGCCCAGCCGGTGCGCGAAGCCGGCACCCCGGCTTCGCGGAACAACTCGTACGACAACGCCTCGCGCAACATCGAAGGGTCCGTCACACAGTTGTTCAAGTTGATCTTCTTCAGTCCCCGAAACTCCTGATCGTCATGGTATTCATTGAAGTCGATCTTGAACGAGAATTTGCGTGAGCGTCTGGCGCCCATGAAGGTTCCGTTCCCCTTGTACCGCACACCGACCTCACGAAGCGTCTGGTCGCCAATGGTCACGTCCGCCATACCGTATTGGTGGTCGACTCCCATGTAACCTGCCAGACCGGGCCTCGAAGACTTCTCGCTGTGAAAATTGCGCCCGGCAGTCGAATCTTTGATGATCCCCTGAATTGCGTCGCCAAAATCCCAGTTCACGTCGTCTGCGGGTTGCAGTTTCTTCCATTCCGCAGCGGTAAACTGCAAATGCACATCCAGTACATTGCGGACGCCGAACAGAGATTCCGCAGGATCCGGCGACTGGCCGCAAACAGGCACCGTGGTTGTGATCACGGTCACAAGCCATGCAAGAGTGCAACCTGTAATTCGCATATTCGCCTTTACAGCCAACATGAAATGGCAACGCATGAACTTCGTTTCGCGAAACAACATGGTTCAGGTCACTTCACCGCGACCTGATGTTGTGTTATCAGCTCTGAAATCATACCGCACAAGTGCATCGGAAGACTATTCTCGGAATGCTCCTCATGCTCCAGGTTGCGCACCAGACCGCATTGCAATCGGCACACAAGGGCTCCCATCATGCCCCGGGGCCTGCCTGTCTCCCAGGACATCATCGAACATCGCTGACGCGCCCGAACCCCTCGGTTGCACCTCAAACCACATTTCCGACCTGCGAGTCGATGATGCCGAACAACGTCAGATCGTCCTCACCAGTTCATGAAGATCCCATCTCATCTGGAAGTCTGCGTGCAGCTTCGTCCTCTGTTCACATGATTGGCAGCGCGTCTCATCAACTGCACGCCCTCACGCTGCCTCTCTGATTGGCGATCAAATCGCCTGCAGAGTCAGCAGTCCAAAGTCGTCGCGACGCCGGGCACACAATCTCGTTGAAGAAAACCGCCGTTGCGGTCCCTTGCCCATCATGGTGTCTACGTGCGAAACTCTAGCGTTGGCGTCGCAGGCTGCGCAGTCGCCGTCTCCGCCGGCCACCAGCAACGCAATCTCGGTTTACATCGGACGAGGAACATGACCTACCGCCTGCCGCTCTATGCAAGTGCCATCATCGCCAGTTGCCTGGTCAATGATTTGTCAGCGGCTGAAAGACCACTCAATGTCATCCTGGTTCTGGTCGACGATCTGGGCTGGATGGATCTCGGCTGTCAGGGCAGCCGTTACTACAAAACACCTCACATCGACCGACTGGCTCGCGAGGGCATGCGTTTTACCAACGGGTACGCCGCCTGCGCGGTGTGCTCCCCAACCCGGGCTGCCGTACAAACCGGTCGCTATCCGGCACGCATCGGTGTCACCGACTGGATCCGCTCACGATTTCAACGCGGCAAACTGGGAACCCCCGCACGCAACCCCACGGATTATGTCGGCTCCCCGAAGCGGAAACTCCTCTGCCCACCAAACCCTTATTGGATGGAGCGCGACGAGCTGACAATCGCGGAGATTCTGCAGGGTCACGGTTATCAGACCGCCTACATTGGCAAGTGGCATCTGGGCGACGATGCCTGGTATCCCACACGTCAGGGCTACACGGTCAACCGCGGAGGATGCGATTATGGCCAACCCCCGTCCTATTTTGATCCGTTCAATCAACCCAAGCATCGGCACGCGATGATTCGTGCCGGCATCCCCACACTGCCCGGTCGTCGGCAGGGACAGTATTTGACTCAGCGCGAGGCCGATGAGGCCGTGGAACTGATTCGCAGCTGGCGTGACAAGCCTTTCTTTCTGCAGTTGGCACACTACGCGGTGCACACGCCGATTCAAGCCATCCGCAGCGTGGCCGACAAATACCGTAGCCCGGGCAAACGCGACGTGCACGCCAAGTACGCGGCGATGGTCGAATCGGTGGACGATGCCGTGGGAGCGGTCTTGAAGGTTCTCGATGAACTGCAGATCGCCGATCGCACACTGGTTCTGTTCACATCCGATAACGGAGGTTTGGACAACAAGAACGCACCGACCGACAACGCGCCGTTGCGCAGCGGTAAGGGCTACGCGTATGAAGGCGGCATTCGGGTCCCCTTCCTGGTGCGGTGGCCAGGCGTCGTGCCGGCCGGCAGCCGCTCGGCAGAACCCGTCTGCTCGATCGATATTCTGCCCACAGTCCTCGAAGCGACGGATGTTGCGCTACCGCCAGGTCACACCATCGACGGAGTTTCACTCGTAGCTCACCTGCGTCAACCGTCCACACAGCCGCTCAAACCGCGCGCGCTGTACTGGCACTTTCCTCATTACCGGCATGCGCCCGGCCCCTACAGCATCATCAGGCAAGACCAGTTCAAGCTGATCAAATTCCACGAAGGCATTCACGAGTTGTACGATCTGCAACACGACTTGGGCGAAGAACACAACCTGGCCGCCGAGATGCCCGAGATGGTTAAGCAACTCGATGCCCGACTGATGCAGGATCTTCGGGCGATGCACGCGCGGATACCGGTCGTCAACCCGGATTACGCTCCAAACCTGAAGAAGTGATGCGGTTCAAACCGGGTGACGTGTGGACGCAATCGCCTTGGCTGCACCACCGGGAGCCGACAACAACAAGCCGCGGACTCTGTCGATGCAAGGACTCGATTGGAAATCGGCATGCCTGTATCCGGTAGCCGACCCGGAATGGCACGCCAAGATCCGTAAAGGGGGCTGGCTGCTGCTGCTGCCGTTCGTCGGCTGGCCGGCCATCCTCGGATACCGCAAGGACGCCGTGTTTCGTCTCATTCGGGGCCAGACGCCGATCCTTCCCGACTGGAACCAGGGAATTCTGTATTTCACCAAGGAGGGTCTCAAGGCCGTTGCGGTCATCAACACCTACTATCTTCCGGTCTACATCGGTTTTGCCTGCCTGATCATCTCTCGCGGACATGCAGCGGAGTTTCCGTGGCTGGCATTCTGCCTGTTCTTTCTGACTCTGCCAATTTTCTCCACACTGGCATTTCCCATCGTGGTCACGTATGCCCGCTTCGGCCTGGCGACACCGGCCCTGAGCACCGGCGAATCCATCGGATTGGGCCTGACATTTTCGCTGCTGACTTTCCTGATCCCATCAGGATTCCTCAACGTCTCGCGAACCGGCCGCATCCTGTCGGCCTTCGATATTCCCCGCTGCCTGTCTCAGATCGTCCGCTTGTGGCCCCGCTATCTCGAAGCGTGGATGGCCTCGTTGATGCTGGCGGCCGTGGGCCATGGCTGCCTGCTGTTTTTGCCTTGGGGAATCGTCTGGTGTTATCTGAGTATCGTCTTCTTGTTCAACGAAGTTCCCGCCACAACTCCATCCAACCAGCGCCCGGATTATCTGAGAGACGCCTGGTTCGACAGTTTTCGTCACGGATACTGGAACCAGTTTCTCACCACTCCAAAACCGCCGCTGTGGCAGGCGTACGAGATCAACAACGATGGTCAGGATGTGGGGCGTTTGAAACCACATGCATTCTGGTCCATCAGCTGCGGACCGGTGGAAGTGCCGATCCGAACCATGGAACAACAATCCGCCGAGGAATCCCCACAAGACATCTCGTCCTAAACACGGAGTTCGTGCAGGCCACGGCGACAGACAGCCGGCAAACCGTTGAGACTTGGTGCTGATCCGAGTCGTCAATATAGATTTCCCAAGCAAGCGTCGCTTCGATCGCTGGCAGGCACTCACAGCGATCCCGCGACATGTCTCGAACTGTATTCGACATCCGTGGTCGGCCGCGTCATCGTACTGCCGGTGACCGGCCGGCGGGCCTGATTCCAGGAGCCTCGCAATGATTCAGCCAACAGAACAAGTCGAGTGGCCGCCGGAATGGGAACACGCGGTGGATCCGCAAACCGGCGCTCGAATCACTCGGCTGACCAGTGCGACTGGAATCGACCATCCGCTTTACTATCTGACGAATTCGTTCTCAGCCGACTGCACATCACTGGTGTTCGCCTCGGACCGACGAGGACAAACCGACCTGTACCGGGTCAGCCTTACAGACGGAGGCATCCACCGACTGACCGACCTGCCTGGCCTGCAACCGTTTTCTGGCAACGTCGTCGATGATCGCGTGTATTTCACGACCGACGGCGCTGTGCACCAACTGGATCTGTTGAGCGGAGATTGCCGTACCCTGTTCGCTGACCCCGGATGCCAGTTGGGCGAAGTCACGATCAACGCGGATGGGCAATGGGCGGCCGCCCTGATCACGCGGGGCACATCGGCGGGAATTCTGGTCACGCGCATCGACGGCTCACAGGCAGATGTCATCCTGCAAGATGTCCGAGCTCTATACCATCCACAGTTTCATCCCGTCGATCCCCAGCAACTGATTTACTCAGCCGATCCTCCCGACCCGCGGATGTGGGCCGTGCGCATTGACGGGTCGGACGACCGCTGCATTTACCGAAATCACCCCGAGGCGTGGTTTGTGCACGAGACCTTTTTGGGGACATCGGATCGGTTGATTGTCGTCCATTGGCATCACGGACTATTGGAACTGGATCTGAACCAGGGCCAGCTGCGGCAGATCACGGACCTGAACGTGTGGCACATCGCATCGCGGCACGACGGGCGGATGATCGTCTGCGACACGCACCTGCCCGACGTCGGACTGTGCCTGATCGACCCTCAGTCCGGCGCCCACCTTCCGCTCTGCCGGTCGGGGGCTCGCAATCTCGGCCGACAGTGGCATCAACCGACCCCGCTCTCGGCCGACCACGACGCACCAGGCTGGGCCACTATGGTGGAAAACCAAGCGGGCGAAACGGACTACGGACCGCAGTGGACACACCCACATCCCTCATTCAGTCCCGACGGAAAATGGGTCACTTTCACTTCCGATGTCAGCGGCAGCCCACAGGTCTATGTGGTGCAGGTACCGGCTGACGACTGGCTGAGCTCCAGCCCGTGAGGGGTTCTCCGCGCTGCGTTCAGACCAAGGGCCTATGCCAGCGAACCGCCTGCACAGGACCCCACACTCATGGCTCACCGCGGACCTGAACACGGATCGTCTGCGAAGCGGGAATGTCGATGCGGACGTCCACGACGGTCAACCTGTGATCGTCGCTATCAGTGGTCGCGAGAATCCGGCCTCGATCGACCTGATACCGACCGCGGGGCATCACAAATCGCAGCCGGCCCCCCGGAAACGACTCCACCAAGCCGTTGTGAATCACCGCCGTCACCGATTTGCTGGTCCCGTCATTCGCCGGTAAAAACTCCGTACGCAACGGCGGTGGCTCATCACGGGGGAAGGGGATCGGATCGGTCTCGTGACCGTTGTACGTGCAGGATACGACGCGTCCCGCGTGCAAGCGAACCACCCGAAAGCTGCTGGAATTCGACTTACCGACTCGCCGCGTGGGAGTCGCCCCCATGTCCATAACTTTTTTCCCGGGCCCATGCGCGTCATGGATCAGACACACCTTGTACCGGTTCAACAGATCGAGCGGAGCGTTGTGTTCGAACGCGTTGATCACCTGCACCGGAGTCCCGATTCTCTGCCTGAGCAGTGCGTCGGCACGTCCGGCACTTTCGTGCCAGGGCCGGCCGCAATTCAAGATGCACAGATCGGGGCCGTAGTCGATCCGTGCCAACGGATCGCCATACCAGTGCTCATGTCCCGGCACCTGGTGGTTCCCGAAATTGACAAGGTACGGCACCCGCAACTTTGCCAGGGCACCGGAAACATACGCGGCATTCACCGAATTGCTGATCAACACCATTTCGGGGTCAATCACATTGATCATCTCCGCCAGTCGCTCTAGGTACTCGGCCTGAAACTGTCCGGAGGTGTCCAGGTGACCAAACGTGACGAAGGTCACGTCCTGAGGCCAGGCGGCTGTGACGCACACGCTGCGCGGCGAGCGGCAGACTCCGCTGCGCCGCCCGCCATCCACGTGAATGTCCAAATCGTAGATTCCAATCGGCATATCGGACGGCAGTCGGACTCGGATCTGCCGGTCGTAGTAGAACGCGGCCGACGCGTCTTCTTGGAATGGAACATCGCGGGAGATCACCGCGGGCCCCACGCGCTGAGTCAATACCACGCGATCGATGCGGGTTTCGAAGCCAAGAAACCGCGCGGGAAACTCATCTCCCGGCCGCAGTACGGCGGGCCGATTCAGTACCGGAAATCGAAACCGTTCGATGACCGTCGCCGGATCGCGTTTCAAGAACAGCGGCCCCAACACCAGCCTCTGGCCAGGCTTCAGATCCATGTCACGGATCACCAGTGTCCGCCAACCCGCGGCCGACAGTTTCAATGTCAGGCCCCCAGCAGGCCGCAGGCCGGTCATGCGACATTGTCCCGTCATCCAATTTCTCACCAGTGATTCGCGGATCACCTTTCCGTCACGCGACAACACCGCTCGCAGATCGACAAGAAATCGATTCTCTTCCCCATGCACCGCGAACTCCAGTGTCCCGCGGGACCCACTCCACGCCCGAAAGCCCTCGATCCGACACCCGTTCCCAGAGGATCGACCGCGATGAGTCAGTTTGACGACGTGCCGACCCGGCGGCAGATTTCGGGTCAACAGCACCTCCCGCGCGACGATCTGGGGAAATATGGGGCTCAGCGGACGCCCATCCACGGCGACATCAAGGCGTCCCAGATTGACCGTGCCATATTCCGGCCCGGGGTGGGCGCCCAAGCGGACGGCGATCGCCGTTCCATCAAATGCCACACGCAACGTGTCGCCATCGCCTGTCGTCATCAGGTGCGACCTGCGTGCGTAACGCCCGCTGGATTCGCTCCACTCACCGTCCGCCTTGACTGACTCGGCATGTGTGGCGTGGGTCCAACCAGCCGAAGAATCGTCGGCGGCCCAAGCGGTGCCGCTCGTCACCCAACACGCCCAGCAAGACAGCGCCCAGACAACCGCCAGGTCGCATCGGCGGCAAATGGCATCGGACCGGCAACGCTGTTTGTTTTTGAGGTCAGACATGTGAAAAGCCTCCGCTGTCGTGAATCCAAGGCAGATGGTAATCGCCAGGCAGTCGGCAGGCCGATGTGTTGTGCATCGAGCCATGCGTTCACAAAGAATGTGGCGACAGCCTGGTCGCTGAAACTCACTCCGTTTTCTGTTCGATTCTCAATACACGCGTCCGCGCATATCCTCGCTCAAGAAATGAACGCTCAATAAAGCACGCGCCTTGCGTGCTGGGCAGAAACAAGTCGGTATCACCGTCGCCGTTCAAATCGGCGGTCAGCACTCGAGGTTGCATAATCGGTGGCAGCCCCGGATCTTCACCCTCCGCAAACCGCACACCTTGTTTGACTCCACGGTTCAAGAACACGCGCACGCGGCCGTTGGCCGCACCAGCAATCACGTCGGGCCAGCCGTCCTGATTCCAGTCTACGGCGTCGACCAGCAGGCGAATTCCCAAGTCGCCCATCATTTGCGGAGCCTCGAATGTGAACTGCTCTCCGCCGGGCCGACGGCGAAAAAACCGAACCTTGCCAAACGTATCACCGACAACCAGATCGCGGCGGCCATCCCGGTCAAAATCAGCGACCGTCAGCACGGTCCGCGCACCTTGCAGCGCTACAAAGCTCTTCGATGGATCCTTGTTCAGAGGACCAACCTTGATCGGCCGGCCGCCGTCGACCAGCATGCGGTAGCCTTTCAGATCGAATCGCCGCTGGGTGCCTTGTGACACATTGCGATGAAACCAGACATGGCCGAACCAGTCGCCAAACAAAACATCCCGCAATCCGTCTCCGTCGAAATCGTCAACGTACGGCCAAAACCAGTCGTCGCCCATGCCGGACGGATGTGCGATCGACTGTCCTTCCGGCAGGATCGACTCAGTGCGATCCCATTGTCCTGGATTGCCCACACCGGAATTCAACCGGACGGTGTAATTCGAAACCACGTCCAGATGCCCATCCTGGTTCCAGTCCACAAACCGCTTGGCGGAAACCGGCGACGCGCCCCAGCGGGATGGTAAGGGATCGCGGTGCGCGGCAAACCGCGGCTTCCGAGCCGTGCCCACGTTTTCGAACATGAAAATGTTCATCCGCGAGCTGACTACCAGATCCAGGTCTCCGTCGTTATCCCAATCCCAGGCTCGGGGAGTCGCCAATTTGGAGGTGGGAAAATCCCCTTGGCTGGGCAGCGGCACCTGCCGAAACTCGGCCTGCCGGCGGCCCCCCACGTTCTCGTAGTAACGCAGAAATGCCTGACGATCCGCGTCTGTGCGTTCGCCCATCGGCATGCAGCCGGACAACAGATCCAGATCTCCATCCGCGTCCAGATCGGCCAGGCAGGGGGCGGCACACCAGTCACCAACATTCAGCGGTTCACCATCTGCAGTCAGTGGCCCACGGAAGGTGAGTTTGGGCAGCCCGTCCGCGTCGCTCCCCTGGTTCTCATAACGATACACCCGCCCGGTGATGTAACCGCCGGCCAGCAAATCCACATCCCCGTCGCCATCCCAATCGACGGTTTCCAGTACGGGATAGTAGTCTGTCTTGAACACATCCCCGCTGCCCCAACTCAGCGGAGTCACCGGAACCAACAACGGTCGGCCGCCGATTTTCAAGACTCCCTGGTACTGCAGTCGGCGATCTCGATTCGTCCCTATGTTGCGGTAAAACAGAATGCGATTGCGTTCCGTTCCCGCCAACAAATCTTTGCGTCCATCGCCATCCCAATCAACGACCTTGGGGGCCAGCAGCATCCCGGCGTCAACCGGATCCCCGTCGGCCTCGAACACGAGTTTGGCATACGGGAATTTCGGAGCACCCGGCTTGCCGCGATTCGGGAACCACAGCAAATGGCCGTAGTTTTCACCGACAATCAGGTCCAACAATCCGTCGTCATTCCAGTCATCGAGATCGACCCGACAATGGTCGCAGCCGACCGTCGTCCGGCCCTGCAAATCACAGCGAGGCAGACCATCGCCCAACCAGCCACGTGGCGGAGTTTCCGGCGGCTCGAGCCCGGCCGGCAGCAAATCAAAATAGACGGCATATGTGGAATTGTGCTGGCCTGTCTGAGTATGGGACCAGGCCAGACGACCGCTGCGCCAGTTTCCCAACGTGTGTAGGAAGAAACCTGCGTTGTGCCGTGGACGCCTGACAATTTCCCCCTGGGTAGCACTCACGTTCCCGTGAAACTCGGGAAACTCGACGGGAATCTCAGCGTCGTACCAGCGAAAGGGACGATCGTATTCGCTGCGGGCATAGCGGTACTTGCCATAGGGCAGCGGTTCGCCCGTCTGCGGCTCACAGCGCATCACCTGGATCGATCTCAGATCCGGCAGCGCGCTGATCCCTGACTGTTGGAGTTGTTTGACGAAGTCGATCTGCAACGAGGCCGGCCATTCGTCCTGAGCACGACCGTTGAGGTCCGCCGCTTCAACTTCGACCACAATGCGGACACGTCCCTTTCCAGCCCACTCGAGTCGTTCCGCGGCGCCAAGTACCGACAGCCAGCATAGCCAGCAAACAATCCACAGACACATGTTTCGGGCTGCGTTCATTGAGTCTCCTCGGACAACACCCGCAACGGAACACCATACGGGACCACTTCGATTCGCGTCGCAGACTCGAACGAGCCCCACACCAGCGCGGCTCTGTTCCAGGTCTTGCGAATCTGACCTCCGCGTTTCTCCCATTCAAGTCACGGACTTGGTCGAATTCAAGTCGTACGGCAAACAGGAATCCAACCGGGCTCATCCACGACGGCTGACGCACATCCCGGCCTCAGGAGAGAGCCGACATCATGAGCGAGGAATGGAAGACTCGGATCCTGTCCGGCGGTTCTTCGCTGCGAACTGGCAGGGCCAGTACAGCTTCCGACCACGATATTGCCGGTGAGCGCGTTGATTTTCTATGGTTGTCGTGGGCATCATCAACAAGCGGAAGCCGACAGGTTGGCTGACCCGTCTGATGGTCGGTCGCCCGACGGCAGACACTCCTGTCACAACGCGAAACTCGCAACCGGAGCTGCGTTCCATGCCACATGCAACTCGGAGAACTCCCGCTACGGCCATCTGCCGACGGACCTGGTTCCTGGTCGCCGGGGCGATGTGCTTGAGTAGCACGGGAATCCTCAACGGGATTTGCGCAGAGCCGCCGTCACCAAAGACGGTGACATTCCGGATCATGGGCTATCTTCCCGATTATCGTCTGGCGACATTCGCGCCCCAGGCCTGCCGGCATGTGACCGACCTGATCGCGTTTTCCATCGAGCCGGAGGCTGACGGGACTTTGAACCAGCGGCGCTTCGGAGCCACAGAGTGGAAGCGGCTCAAAGCCATCACCAAACAACACGGCGTCGGATTGCACGTTTGCGTGGGCGGTTGGGAACGTTCCAAACATTTTGCCGCTATGGCGCGATCACCTGTTTCGCGGCGGAATTTTGTCGAGAACGTCGTGCGGTTGAGCCAGCGTCATGGTTTGGCCGGCATCGATATCGACTGGGAACACCCGCAGGGACCGCGCCAACAGGCCGATTATGAAGTGTTGCTGACGGAACTGGCAGTCGCCTGCCGACCAACGGGAGTGCAACTGAGCGTCGCCGCGGCCGGCTGGCAGTCTTTCTCGAGCACAGCCTTCCAGGCGGTCGATCGCATCCACCTGATGTCCTACGATGCACCGCAGCGACACGCGACGCTCGATCAATCACGTCGTGATATCGACCGCTACCTGAAAATGGGGTGCCCCGCAGAAAAGCTCTGCCTGTGCCTGCCGTTTTACGGGAGACATATCAAGAATCGAACCGCTCGCACCTATGCAGAAATTGTGAAAACACACCATCCC
>Ga0315336_1003728_pt1 | contig 19681 bp, 22 predicted proteins | sample ASW5metaG_FD_204512 | JGI IMG/M metagenome (GOLD analysis project Ga0315336, IMG submission 204512) | Ammonia-oxidizing marine archaeal communities from Monterey Bay, California, United States - ASW #5 | ecosystem: Environmental > Aquatic > Marine > Intertidal zone | place: USA: California... | reverse complement strand
CGCAACTGACCGCCGAAGTATGAAGAGCCCGGCTTTCACCGGGCCCGTCTGCCGTTCATTCGCGAGGCTCTGGATTGCTCCGTCGCGATGTCTGGTTGTCTTTAGTCGCGATGCTCCGGCATCGCCTTCAACTGGTCCTTCGTCCAGTTGGTGACGGCATGGACGTCGCCGTCCTCGTCGCGCATGAATTCGAGCTGGCTGGCACTCACGGCCACGGGCTTGGCGCCGATGCCGAGAAAGCCACCCACATCGATGACGACCTGGCTGCCGTGCAGATGGTCGACCGAGCCGATCTTCTCATCGTCCGGTCCGTAGATGGTGGCGCCTTCGAGGATGTCGGGCGTCAGCTCGGCACTGGTCAGTCTAACGTGGCTGGTGTGGTCCATGATGCATCTCCTGTGGTTGTACAGGGATGAACCTCGGATCAGGGCTAGGGTTCCAACGGCGGAGCGAAAAGCATGCGGCTCAATGGAGCGCCGCCCAGCCGGTCGCGAGGATGAGTACAAGCGTTACTGCCGCGCCCGAGACATAGAGGATCGTCCTGAGGCCACTGCCCTTGGCCGCGTCTCCGCCGCGCAGATAGATCCCCATATGCATGAGGCGTATCGCCAGGTGCGCCCAGACGAGCACGGCCAGCGTCACGGGCCCGACGCCGACCATCATCGCAAGCACCGCGGGCACGACGAAGGGTGCGAGCGCCTCGACCGAGTTCATGTGGACGCGATCGATCCTGTAGAGCGGGTTGTCGTCGTCCGCGGGGATGACCGGACCCGAGAGCTTGCCGGCAAATCCCTTGGACGAGCCGGAATAGACCGCCAGGGCCACCGACAGGAGACAGAGCGCAAGCACGCCGACAATGCTCAGCCAATAGGGTCCCATCTTCTTGGCTCCTTCCTTCGGCTGTGGCGCGCGCCTCGCGCTGCTCCCCATGCGGGGTGCTGCCCGGCGGGCCGAGATGCCAGGCCGCGCTATAAGGCCGCTTGGGAAAAAAGCGCCTGGTAACGCTGCAGGTAGAGCGGCCAGCCCTGATCGCTGTCGACGCCGCCCCTCACGCTCTCCCAACCCTGGCCATGCCGCTCGATATGGCGGTGTTCGATTTCGACGCGGGTCCGGTTTTCCGACTCGGCCGTGAAGCGGACTTCCCACTCGCTTGTCCTGGCGAGGTCGGTTTCGATCTGCCAGCGCGGGCTGATGTCCCAGCTTAAGAGCAGTCGGCTCGGCGGTTCATAGGCAAGCACGCGGGCGAAGCGGCATTCCGAGCCGTCGACGCCGCGATCGTAGACGTGGCCGCCAACGCGCGGCTCGAAGATCGTCTCGGCGATCGGGACGGCGAGCAGATTGTGCTCGCGCGGTTTGAAGCTGCCGAAATCCTCGGTGAACACCTTGAAGGCGCGCGCGATCGACGCCGCGACCACGACGGAATGTCTCACGGGAGCAGGTGGCGGTTGCTTGATCATGTGTCGTCCTCCCTCGGATGCTCGACAAGCTTGGCGTAGGCCGCGAGCGTCTTCACCCAGAACTGGTCGATCTCCGCCCGAAACGCCGCGAGCCCATCCGGATCGATCCGGTATATGCGTTCCTTGCCGGAGCGCGTGTCGGCGACAAGCCCGGCATCCTTGAGCACCTTCAGATGCTGCGAGACCGCCGGCCGCGTCACAGGCAATACAGTCGCGAGCCCGCTGACCGAGCTGGGGCGGTCGACCAGCAGCTCAAAGATCTTGCGCCGTGTCGGATCGCCGAGCGCTGTCCAGTATTTCGCGTTAGTGGCCACTAACGCGAAGCTAGGGCGATGCATCTGCCCTGTCAACCCGGATCGAGATTGCCAATCTCAGCGTACGCTCGGGGCACCACCTGAAACATCATGCGTTGTGGGAAGTCTAAGAACTGTCGGACGCCAGATCTCGCGGCTGCAGGCCCCAAGAGGCGTGTGCCCTGGGGCATGCCTGTCGTTCTCACCGTGGAGCAAATAGGGTCTCTTCGGCTCTCTAGATGCCTCGCTTCGCCTTCAGGCTTCGCGCCGCTTGTTCGATCGCCGCGCGATCGTTGCCGAGCCGGTCGAGCAGGTCCTGCGCCTCGTCGCCTGAAATGCCGGTGCGCATCGCAAGCGCCTCGACCGTCAGCACATCGGCGCTGTCGATCTCGCGCGTTTCGGGCAGCGCATCGCCCGCCGTCAGCGGCAGTGCCGCCTCGCGGTCGATTTCCATCTCCGCTTGATGCCAGTGCCGCTCATGGTCGCCATTCAGGTAGCCTTCGCGCTGCCAGATTTCATAGGCCCGCTGCTGGATCTTTCCGTGCCGATCTTCTTCGCTCATTGCCTGTTCCTCCGTGGGTGTCAGGTCAACGCAAGACGAGGCGGAACGATCCGCGGTATCGAGAAGGTGATCGGCGGGTCTAATCGCACAGGTGCGGGACGGGGCTGATGATTATCGCCCACATCCGCGCCTGTTCCGACCGTGAGCTTGGCTGCGCCGCATCCCGCTCAGGGGCCGTATATGGCCACCGGCTTGCCGAACATGCCGGGCTCCGGCCTCACGCCGAGCCCCGGCCGCTGCGGCACGGCGATATGGCCTTGCCTGATGACGACCGGGTGCTTCTGGTCGAAATGGCCCTTGATGTATTCCTGCGCGATCCAGGCGCCTTCCATGCGGCGCGGCTCGACGGTTGCCGCCAGATGCACGCAGGCCGCGGCGATGATGTCGCCGCCCCAGGCGTCGTCGCAACTGTGCGGCAGCGAGCGGATGGCGCAGAGGTCGCGCACGGTGGTCATCTTCGTCAGGCCGCCAAGGCGCGTGACCTTGAAGCCGAAGCCGTCGGCGATGCCCATGGAGATTGCCCGAAGCACCGCGTTCTGGTCCTCGGTGCTCTCGTCGAGATAGACCGGATGCGTGACGCGGCCGTTCAGGGTCGCGATCTCGTCCATCGTGTTGCAGGGCTGCTCGAACACGAAGGGGATTGTCTGGCAGAGCCGGTCGAGATGGATCGCGGCGGCGACCGTCAGGCCCCGGTTTCCGTCGACCGCGATGCGTGCTCCGTAGCCGACCGCTTCCCAGACCTTGTGGACGACGGCCACGTCCTCTTCCAGGTCGCGCCCGCCGATTTTCACCTGCAGGCGAAGATAGCCGGCCTTGACCTTGTCGGCGGCGAACCTCGCCGTCTCGTCGGGCGGACCGACGATCAGCGAATAATAGGCCGGCACGCGGTCGGTCAGCGCGCCGCCCAGCAGCGTCGAGACGGGCACGCCGAGCTTTTGTCCAAGCAGGTCGAGGAAGGCCATGTCGAAGGCGGCCTTGGCGTAGCCGTGGCCGTTCAGGCGCTCGTCCATCTGTCTGGCGAGCAGCCTGATCGAGGCGATCTCCGAGCCGATCAAACCCGGCGCGATTTCGGCGATCGCGGCGCGGGCGCCCAGCGCATGATGCGGCTGGTAGACTGGACCGATGGGGCAGGTCTCGCCCCAGCCGGTAAAACCGTCATCGGTCACGATTTCGACCAGCGTCGAGTCCAGCGCGTCGACATCGGCGCTGGCCATGCGGTAGACGCCGCCCTTGACCGGCAGCTGCGCCGAATAGACGTTGATCCGCTCGACGCGCATGGCGGCTAGATCCGCGCCCTGGCCGAGCTCGGGTCGTAAGGCGAATCCGCGATCACTTGCGCCGTCTTCCACTCGCCCAGGATCGCCACTTCGAGCTTCGTGCCCGGTTTGGAGAAGCGCTCGGGCAGCAGGGCCAGCGCCACGTCATGGCCGAGCGCGTAGCCATAGCCGCCGGATGTGATGCGCCCCACCAGTTTGCCGTCGCTGTAGAGCCCCTCATTGGCAAGGGAGCTTGCGCCGTCGGTATCGATCCTGAGCGTCACCGACCGGCGCTGGTCGTTGCGCTCCTTGTATTTCAGCACCGCCTCGCGGCCGGCGAAATCGCCCTTGTCGAGGCGGATGAAGCGCTCCAGCCCGCTCTCCAGCGCGTTGATCTCCGGGTTCATGTCGCGATACATGGCGCGATAGGATTTCTCGAGCCGGAGCGATTCCAGCGCGTGCAGTCCGACCAGCCGCATGCCGTGCTTCTCGCCTTCCTTCAGGATCGCGTCAAGCAATTGCCGCTGGTAGGGCAGGGGGTGGTAGAGCTCCCAGCCGAGCTCGCCTTCATAGTTGACGCGCAACAGCCGCACGTCGCTGGCCAGGGCCACGCTGCCGGTCTTGACGCCGAACCACGGAAAACTTTCGTTGGAAAGGTCGATCTCCGTCAGGGGTTGAAGCACGGCCCGCGCGTTCGGCCCGACGACCGTGAAGCAGCCGCGGTCGTTGGTGGCGTTCTTCAAGGTTACGCCGCCGTCGGCGGGCAGCAGTCTGGAAAGATCGTCGAAGTTCCAGCGCTCGGCGCGCGGCGTCGAGATCAGGTAGAACAGGTCTTCGCCAAGACGCGCGACCATATATTCCGCCTGCACGCCGCCGTTGGCGGTCAGGTGATGCGCCAGCGTCACCTTGCCGACCGCGGGCAGGCGGTTGGCGATGATCCGGTCCAGCCACTGGGCGGCGTTCGGGCCGGAGACCTCGAACTTGGTCATCGGCGTCATCTCGACCAGGCCGACGGCATTGCGCACCGCCAGCACTTCCTCGCCGACGAGGTTGCCCTTGGGCGTCCAGCGCCAGCTATACTGGTCCTTGGCCTCGACCCCGTCGCGCGCGAACCAGTTCGGCATCTCCCAGCCATTGAGCACGCCCCAGACCGCACCCAGTTCTGTCAACCGGTCATAGGAAGGCGCGGTCTTTTGTGGCCGCGCGGCTGGCATGTCCTGCCCGGGATATTTCTGCTCCGCATGCGTGCCCCAGGCCTCGCGCACCTTCTCGCGCGTCCAAGCCTTGTTGGCGTAGTCGCCGAAGCGGCGCGGATCGAGATCGGAAGTGTCGAGGCTGTTGCCGCCCTCGACGATCCGCTCCGACAGGTAGTAGCCGATCGTGCCGCCCCACAGGATGCCGCCCGGCACGCCTTCTGCGAGCCAGACGTTGGGCAGGCCCCAGGCCGGTCCCATCAAAGGCAATTCGTCCGCCGTCATCTGGAACGGGCCGCGCACATTGGCCTTGATGCCGACGCGCCCGAGCGCCGGCACGAGCTGCAGCGCCTGCTCCCAGTTCCACGACACCGCCTCGAAATCCTCTTCCAGCAAGTCGGCGCCGAACCACGAGGGAACGCCGTCCTCGGCGAACAGTTTCAGGTGCTCGGTGCGCTCGTAGGGCCCGAACATCAGCCCGTCGCCTTCCTCGCGCAGATAGCCCTCGAAACCCTCGTCGCGCAGGATCGGCATTTCGGGCCGCCCGGCGCGCTTGCGCTCCACCACCTCCGGCACCGCTTCGGTGATCCAGTACTGGTGCAGGATCGGGATCGCCGGGATGTCGAGGCCGAGCAGCGCGCCGGTCTGGCGCGCGTAATTGCCGGTGGCCGTGACCACATGCTCGCAGGTGATGTTGCCCTGGTTGGTCTCGACCAGCCACTCACCGCTTGGCGTCCGCCTGAAGCCGGTCACCTCGGTGTTGAGATAGACCTTGGCGCCCAGATCGCGCGCGCCCTTGGCCATGGCATGCGTCACGTCGGCCGGCGCGATATGCCCGTCATCGGGATGGTAGAGCGCGCCGAGCATGTGCTTGTTGTCGAGCAGCGGCCAGAGCTTGCGCGCTTCGTCCGGCGTCAGCAATTGCGCCCGCATGCCCTGCACCTCGGCGACGCTCATATAGCTCTTGAATTCGTCGAGCCGGTCTCTGGAATTGGCGATGCGCAACTGCCCGCATTTGTGCCAGCCGACCGGCTGCCCGGTCTCGGCTTCGAGACCTTCATAGATCTCGATGGTCTTGTTGATCATGCGCCCGACATTGATGTTGCGGGCATAAGAGGGGATCAGCCCCGCCGCATGCCAGGTCGAGCCGGCGGTAAGCTGCGTGCGCTCGAGAAGCGCCACATCGGTCCAGCCGCGCTTGGCCAGGCCATAGAGGATACCCGCGCCGACGCATCCCCCGCCGACGATCACCACCCGCGCATGTGTCTGCATCAAACCACCAATTCCGACTGTTGGAGCAAGGATCGCGCTCGAAGCTACAGGCGGCGAATGGCCGTGTAACGCCTTCAAAAGTTAGGGGTGACGATAAATTGGGCTTATGCAGAGGTGGCGCGGGGCTGGCTCGCGATCAGGCGGCGTCCTATTGCGCTTTCCCATCCTGCCCGGTCTCGTCCTTGAAGTACCGTGAACGCCGTAATTTTCGAACGACGCGCCCGACCTGATCTGGTTCTTCTTGCGGGAACCGCGTCAAGATCATCCACCTGCTCAGTGCGGTCGGGGATGAACGAGGCGGCGTCGGCCGCCGCCTCGTTCTCATCAGGCATGTTTCGCCCGGGCATTCCCCATCGCGAGGGCGGGGACGACGCCATCCTCGACGAGAATGTCCTTTTTGCGCGCAAAGGCAACGAAGACGCCTCTTGCTGTTTCCGCGTCGATATCCCCGGCAAGCGCGGCCTTGCAGGCGCGGATCGCCGCCTTCTGCTCAGGGCTGTTGCCACACCAGTCGGTGGCGAATTGATAGGCGTCCACGACGGTGTTCAACTGACGGGGAAATCCAAGTCCGACCCAGACGCGGACAGGCTTTTCGAACGGTTTTGAGAGCATTGCAAACGACCCCGCTTCGCGATGACTCTATGCAACCACTCCGCCGCCGCGGTCGCTTTTGCCGGTCATCCAGGGCAAGGTGACGATCACGTCCTCATGGATCCTTACCGACTTTGCGAAACCGCAAAACGCATCCCTGGCGGCTGCCAGCGGATAGCCGCCGTCGAACGCTCGCTGGCACGCCCGCAAGGCGGTATCGTAGATGGTGCCGCGTCTGTTCCTGGGCCATTCGTAGAGAAATTCCAGGGCGTCTTCGAGGCACGCGATTTCCTGGACCAGGCTGTCCCCGCTCTTCACGAAAACGGGACTGTCAAACATGCGATCGTTCATAGGATCCTCCAAGTCGAACGAACAATTTGAGTTTGAATCAGGGCGGGGACCGACAGCGGTCCGCGCCTCCCTTTGATATTGGTTTTGAGGTCTCGGCCGTCAAGGTTGCCCGCTCGCAAACGGGACGGGTGGGCTTTCAGGGTGGTTTTGAACGCCGTCGGGTCGTCGTCGCGGCGCACTCGTTCAGGCTGGATTTCCCGCCTGTTTGCTCCCCGGGCAAGCTTTCACCGGCTGGAGTCGAGCTTCTGGATCCGCCCCTTGTCCAGCCGGAACACGCCCTCGGTGCCGCCCTGGCGTTCGAAGTCGACCTGAAGCTCGTCCCACGTGCCCAGATATCTGCCGCACTCGGCGCAATGGATCAGAGTGGCGGGCTTCGCGTCGGCCGGAATCTGCAGACGGATCGTGCCGCAAAACGGGCATTCCAACTTGTGGTCCAAATACTCGCCGGCCATGATCGCGAAGCATTGCGCAATCGACACGCCTTCGCAAGACCGGGACTTCGGCAAGCCTTTGCTTCAGCCCGGCTCGATCTCCGAAAACAGCCAGTCGCGAAACGCCTTCACCTTACGTTGGCGGATCGCTTCCGGCGGGTAGACCAGATAGAAACTGGAGACCGCTTTCAGCGCGTGGTCGAACGGCCGCACCAGCCTACCCGTGGCGAGGTCGGCCGAGACCAGCATGGTGCGGCCGAGCACCACGCCTTCGCCCTGGACGGCGGACTCCACCGCGAATGTGGCGGAATCGAAGGTGAGGCCGCTGTTCGGGTCGACGCCTTCGACGCCGGCGCTGGCCAGCCACGCCGCCCAGTCGATGCGGTAGCCGTCGCGGATCAATGTGTGGTGCTTGAGGTCCTCGGGCGTCCGAAGCGGGTGCGGTCCCTCCAGCAGCTTGGGGCTACAGACGGGGAACACCTCCTCGCCGGTGAGGAATTCCGAGGTCAGCCCGTGATAGTGGCCGGCGCCGTAGCGGATGGCGACATCGATGCCGTCGCCGCGGAAATTGGTCAGCCGGCCGGTGGTCGAGACGCGCACGTCGATGTCGCTATGCGCGCGATGGAAGCGATAGAGCCTCGGCACCAGCCATTTGCCGGCGAAGCCGTCCGAGGTGCTGACGTTGAGCGTCGATCCCGAATGACGCGACGTCGCCGTTTGCGTGGCCAGCGCGAGCTGGTCGAGCGCCTCGCGCACGGCAGCCGCATAAGGCTCGCCGACCGGGGTGAGCCGCACCGAGCGCGTCGCGCGCTCGAACAGCTGCACGCCGAGCTGGTCCTCGAGATGCTTCACCGCGCGGCTGATCGCGCCATGCGTCAGGTGGAGCTCGTCGGCGGCCCTTGAAAAATTCAGATGCCGTGCGGCGGCCTCGAAGGCCGGCAGGGCGTTGAGCGGCGGCAGTCTGCGGGCCATGACGACAAGGCTATTTGTGAGTTATGGTAACAAATAATTGCCAAACTTTGGTTTGTCCGTCCAGCCTTTTCCAGTCAAGAATCCTCACAGAATTTGTGACCGATGCTCACTTAAGATCAAGCCTGCGAGGACGTCATGGCCACCGTTCATCCCTTCCTCTGGTTCAACCTCGATGCCGAAGCCGCGCGTGATTTTTATCTCTCGGTCTTCAAGAACAGCCGGACGCTGGGGACGATCGAGTTCACCGACAAGCCGCATGCGATCTTCGATTTCGAGCTCGAGGGTCAGCGCTTCACCGCGCTCAACGCGGGCCCGGTGCCGCCCTTCAATGAGCGGATTTCGCTCTACATCGAGACCGAGGGCCAGGCCGAGACCGACTATTTCTGGAACGCGCTGACCGCAGGCGGCGGTTCGGAACAGCCCTGCGGCTGGCTGAAGGACAAGTTCGGCGTTTACTGGCAGGTCATACCGGGCGAGGCCTTGCGGCTGATGAACGATCCGGACCGCGAAAAGGCCGGACGAGCGCGCCAGGCGATGTATTCGATGAAGAAGATCATCCTCGCCGACATCGCAGCGGCTCACGCCGGCCGCGCCTGATTTCCCACGTTATTCAGAGACGGAGAAGACCTATGGCCAATCTCCCCATGGCTGGACTCGATGGAAAGAAGATCATCGTCGTCGGCGGCAGCTCCGGCATCGGTTTCGGCGTCGCGGCGGCGGCGCTCGAAGGCGGCGCGGCGGTGGTGATCGCCGGCCGCTCCGAGGACAAGCTCAAGGCCGCAGAGGAGCGGCTCGCCGGGGCAGGGCGTGTAACGGCCATCGCCGCCGACATGGCCAGCGAGGCGGATGTCGCCCGCCTGTTCGATGCGGTCGGCGCCTTCGATCATCTGGTGGCGACGGCCGGCACGCCGCCGCCGAATGATCCGATCGGCGGGACCGACATGGATTTCGTGCGCCAGTTCGTCGACGGCAAGCTGGTCGGCGCGGTTATGCTGGCCAAGCACGCCGTGCGCAGACTGACCAAGGGCGGTTCGATGATCTTCACCTCCGGCATCAACAAGGACCGTCCGCCGGTCCCCGGTGGCTCGGTCGTCTCGGCGGTCGCCGGTTCCTTCACCTATTTCGCCCGGGCGCTCGCGCTGGAACTTGCGCCGACCCGCGTCAACGTCGTCTCGCCCGGCTGGGTGGACACCGAAATGTGGGACGAGATCGTCGGCGCGGCCAAGACAGGCTATTTCGACCAGATGGGCGCCCGCATTCCGGCGGGCCGGATCGCCAAACCCGCCGATATCGCGCCGGCCTATCTCTATTTGATGCAGAACGAATTCATGACCGGCGAGACTGTCCACATCGACGGCGGGCAAAGGCTGATATAAGGCCAGAGCTAATGGCATCGGCAAATCCGACCCAGCCGCCAAATCCGACCGTCAGGTGCGGAGTCACTTCGCTCTTAATGTCGAGACCGGCTCGCACGCCAAACTCCCTCCAGCGGAGCGATGTGGTCGCGTTATAGGTCTCGCTGAGCGTTTGTATCCTGAGAACCTGGTTCAAGGTCTGGTCGACATGCGTGTTGCCACCGAAAAACGTCAGTGATGGCGTCGCCTATGGATAATGCTGCTTCTTCGGCGCGTAGATCGCCGGATCGAAATCAAGTTCCTTCGGCAGCGGCTGGCTCGAACACTGCAGGTGCATCTGGCGGGCGAGCAGCCGCCGCTGCTGCTGCTCATGCTCCTTCACCGCCGCCACCATCCCCATGCTGTAAGGTCCAAGCAGCACGCCCATGCCCCACCCGGGATGGTCCTTCTCGCGCTTGGCATAATCAGCGGCGGCGGCGCGGGCCTGCTGGCATTCCGGCGATGCCCATTTCGGATCCTGTTGCGAAAGCGAGGCGCCATAATCGACCGGTGTGGGAACGCATCCAGCCACAGCCGCGCCAAGCGCGACGATCATCGCGATCCGCATCCTTGAGTCCTCGCTAATTTAGGCGGCAGAGTACACAGAACGTCTCTTCGCACAAGCGAGATGGCCGCAAAAAGGAGAGCTGGAAGGGCTTGGGCGTCCGGGCGATCGAAGGCAGGCTGGGGCACGTTCAAAACTTGCGGCTGAGATACGCCGACCCGGCAAGCCCGAACCGCCACTCGAACTCCACCGCCCTGGTAAGGCCGATCCGGCGGCCGCTGACGACCGCGGCCGGATCGGTCCGCGTCGGGGCGAACTCGAAAGGCGGCGCGGTGAGAGGCAGCCGATTATACGTGCCGTCGATGCCCAGCGCCTGGCAGAGCTTGCCGGGGCCGGAGCATAGCAGCCGCTCGTCATCGGTTCCGCGGCGCTCGCGCATCTCGTCGATGCCCGATTGCGGCTGGATCGCGCGGATCAGGACGGCGCTGCCCGGCAGGCACACCGCGTTCAGGCACCAGTGCAGACCGTAGGAGCGGTACACATAGGCAGTGCCGGGCGCGCCATACATCGGCGCGTTGCGCGGCGTCTCGCCGCGATAGGCATGCGAGGCGGGGTCGTCGGGCCGGTAGGCCTCGGTCTCGACGATGATGCCGCCGGCACCATCCAGGGCAAGCGTGGCGCCGATCAGCGCGCGCGCCACGACAAGGGCGTCGCGGGCGAAGAAATCTGCGTCGGCCGGGCGAACCATCGCTGGCGTTCGATCAACCGAGCAGGTTGCGCGCCGCGCGCATGAATATCCGCGAGCCGATCGGGATCAGGTCGTCGGGAAAATCATAGTCGGGATTGTGCAGCGACGGGTGCTTTTCGCCGGCGCCGAGGAAGAACATCGCCGATTTGGCGTTATGGCCGAAAATGCCGAAATCCTCCGAGGCGCGCATCGGCAGCGTCTCCTCGCTGCGTGAGACGCCTTCCTCGTCGAGCGCGCGGGCGAGATGCTCGACCGCGTCCGGCGCGTTGACGCTGGCGACGAAGATCTCGTGATAGTCGAAGTGCAGGGCAAGCCCATGGGCGGCGGCGATTTTTGCCGCAAGCGCCTCCGCGGCGGCGACCAGCTCGGCCATGCGATCGTCGCGCCTTGTGCGCAGCGTCGCCCAGACTTCCGCATGGCCAGGCGCGATGCCGAACACCGCCTCGCCCATCGCGCAGTGCGTGACGGTCACCATGCCGAAATCCTCGTCAGTGAAGGTGCCGCGTCCCAGCGCCGGCAACCGCGGCATCAGCTCGCTCACCGCCGCCATCGGCGAGATGCCGGTTTCGGGCATCGAGGAATGCGCGGTCTTGCCTTCGAGCATGATGCGCATGCCGCGCGAGGCGCAGTTGACTGTGCCGGCCTTCAACCGCGCCTCGCCGAACGGAACGCCCGGCAGGTTGTGCAGCGAAAAGGCGAAGTCCGGCGCGATCTCCGAAAAACGCGGATCGGCGACGACGCCGGCCGCGCCGTTTCCGGTTTCCTCCGCCGGCTGGAACATAAGGACGACGCGGCCGCGCGCCGGCCGCTCGCGCCCGAGCTGGCGGCCAAGCGCGGCCAGGATCGCGGTGTGCCCGTCATGCCCGCACATATGCGACTTGCCCGGCACCTGCGAGGCATGCTCGACGCCCGAAAGCTCCTCGATCGGCAGCGCGTCGAGCTCCGAGCGGAACAGCACCGTCGGCCCGGCCTTGCCGCTGTCATAGACCGCCGCCACGCCGTGTCCGCCGAGCCCCGTAAGCACCTGGTCCGGCCTGGTATCGGCGAGGAAGGCGACCACCTCCTTCGCCGTCTTCTCCTCCTCGTTGGAAATCTCCGGCCGCCGGTGCAGCCTGCGCCGCCATTCGGTCAGCTCGACGATGTCTCGGTTGGTGAGGGTCATGGGTTGGAGCTCCGCTTGGCTTTCCCGTCACAGAAAACACCATAGAGGCTTTCTTGCGCCGGCCATGTCGATCAATTTTGATAGGCCATCGATGTCCGGCGAAATCAAAGCGGTTATCTGGCCAACGCCACTTGCGCCAGGTCGCGGCTGGTCGCGCGAGAGACGACTCCGTCATAAATGGCGCGGGCGGCTGGATTTGCCAGCACGTCGCGGCAGGCGAACAGCATGCGCGTCGGAACAGTCCGCACATGGGAGATTGCGGACGCGGCATGTGGCATTCCGTGCCTAGGTGGCGGCTTGGATATCACTCGGCGGTGGCGGGCTTGTGTCCGGAAGGCGTGCCGTCTGGGTTCATGCCATAGCGTTTGTAAAGCGCCTGCTCGTCGCGCGCCAACTGGGCGTCCATCCGTGCGTCGGCGCTTCTTGCCAACGCATTTCGCGCCGCCAGCGCGACAGGCGCCTTCGCGATGCTGGAAAGGCCGGTGGGATCGGCGGAGGCAGCGAGGCTGGTCGCGCCTTGCGCGGCGCCTAGCGCCGAGGCTTCGGCGTTCAATTGCTTTTCCAAAGCCCTTGTCTCACCGGAGAAATTGGAGCCTTGGAAACTGGACTGGGAGCTTTGGCAAGCGGCCAAGCCGAACGCCGCAAATGACGCCGAGGCGACGCGGATGACATAGGTGATGAAATACATGCTCGAGATAGGCCTGCAAGGGTTGAAAATCATCGTCGGTTCCAGCCCGCCTAGTAGCAGGCGACCTGGAAGTTCCCCTGGCCGCGCGTTGCCATGGCAACCGCCGGCGCCATAGTGCGGGCTGCCAGGGTGCCGCCCGGCCCAGCCATGCTCACGGCGGCCATCGCGCCCGTGGTGGCCATCTTAGTCGCCCGCACCGTTTGTGCATGGGCCTGAAGCTTGTCGATGCACGATTGCGCCGAGGCGTAGCTCCTCGCTCGCTCCCTGTCCTCCGCGGTGCCGCCTGGACTACTGGCTGCCAGCTCAGCGGCGGCCTGGCGTCCGGCCATGTCGGCGCGCAGGGCATTCATCCGGGCGTCACTGGTGCATCCGGCGGCGAGCAGGCATAGCACGCCTGCGAACACTGGTCTGGTAATCATGTCTGAAACCCCCACGCGAATTGCGGCGCGATGCTGCGCCCCCTGCGCGGACCATACGGCCGCGGGCGAGAGATTATCTTGGGCGATACCGAACATTCCTTTGGCGGAAAGCGAACAAAACCGGCTGGCGACCAGTGCCGTGACCGCGTCGGAACGGGAGGCGCGACAGGCATCCGAATCCGCGCCGGATGCCTATCTCAAGGCTGCGGGGGCGATCGCCTGATGTCGGTAGGGGTGGCGTTGAAGCGCTGGCGAAATGCGCGGCTGAAGGTGGACAGGTCCGAGAAACCGGCATCGTAGGCGATTTCGGTGATCCTGGTCGGGCTCGCACCGCGTTCGGTAAGGAGCCGGAAAGCCAAATCGAGCCTGCAATCGCGCACGAAAGCAGTGAAGGTCGTTCCCTCGGTTTCGAACAGGCGCTGTATGTAGCGTGGCGTGACGCCCTGGCGCTTCGCAATGGCGCCGACGTGTAGACCGGGGTCGGAGAGGTTTTCGAGGATGTCGCGCCGGATAAGCCTGCGGCGGGCCGCCGCCTTGCTGTGTTCGTTGCGCTCGGCGCCTCCGCGGACGAAGCTGTCCAGGACCAATGCGGTCAGATCGTAGACATGGCGAGACGCCATGTCGCCAGCCTTGCTGGAGCAAGGCGGATAACCGCGCAGCATTTCGGCGTAACTCGCCAGCAGCGGCATGCCGGGCGCGGTCGCGGGTATCAGGTAGCTGGCCTCCAGTTCGATGCGGGGTGCGAGGTCGGCAAGCGTCTGGCGATCCAGCGAGATCAAGTCCACGCGCGTGGTTTTGTCGTATCGGAATTCATGGCATGTGCCCTCGTTGACCAGCACGACGTCGCCGGCGGCGACCCTGAACGGCGACTTGCCATTGATCGATATCTGGTGCTCTTCGCTGTGGATCAGCAGTAGGTACTGCTCTCGCCCGTCCTGGAGCAGGTCGCGCGTCCGCGCGCCGCCCATCGGGGCGTAGAGGCCGCGCGCCATCGTCAAGCCGCCGGGCAGCGGCATCGCCTCCATGTCGATCCGGATATTGTCGTGATCGGCCGGTGAGAAATGGCGTCCCCCGATATGACGGGCCATAAAGTCATGCACGAAAGCCAGCCGTTCCCGTCGTGGAATATCTTCCGTGGACAGTCGCCTCATAGGGAATGCGGATAAGCTAGCCAAATTTGTCCTCTCTCCTCGGTCTTCAAGACACCTCGATGACCTCAAGCATCATCGCGGCGAGAGATCAATTACCGAGATTTATGCGCAGTCGTCCAGAAACTATGCGTGGCTGTATTTCACGGTGGGAAGAGAAAGCTTGCGGAAGTCGGGGACACTCTCCCGACGCGCGGGCGCTTCCGGCACGACTGGCGGCCTGCCTGCATCCTCAGCCGCGCCTGGGGAAGAGGAGATAAACGACCCCGAACACGACCACGATGGTCATGTTCACGGTCAGCCGTTCCCAGAGCCGGCCTTTGAGGAACAGGACGTCGACGCAGACGATGACGATTACCATCGCCAGCACGTAAAGCACGACGGCGACACGGTGGCTTATGTACGGACCCTCTTGGCTCGGTCACTTGCAAAGGGAAATAGCACGGGCGCAGCGCTCCGAAATATGCTGTGCGCACGACGCACGGCCTTGCCGGGCCTGCCTGCCTCCATGTTGCGGCCACCGACGGGGGGCAGAGGCCGGAGGCGCCTCGCTGTCAATCGAGAAATATGCCGTAAACCTCTGAAATCCTTAACACGATTTTCATGCTGCTCGCCTAACAGCGATGGCCATGACAAGGCATGACGAGCGGCAGGCTTCGGGTCCTTCCTCCGAGGGGCGGAGCGAAGCCGTGGCCGCAGGCATCCTGAGCGATCAGCTCGCCAATCTGGGCAACGGCATCCTCGTTGCGATGGCCGTCGGCACGGTCCTTTCGGCGCTGATCCTGGTGGTGCAGCTTCTGTCCGGCGGCAGCCTTGCCGCCGTGCTGTGGTTTGCGGCGATCGCCCTGCTCAATGGCGCGCGCGTGGTGCTTGCGCTCGCCCCCACGGACACTCACGGCAGGCCGGAGGCGGCCGCCGGCCGGCTTTCCCTCTATGGCGTGCTGGCGCTGGCGTCGGGCGTCGCCTGGTCTTTTCTGGCGCTGCTGACGGACGGATACGCTACCCCCCAGGCGCCGCTCTATCTGATCGTGCTTGCCGGCACGTCGGCCGGTTCGGTCACCTATGGCGCGCCCTACGCGCCGGCTTCGATCAACTTCGTCACGCTGCCGCTCCTCACAGCCGCCGGATGCATGCTGGCGAAGGGCGGCGTCGAAAACTATGTCCTGGGCTTCACGATCCTGCTTTTCCTCGGCGCGATGATCAGAAGCGCGCTTCTGGGGCAATCCCGCTTCCGCGAGACGAGCCGCCTCAAATACGAGGCGCGCGAGTTCGCCGCCGAGATGGAGCGCAACTCCAGGCGCGACCCGCTGACGAATCTGCTCAACCGCAATGGGCTGGAGCAGGCGATCGCCAGGCTCGGCCTTTCCGACGGGCCGTTCGTTGCCATGCTGATCGACCTCGACGGCTTCAAATCCGTCAACGACACCTATGGCCACAAGACCGGCGACGACCTTTTGGTCAAGGTGGCGCGCGGGATAGAGAACCACGCCCCCGAAGGCGCCACGATCGCGCGCATCGGCGGCGACGAGTTCGTGCTGCTTTTCCCCCTAGGCGAAATCCGGCAGCCGGCGGGCGAGCTTGCATCCACCATCATCGCGGCCATCGCCAACCCGGACCCCGAGTTGAATTCGGTCCGCGTCGGCGCGTCGATCGGCATCTATCAGTCGGAAAAGCCGCGCTTGACGGAGATGCTGCTCAAGGCGGATTTCGCGCTCTACGCGGCCAAGCGGGGCGGCAGGAACGAATTCTGCCTCTTCGACGCCGCGCTCGACTGCGCGCTGGAGCGCAAGAACCGCATCGAGCGCGATCTGCGTGGGGCTATTGAAAACGGTACTCTTTGTTCCTGGTTCCAGCCGCTGGTGCGGCTCGACTCCAATTCGGTCGTCGGCTTCGAAGCGCTGCTGCGCTGGCACCACGATGTCCATGGCGCCATCTCGCCGCCCGAGATCGTCACCGCCGCGCGCGAGACCGGCCTGCTGTCGCTCCTGAGCGAAACGGTGTTCCTCAACTGCTGCGCCATGATCCGCGAACTGGTGAAGCACGGGCGCCGCGACGTCCGCGTCGCCATGAACCTTTCGCCGCGCGAGCTCGAGGCCGGCGATGTCGACGACATGATCCTCCACGGGCTGAAGGCGAAGGATGTGCCGGCCGCGATGCTCGAAATCGAGATCACCGAGGAGGCGCCGGTCGACCGTGACAGGGTCGGCGAGAAGGTCGGGCGCCTGGCGGATGCGGGCATATCGATCGTCCTCGACGATTTCGGCACCGGCTTTTCGACCCTGGTGTCGCTGAAGGATAGCCGCATCCGCAAGATCAAGATCGACAAGGATTTCGTGCGCGACCTGGCGAAATCCGTGGAGGATCAGGCGGTGGTCGAAGCGGTCATCGGCCTTGGCCGCACGCTGGGCATAGAGGTGATGGCCGAGGGCGTCGAGACGGACGCCGACCGCATGATCCTGCGCTCGCTCGGCTGCATGATTGCGCAAGGCTATCTGTTTTCGGCAGCGCTTCCCATGGGCGACGCGCTGGCCTTCGACGCGGCCGCCGCCGGGACATTCCTGGATGCGGCTGGGTTATCCAGTCCAAGGAGCGGCCACGCCGCCTGACCCGGCCCTGGCTGGCAAGCCGGGCGCTCGACACCACTCCTGCGTGACAGGCTTTCGACGCGGGAAAGGGGGCGGCGACTGGCGCCAATGCAACTTTTTGAATTGGGAGCCGTTGTGGCGGCGATGCCGAAAACCAAAGCCAGATCGAGCGCTGCCGCCATGGTCAAGTCGCAGGGCGCAGCCGAACAGCGCCGCAAGCCTGCGCAACCGTCAAAGACGCTGCGTAAGAGGCCGCGTCGGCCAAAGTCAAAGGCAGCGGAGTCTGCGGCCGAAAAGCTCAAGCAGGCGCAGCCGTCCCCGCAGATAGAAGAAGTCATCGAAGCGGCGCCGGAATCCGTGGGCGAGGATGTGCCGCCGCCGCCCGAAGAGGTCGAGCCCAGCCCGGAACTGACGCCCGAGGAGGCGGCTCAGGCGCGCAAGAAATACCTGTTCCGGCGTTTCTGGATCAGCGCCCGCGGCTACTGGAGCCTGCGCGGCGACAAGCTCGCCTGGCCCTTCACCATCGGCCTTTTGCTGCTGATCTGCATCAATGTCGCCTTTCAGTACGGCATCAACGTCTGGAACCGCTCGATCTTCGACGCCATAGAGCAGCGCAATGCCCACACCGTATATTTCCTCAGCGCCGTTTTCGTGCCGCTGGTGCTGGCGAGCGGCAGCATCGTGGTCACGCAGGTCTATCTGCGCATGACGATCCAGCGCCGTTGGCGCTCCTGGCTGACGACGGCAATGATCGCGCGCTGGCTCGCCAATGGCCGCTACTACCAGCTCAACCTGGTCAGCGGCGACCACCAGAACCCCGAGGCGCGACTGACGGAGGATCTGCGCATCGCCACGGAATCGCCGGTCGATTTCCTCTCTGGCGTCCTAAACGCCTTCCTGTCGGCGTCCACCTTCATCGTGGTCTTGTGGACCATCGGCGGCGCGCTGACCCTGCCGCTTGGCGGATCGACCATCACGATTCCCGGCTTCCTGGTCATCACCGCGGTGATCTATGCCGGCATCACCTCGACTTCGATGGTCGTCATCGGCCGCAATTTCGTGCAGCTCTCCGAAGAAAAGAACCAGGTGGAGGCGGAATTCCGCTACACGCTGACGCGTGTGCGCGAGAACGGCGAGAGCATAGCCCTGCTTGGCGGCGAGGAGGAGGAGCGCAGCGGCATCGACAGGACGTTTGCCGGCGTGCTTGGCCGCTGGGCGCGGCTGACTGGCCAGCACATGCGCACCACGCTCGTCTCGCAGGGCTCCAGCCTGTTCGCGCCGGTGGTGCCGGTGCTGCTGTGCGCACCGAAATTTCTCGACGGCTCCATGACGCTCGGCCAGGTGATGCAGGCAGCCTCCGCCTTCGCCATAGTGCAGGGTGCCTTCGGCTGGCTGGTCGACAATTATCCGCGCCTCGCCGACTGGAATGCCTCGGCGCGCCGCGTCGCCTCGCTGATGATGTCGCTCGATGGGCTGGAGCGCGCCGAGCAAAGCGACGCGCTCGGGCGCATCGGCCATGGCGAGACCAAGGGCGACGCCATGCTGAGCCTGAACAATCTGTCCGTCTCGCTCGACGACGGCACCGCCGTGGTCAAGGAGACCGAGGTGGCGATCGAACCCGGAGAGCGCGTGTTGGTCTCGGGGGAATCCGGCTCGGGCAAGTCGACCCTGGTGCGCGCCATTGCAGGGCTATGGCCCTGGGGCGGCGGCAGCGTCGATTTCCACCCCGACAAGCGCCTGTTCATGCTGCCGCAGCGTCCCTATGTTCCGACCGGGACCCTGCGGCGCGCGGTCGCTTACCCCGGCGCCGCCGACAACTGGTCGCCCGAGGAAATCAAGCAAGCCCTCGACAAGGTTGGTCTCGGCCACCTCAAGGACAGGATCGAGGAAGACGCGCCATGGGACCAGACGCTCTCTGGCGGAGAAAGGCAGCGCCTGGCCTTCGCGCGCCTCTTGCTGCACCGGCCCGATATCGTCGTGCTGGACGAGGCCACGGCCGCGCTGGACGAGAAGAGCCAGGACAGGATGATGGAGACGGTGATAGCCGAGCTGCCGAAGGTCACCATCATCAGCGTCGCGCATCGGGCCGAGCTCGAAGCCTATCACAGCCGCAAGATCACGCTGGAGCGGCGAAAGGGCGGCGCCAGGCTGGTCAGCGACATCGACCTCATTCCGCGCAAGCGCAGCCTGCTCAGGCGCGCCTTGTGGGGATCGCGCAATAAGAGCCGCTCGAGCAATTCCGTAAACAGCGCGTGACGGTTTCCCGTCCGGGCTACGCGAGCCGCTTGTGAGCATGAGGAGCGACCACAAGGCCTTGGCCCTGTAGTCGCCGGTTCGACAACTCACAGCAGGAACATCTGCCGGTCGTGCAATGTCGCCTTGATGGCGGCGATGCCGGTCTCGATTTCGCCTTTGCTGGCCAGGATGGCGTCGGCGGCCGCGCCCTCGACCATCGAACGCAAGAGCTCCGCCTGGCCGACCAGCACCGCGTCCTTCTCGGCCAGCGCGGCGAGCGTCGCCGCCTCCAGCCGGTAGCGCTGCGTCATGCGGTCGTTTTCCGGCACCGGCTGGTGGCGGATCAGCCCTTCGAGCCCGCCAACCTCGCGCCCCAGCCCCTCCAGCGCCTGGGCGTTGGCGACGACGGCCGGATCGGG
>Ga0315336_1003727_pt1 | contig 19684 bp, 17 predicted proteins | sample ASW5metaG_FD_204512 | JGI IMG/M metagenome (GOLD analysis project Ga0315336, IMG submission 204512) | Ammonia-oxidizing marine archaeal communities from Monterey Bay, California, United States - ASW #5 | ecosystem: Environmental > Aquatic > Marine > Intertidal zone | place: USA: California... | reverse complement strand
TGCGCGCGGTCTTCATCGGCAACGAATTCAGCAGCTAACGCAGGATGATTCATAGAGATGAAATGCGATTAAGTCTGACAATTCAAACAACCGGCCAAGTTTCGGTTCGCCCGGATCATATCGTATCGAGCGAACGAAATCCGTGATCGTCGAGACGGCTGCGTGCCCGGCGCTCGCAATGCAAGTGCTACGCGTCGTAGAATGGGCCTCTGATTGCTCCGTGGGCGGCTTGCCCATCTATGCAAAGGATACGTTCAAACGAACAATGCCGGTTCCGCCGACTGCAGTCGACGACATTAGAGATTTCACTCGTTTGCCGGATCGATGTCAACAATCGCACGACAACGCATCACTAGCAATGGAAACTTGAATGGACGTATCTCGTATCAACTCGCAATTCGAGAGGACAACGGAACAGATTGGCAAGGTCTTCGTCGGCCAGGATGATCTAGTCGAGGCGGTCCTCATCGCCCTGTTCTGCGAAGGGAATGTGCTCATCGAGGGCGTGCCCGGATTGGGCAAGACACTGTTGGTCAACACGCTCGGCCGGGTTCTCACGTGCGACTTCCGGCGAATTCAGTTCACGCCTGACCTGATGCCCTCCGACGTGACCGGCCATTCGGTGTACAACATGAACGATAGGGAGTTCACCTTCAATCGCGGCCCGCTGTTCACAAACCTGTTGTTGGCCGACGAAATCAATCGCGCACCCGCCAAAACACAGTCTGCATTGCTCGAAGCGATGCAGGAGCGACAGGTCACCGTCGACGGTACGACCTACAAGCTACCGCGACCGTTCATCACCATCGCAACCCAAAACCCGCTCGAGCAGGAGGGAACCTACCCGTTGCCCGAGGCTCAGCTCGACCGGTTCATGTTCAAGTTACTCGTCGATTATCCGGCGCCCGACCAGGAACTCGGGATTCTCGAACAATATGCCTCCGGCAAGGACAACCGCGATCTCGATCAATTCGAACTCGAATCCGTGATGCGGGCCGAAGACGTCTCGCAGATTCAGAAACTCGTAACGAGCGTGATTGTCGAACGGTCGATCATCGAATACATTGGCTCGATCATTGCGCGAACGCGAAGCTGGCACACGCTCGACGTGGGGGCCAGTCCACGGGCCGGCGTGAACGTTCTTCTAGCAGCCCGCGCCATGGCAGCCAGCCGCGGTCGTGATTTTGTCGTGCCCGACGACGTCAAGGAGCTTGCACCCTGGGTGTTGCGGCACCGTTTGCGATTGCGTCCCGATGCGGAAATCGAGGGAATCACATCAGACGATGTGATTCGTGAGGTGCTCGACAGTGTGGAGGCGCCCCGGAAATGATGCCCCGACTCTCCTTGCTGTTGTGGATCGGACTCGCAGGTCTGCCGTTGATTGTCGGCGTCTGGATTCCCATCGCCGGTCAGATTGGCCTATTGCTGACGGCGGCCGTCGTCGCCGTCGCCCTCGTCGATCTCACGATCTCGCCCACACCGGCCCGCATCGAAGTGAGCCGCGAGACAAGCGACGTGATGAGCGTAGGGACCGGCAATCCGGTGAAGGTTCGACTCTGCAATCGAAACGAACGAAGCCTCACTGTTGAAGTGCATGATGAGCCACCCCCGCCCTGCACGATGGTCGACTTACCCTACGAGATCGAACTACCGCCTGAGCGAAGACGGTATTTCATCTACCACGTTGAGCCACACCGCCGAGGCAAGAATCAATTCAACACGCTTTTCCTTCGGTGCCACAGCAGGTTGTCGATGTGGACGTTGACCGACCGGCGTGCGCTACCGAAACCCGTTCGCATCTATCCAGACATCAAGGCCGTTCACGGTGTGGAATTGTTGGCCCGGCAGAATCGACTGGCCGAAGCCGGCGTCAGACTTTCGCGGCTCAGGGGACGTGGCAACGAGTTCGAACGGCTCCGCGAATACCGCCGAGAAGATGAATACCGGGCGATCGACTGGAAGGCGACCGCGCGCCATCAGACGCCGATTAGCCGCGAGTACGTCATCGAGCGGAACCAAAACGTGCTGTTCCTGCTCGACTGTGGCCGGTCGATGTGCAACACGCAAGACGGCATCACGCATTTCGATCGGGCGCTCAACGCGGTCATTTTGTTGAGCTACGTCGCGCTCAGGCAGGGAGACACGGTTGGCATCATGGCCGGTTCGAATCGCGTCGAACGTTGGGTTCGGCCCCTTCGGGGCGCTTCGGCCGTGCAAACACTTATCCGCCACACGTATGAACTCGAACCGACCTACGAGGCGTCTGACTACGGGCTGATGGTCGAGGAACTCCGGAGGCGGTATCGCAAGCGTTCGTTGGTCATCCTGGTGACCCATGCCTTGGATGAAGTCCATCTGGGTACAATCGGCCGGCACATGCGCGAGTTGAAGACGCCTCACCTCGTTCTGGGCGCCTTCTTGAGAAATACTCCGCTGCACGAGCGAATGCAGTCGCTGCCCCAAACCGATCTGGAAGCGTTTCAGGTGGCGGCGGCGGCGGAGATGATCGCCGATCAAGCACGGCAGGTCGCACAACTGGAGAAATCGGGCGTGATGATGATCGACGCACTTCCCGAACAAATCTCCGCGCAGCTGATCAGCCGGTACTTGGATATCAAGGCGAAGCATCTGCTGTAAAAGCGGTCAAGAGGACTCGCGTGGCGATGATCCAACTGATCACGACTTGGAGTCTGCATTGCTGTCCCGAACATTTTGGGACCACTCTTCAATCGTCTTTCGGACGCCGCTGGTGTAGTGCAACCAAAGCTCGGACACCTCCTCAAGTTGAAGTCGCCAATCGTCCGCTGGCAGAGCCGGTATTTCGGCCGGCACAGTGTGCACCTCGATGCCTTCACCGCGATACAGGAGATGGATGCGAGGCAGGCTGTAGTAATCACTCACCGCGAGAACGTGACCCACGCCGAGCCCACGGAGTATTCGCGATGTACTACGAACGCTCGATGCCAGATCTTCACCTTCAGTGTCGACGATGATAGCGCTCTGGGGCATTCCGAGTTTCGTCGCCCTCTTGAGCATGACGTTTGTTTCCAGAACGTCGCTGTGTTTCGACCCACCGGTCAACAGCAATCGGCCAACCATTTCGTCGCGATAGAGTTCCGAACCGGTTTCGACGCGTTCTAGCGGTGCGCCGGCCGTTTCGTCGCCGGACACATCGTTGCCAGCGAAGACAACGGCCAACGGAGCCGCCCGGCGGTAGTCGGTCTTGCCAAAACAGTGCATTTGGGCCAAGGGAAATCCGATCGCGCAAATTGCGACCGTCAAAATGCCTACCACGAAATCCCGCGTGGGATATGTCGATCGACCCGCTCTCGATCGAGCACCAAGCAAGACGACCGCCAGCGCGGCTGAGACATGCAACGAAAAGGGAACAGAAAACTCCGAGAGTATTGTTCCCTGATTGAGTGCCTGATAATACTCAGCAGCCTTCCACAAGCAGACGCTGAACAGGACGAGAAGTGTCGCAAACGTCATCGACCGGCGCACCGCATTCATTCGCGGGAATAGGGCGTAGCAGAGCAGCATCACGGCGGCAAACGACAACGCGCCTCGTGCAGCCGGAAGCGGGCAAGGCCGTAGATCGATCCACCAAAACTCGGACGTCGCCATCGGCTGATCGAGTTCGCTGAAAATGTTCAACAACGTGAAACTCGCCACGAACAACGCGACTCCGCGCGCGACGGCGTGCCATGCCGGGGCCGGACGTTCTTCGGCCGGCGCACGTTTCGCCCGACCCACGCCGTACGACGGGCGAGGCAGAGACTCGCTTTTTGTTGTTGACCGACCGGGCCGATTTACCATGCAGACTGCTTTCCAAGCGACTATGCACCGTCGGCAAGTTCAAGCTATGAAATAGCTCACCGAAACGCCTCGTTCTCGGATGTCTTACGAAAGCAGGGTCGAGTTCCCACCAGAACCGTTTGCTTTCTTACTATCCCGGCTCAAATCGAGCAGATCGGTCAGCGCATCGACACAGACGTTAATTGAAACGACTGCCTGTTTGAAATTCGTGTGACTCGACGCCAACGGGGCATCCTTTTCAAACTTCCCGGCTGCCGCACGAAGCTTTTCGATCTTTTTGTCGAGCATCTTAAGGTAACCGGTCGGGACATCGACCCGTGTTTCGAGTGCGCGTGAGGTATCGAAGACCGCCCGCACGATGCCCATCAACTCTGGGAAATCCTCCACCTCGTCGGAATGTTTGACAAACGTCCGTACCATCCAGGCGTGGGCCATGACCTCCTGGCAGCGCTGGACAATTTCTGCTGTTGTTATACTCACAACGTGGCTCTCTTGGTCGATGCGGGTCCAAAACCCTCGGCTGGCCAGCGTTCGTTATATTTTTGGAGGCGAATTCCGCCACGACCGGGTTTTGGGACGCGTTCTCATCACTCTGCCTGGATGGTCCGTTTCAATTGGTGCTGGGCCTGCTGGACCCGCTCTTTTGCCCGCGGGTCAGAACCGAACAACTCGACAACGCTCTTCCAAATGGCCCGGGCCTGATCGTGCCGGCCTTGTTCGGTGAATTCGTCTGCCAGCTTGAGCGACGTTTCGAGCAGTCCCTGCTGGTCGTTCTGCGGTTCGATCAACGGCGAATGAAGCCCGTCCAGCTTTCGCTGCGCCAGTTCTCGATAGGCGGATTGTCCCGGTTGATCCGCAAGCAGGTTGACCAGCGCCGTCAGAACGGTTTCCGCCTGCGCGAAGTCACCGATTTCGATCAGACGGTCTGCTTGTTCCAAGAAGCCTTTCGCGTCGGCCGTCGGCAGGAGCGCGTCTCGGCGGCGTCTACTTTTGGAAATCTGAGCGAGGATCTCGTGTTTTCGGACTTCTTCCAGCAATGGATCGACTTCGTCTTTCCAGCGATCAGGATCGTCATCGAGCAGAGAATTGAGAAGGCGGCCGGCGGCTTGCCAATCCGGGTCTTCGGTCTGTTCCAAAAGGTGCTTCGCCTGTTCGAGTTTTCGCTCGGGAGAAACTTCGCGTCCCTGAAACCAGGCATAGCCACCGGCAACCAGCACGACGAACAGAGCGACGAGAACCCAAGTGTTGTTGAGCCATTCACCCAACGGTGTACGCCGATGCGCGCTTTTGACCTCTTCCCGAATGAGGTCGCGCATGAGTGTGCCCTGCCCCGGGCCGGGGTCGGAGTTCAACGCAATCGTCGGAGATGTTCCATCGTGAAAACTGCCTCCTTCGGTACTCTCCTGGGAAGAAAGCTCGACTTTCTTGATGACTTCCCGCAGCCGCAATGAGAGAACGTACGCATCGGAAAAACGCTTGTCCGGCTCTTTTTCGAGGAGCTGCAAAATGATCTCCTCCAGCCAATGTGGCATCTCTGGGACGAACAATCCTGGCCGATCAAAGCGGCCGTAGCGTTGTTTTTGAATGACCTCCAATGACGTCTTGCCGCGAAACGGCGGCCGCCCGGTAATCATCACGTACAAGACAGCACCCAAAGCATACAGATCGCTTTTCTTGGTGGCTCGCTTTCCTTGCGCCTGCTCGGGAGACATGAACTCGGCCGTTCCGATGATCCCACCGGTCGCCGTGAGTCGCGTGGCCGCGAAGACCTGTGCGACGCCAAAGTCGGTCAGTTTGACGGTGCCGTCGCGGGCCATCAGCAGGTTCGAGGGCTTGAGGTCGCGATGCACGATACCGGCATCGTGGGCGGCTTTGAGTGCAATACAAATCTGTAAAGAGATCTCGATGGCTTCTCGCCACGCGATTCGTTTCTCGCGCCGGAGCCGATCGGTCAGTGTCTCGCCGTCAACGTACTCCATCGAATAGTAGTACGATTCGTCATGCTCGCCGTTCTCAAAAAACTTGACGATGTGCGGATTGCTTAGCTGCGTCATCGCATTGATTTCACGCTCGAATCGGGCGACAAACCCATCCTCACGTGCCAGCGATGCGGGCAGTACCTTGACGGCCGCCTGTTGGTCGGTTTCACGGTGGCGGCCAAGGTACACGGTACCCATTCCTCCGGCGCCGATTTTTTTCTCGATGAGATACGGGCCAACTCGATCGGGATGCATTGACCAATCCACCTACGTTCGAAATTCACAGCCGAAACACAAATGCAGCCGTTTTCGGAAAAGACATTCTCGCGAGAGCACGAACCCCACGCGGATCAGGTCGATCTGATGCGGATGAGCGAAGCTCGTCGGTCGAAGCCATACCCTGCATTTCAACCGAATACCCGATCGGCAGAGACCAAAGCCCTTCCCTTAAGGTGCGTGCTCGGCTGTCCAATGAGTTGCCGGGCTCTTTCAGGGCAGAGCACCACTTCAGGACAGGACACTGGTTCAGGACAGGACACTGGCCCATTCGAGTGTATGATGCGACAATTGTGATGGTCAATCGTCTTTTGTACCAGCGATTCAGTATCAGGACCACAGCACCTGAGGTGGCGAGATGCCGGTGGTAGACGACACAGCGGCGAATGGCACCGTGACAGGCGTGCTGCTCATCGCCCACGGTAGCCGGCAACAGGCGGCCAATGACGACCTCTTGGCGTTGGCCGAGATGGTCCGGCAACAAAGGGAGTATGATGTCGTCGAGGTGGCTTACCTCGAATTGGCCCAACCGGACATTCTCCAGGGAGCCCGCATCTGCATCGAAAACGGGGCGACGCACGTTCGCATGTTGCCGTTTTTTCTCTCCGCCGGGCGGCACGTCGTTTCCGATCTGACGCGCCACCTTCGCGAACTGGCGACCGAATTCCCGCAGCTGAGCTTCGAGCTGTGCCCGCCGCTGGGGCTGCATCCGCTCGTTGTCCAGGTTGTCCTGGACCGGCTCAAGGAACGTCTGCCCGAAGCCGGCGGAGGCTAGACGATGTCTAGTTTTTTGTAGCGGTTTCAGGCGCGATTGAAGCTGAACTACGAGCGCCTGAGTCGCTACAGATTCGTGGGGCGCAGCCTAAGGGCCGTCCCAAAACTCCGTTGTGATGGGATTTGACGCGACAAATGAAGAGTGCACGTTGCCCGTCAGAGAGATTGGGGACCAAATCAATCACGGTCTGACCGAAACGAACGTTACCTCGTGCCGATGAAATCCACGGGCGCACGTTAACGCGACTTGTTGGAACCCGCCACAAGCATCTTTCGCTGATATTCACGCGGCGTGACTCGGCGCATGCTCTTGCCGGCGAGCTTGGATTCCCATGTATCGATCAGGTTGCGGTCTCGGTTGTCCAAATTCCAGTCGAACTTGTGCTCAGCGCGCAGGTGAAGGCGATGGGGAAGATTGGCACGCAGTTCGACACGCGTTGGAATTGCCTCGATCTTTTGCAGGCTTTTATTCAGCGCCAGTCGAGGCTGGGGCTGGAGCACACCGGGGTGTAGCACGTAGTTTAGCGAGCAAATCGAATCGGCATACCGTATGTAGGCTTTGACATTTTCGGGTTGAACCTTCGTGGAACATCGTACTTCGTAACGGATAAACTCGCTCGAAAGCGTGAGTTGGCCCGAATGCTCATCGTACGATTCGTCGAACCGAGGCCGCCGTTGGAAAGCGTGCATGGAAAGCACCTGAGCGAGATGCGGGCTTTCTTTCTTCCTCAGCTCGTCCAAATAGGTCTGGGTTTCGTTCTCGGCCAGTTTCTCGAAGTGTTTCAGCTCATCAAAATAGATGACCGTTGACAGTTCCCGGCGGGGGCTGAGAAGGGTGAACCTCTGCCGAGAAGAATCGAAGTCGACGATAATCACTTCGTCCATCGCCTCGATGTAATCGTAGGCCTTGCCTGCGTGGAACATCGAATAGCTTTCAGAGACGAGCGGGGCGTCGTCTGTTGACTCGTGAGCCGTGTCCGATTCCGCAGCGCGCACCGCACCCATGTCGTAGACACGCGTGTATGCGGTGAAGTCCTGTCCCATTGCCGAAGGAGCGGCGATCGCTACCAGCGAAACAAAGAGCCAACCGGTTGTCGTTTTGCGGTGCGTTGACGTCGTGGCGTTCATGGGCGAGCTCCTTGTCGCGTTTCTCAATCTTCGTTTGTGCTTCGCCGATTGTGTCGGCGGTGATGTCATCTGTGCATTTATTGACGAGTGATTTCGCAGCGATCGATCAATTCTCGCGTCCGACGTCGGCCAGTCTGACCAAATCGCCACCTCGCGATTCACTCTCGAGCGATGCAAGAACGAAGCGTGTGATTTCGAGTAACATGGCGTGGGGAACAGCCGGACGATTGGACGTAAACGAACTAACGATTTCGCGGCACAGGTTTCGATAGGCGAACCGGGCGCTTACGGGTTGATTGACAATTCCGTGTTCACAGAACGCGAGGAAGCCGTAAGCCGTCGAACCCCGGCGGGAACCTCGCAGCGTGGCAATCCGTCCGTCACGCCAGCTCCCGGTCACAAGTTCCGCCCCATCGCTGTGGACGTTTTGAACGTGTTCGCAGCCGGCCCCCATCAGCGCGAACAAGATCGACGTCGGATGCACGCCGTAGTGGAACAAGCCGGGGTTTCCCTCAGCTCGTTTGGCCGGCCCGTAGCTGACGATTCCCAACAGATCACCGAGATCACCTCGGCGCTCGCGGAAGCGTTCGATCTCATCGGCGTACCACAGCGCCGAGGAATGGAACAGCAACGTGTCATGTTTCTCGGCGAGGTGCAGCATCTGTTCGGCATCGGCCAGCGAGCAGGCGAACGGCTTGTCGACATAGGCGGGAATGCCGGCTTCGAGAAAGGGACGCACCCGTCCGAGATGCGCCTGCCCACACAGCGACAGAACCAGCACCGCGTCGATATGGCCCAGCATTTTTTCAGGTGCATCGACGAGCTTGACGCCGCAGCCGGCTGCTAGCTCGCTGAAGCCGGCGATCCGTTCCGGTGCCATGTCGGACGTGCCCGGCCAACCCAACTCGACGCGCGCACCGTCGACGAACTGATCGGAGTCGACGCCGGCGTGATTGAGCCGCCGCGTAAACTCGATCGAGTGGGACGAGTCAAAATCGACAATTCCCAGACGAAGCATGGATTGGTTGGATGTTGCCTTAGGGGACGATTGGCGAAACTGTACGGTCACTCATATTTCCGCTTCGATCGCGTCTGAAGCCGTTGAAGTGAAACGAGACATGCTCTCGTCAGCGAAGTGCCGCCGCGCCCGTCTCCCGAGCCGATCGTTCAATACGAACTTTCGGAACGCGTGAGTCGCCCGATCGGGACGGCTCCGCTGTAGGAAGGGTCACGGTGTGGAGTCACCATCGACGGTACGAAGCCTGCATAGGCTCCGGCGTCGCGCTGACGAGTAATAGTTTTGGGAAATTGGGAGGTGGAGAAATGTGGTCGGGAAGATATCGCAGCGAGGCTGATGCGGCAAGCCGAGTTTTCGGTCGCCCGTTGTTCACCGAGCGAAGCGCGTTATCATCAATGGACACAATGACTTCCTCGCGCAGCCATTCTGACTGCCCTGGTTATCTCATTGAGCGTGCGGCGTTCAGTAACCTGTCTAATTGCTCCAGATTATCGATGAAGGACGCAACCATGAAACATCTGCTTCTCGTTCTGGTCGGCACAATTGCGGCTTTCGTCGTCTGGGGAGCACGCGCGGCCCAATCGAATACGGCAATTTCAACCGCACGATTGCCGGGCGCACGCCCCGTCATCAACGCTAAAGATTTCGAAAACCTTCAATCGGCTTTCGATGCCTTGCCGGTCGAAGGCGGCTGTGTTCGACTTCCGCCGGGGACGCTTGAAATCAGCGAGCCGCTTGTCCTTTCGCGGGGCGACGTGCTCGTCGAAGGTGCAGGAACGGCCACGCACATCAAGAATCTGAACACCGACGGCCGGCCGGCGATCGTCATCCAGCATCCCCAAGGCAGACAGAGCGAACCCGCCGAGCGACTGTGGCGGATCATGCTGAGTAACTTTCGCATCACGGGAAACGAGAAAAGCGGACACGGAATCGAAGCGGTCGGCATTGAAGAGATTTTCCTACAGGGACTTTCCGTCAGCGAGCATGGCGGTGACGGCATCAAGCTCGACCACTGCCGCGAGGACCCGCGCGTCTCAGATTGCCTGATCACCTACAACAGGCAAACCGGGTTGAACCTGTTGGGCTGTCACGACATCATCGTCTCGGCCAACCAGTTCGAAGAGAATCAGGACGCGCTGCACTGCATTGACGGTTTCAATCTGTGCATGACGGGAAACAACATCGACGATCACTTGGGCGACGGCGTGGTCATCGAAAACACCTACGGCTCGGTCGTTTCAGGGAACATGATCGAAGAGTGCAACGGACGCGCGATCGTGCTCGACCGGGACTGTTACGGAAATACGCTCTCAGCCAATGTCATCGCTCACAACGGCGGCGGTGTCGACTTAATCGACGCACACGGTTGCACTGTCAGTGCGAATACGTTCACAATCATGAAGACCGACGCGTTGAGAATTGGCCCGGGAAGCGGCCGAATTACGGTGACCGGAAACAACTTTTCGAACAGTCACATCGGGAACGATTCCATCAAGCGCCGCAAGAACGATGAAGCCGCCGCTGGAATGGTGCTCGACGGAACGTCCGACGTCGTCGTTGCGGGCAACCTGTTTTCGAGCCTGCGCCCGAATGCGCTCGGGACCGAAGGCGAGCCGAGCCGAAGGATTCTATTTACCGATAACGTCTTGACCGACACACAGGCAGATCACGGGCGACTCGAAGATTCCGCCGTCGATATCCCACTCCCCAGCGAATGACCGATGCTTTCAGAAAACGATAACCCGCTGCAACCGCACGACCGTTGGATGTGGGCGGCGCTCGAGCAGGCTAAAGTCGCGTTCGACGAGGGCGAAGTCCCCGTCGGTGCCGTCGTCGTCAAAGATGCGCGGATCATCGGTCAATCGGGCAACCAGCGGGAGACGCTCAACGACCCGACCGCTCATGCGGAAATGATCGCCATCACGCAAGCCGCTGAAACGCTTGGTTCGTGGCGGCTGTTGGACTGCACGTTGTACGTGACTCTCGAACCGTGCCCGATGTGCGCGGGAGCCGTCGTGCAAGCCCGCATCCCCACCGTCATCTACGGCACAACCGATCCCAAAGCCGGCGCGACTCACACTCTGTACAATATCACCAGCGACCAGCGGCTCAATCACCAGGCGACCGTGGTCGGCGGCGTGCTACGAGAGGAATGCCGCGCGATCTTGAAAGAGTTTTTCGCCCTGCAACGTTCGCTGGGCAAGAAATAGCGATTAGAATCAGGCAGCGAATCGAGGGCCGATCTGACGAGCGTGCGATCGGCGCCCGAACGAAAACTACAAGAAGCTTTGGACCGTCGTTCCTCACGGCAGACGTCTTCGTCGCGCCAGTTGGCCCAAGGGAATCTTTACAATTCTTATCAATCTGCATCCCGTCGGATGCACGCCAGGGAGCCCGCCATGCAACAGGTAAAACTTTTCAGGTCGATCGAATCGGAAGTCCGCGACCTCGAGCAGGAAGTGAACAATTGGCTGAATGACAGCGGGGCACGGGTCATCAGCATCACCGGCAATATCGCCCCGCAGAGTGGCAATCGCAGCGATCCCAAACGAATCGCCTACGTCCCGTCGGACATTCTGCTGGTCGTGCTCTACGAATCTGCCGAGGCGTGACAGGTCCATTGCGAACGAGCCTGGGCGCGGTCTGTCTCTCGGTAGGAAGCCACGTTATTTCAAGATCGAGAATTGAGGTTCCCGGTCGTGTCGGCGTACGATGAACGCACCGAGTATTCGGGACATGTTCCCGCCAACGTGAGTCAACACCGCTTCATGGACGTTCATATTGTTGAGAAATCCGCGAGCCGTTTCATTGCGGAAAATGAATTGCGTGTTCTGCCCCGGAGATTCGTGCCCAAGAATTGAAAATCCCCCTTACCGTAGGAGTCAGCATGTCCAGCCGCGAAAATCACTCCGCCGAAAACGAATCGTCACGCCGTACGTTCATTAAGCAGGCTGGTGCCGCCGCGGTCACCGCAGCCGTCGGCCCAACACTGCTCCGCGCATCCGACAAGTCGGGCAGCCGCCGCGCGAGGGTCGGCACGGGCGCGTATGTCTACGAATGCCATCACGGCTGGGGCGAGCTTCCCGAACATATCGTGTGGGGCGAAACACACGGCGTGTGTGTCGACAAAGCAGGGCTGATCTACGTGAAACATCGCTCGAAAACTCCCGAGCCAGTCGATGCCATCGCCGTCTTCGATCCCGAAGGGAAATTCGTGCGATCGTTCGGAAAGGAATATCACGGTGGCGGTCACGGCATCGACGTCCGCACCGAAGGCGGAGAGGAGTTTCTGTATCTCTCCGACGTCAAACATGGCATCGTGGCAAAAACCACGCTCAGCGGCGAACGGGTGTGGGTGAAAGAACGTCCCAAGGAACCAGGTGTGTACGATGATCCCACGGTGAAGTACAGCCCCACGAACATCGCATTTGCACCCGACGGCGGGTTCTACATCGGCGACGGTTACGGCTCACATTACATCCACCAGTACGATCAAGACGCCAACTGGGTGCGCACGTGGGGCGGCGAGGGAACCGATCCGGGAAAAATGAAAACGCCCCACGGCATGTGGCTCGACGATCGACCCGGCCGAACGCCGTCGCTTGTCGTCGCCGACCGGGCCAACGCACGAATGCAATACTTCTCGCTCGACGGCGAGCACCTGAGCTTCCTCGACAACCCGGCGGTGAGTTTCCCGGCCGACGTCGACATTCAAGGCGACGTCATGATGGTCTCCGATTTGCACGCACGGATCACGCTGTTCGATAAGGACAACAACGTCATCACCCACCTGGGCTACAAACGCCGCTGGACCGAGAAAGTATTGGGCGACGGCAAGCTCACCGTCCGCCAAAACCCGAAAGCGTGGCGGGACGGACGCTTCATCCATCCGCACGACGCCTGTTTCGACCACGACGGCAACATCTTCGTCACCGAATGGGTGCCGACGGGCCGCGTCTCGCTGCTGAAACGAGTCAGCTAACAACCGGTCAATGACCGGAGCGGTCCTCATGACAGATGAGAACGCCAATTCCGATGCGACACCGCCGGGCGGCAGCCGGGAACATTGTCCCAACCCGTCCCGGGCACGTCGCGGCGGAATCGGTCGAATTATGGCCGTCGCCGTATGTTTGAGCTTTCTCGTCTTTGTGTATTTGCATCTACGTACAGCAATCAACGGTGGCCCAATCGCAAAGGTAGCTATCTGCAGTGGTCGTCTGAAAACCATCGGCCTTGCGCTCGACAACTATCACGATGAGTATGGGACGTTTCCGCCTGCCTACATTGCTTCAGATGATGGAACGCCGATGCACAGTTGGCGTGTCCTCCTACTCCCCTATTTGCATTGTCACAATTTGTACATGAAATACCGATTCGACGAACCTTGGAATAGCCCGCACAACCTGCAACTTGCGGAGCCACTCGACGTCTTCAAGTGCCCCTCCCAATCGGATGAGCCGTCGTCCATGACGAATTACCTGGCGGTCATTGGTGAGCGAACATGCTGGCCCGGCGAGCGGTCGAGGTCGAAAGAGGAAATCACCGACGGGCTAGGAAACACGATTCAACTTGTCGAGGTGGCCGATTCAGGCATTCTCTGGTCTGAGCCCCGCGACTTGCACGAGTTGCAATGGAATCCACAAGTGAATGCCTCGCCCGGGCAAGGTCCCTCCAGCCATCATCTGGGCGCAATGGTATTGTTTGCAAATGGTGTAGCGAGGTTTTTGCCGGACGACTTCTCGCCGGAGGAGCTTAGAGCGTACCTAACCGTGGACGGCGGCGAGCCGCTTGTGGAGAATGAGACGGGGGGCCTGAAACGCCTCTCCGACGCAAGAACCGACTAGACGACCCCGCAGACGATACCGCTAGCCACCACTGATCCCACAACGAGGCACGCACCATGCTCACGCGCGAAACGATGACCGGACCTTGGGCCGGGCTTCCGGTGGCTTGGACCGATTCCGGCCAGTTCGACGAGCCGACCTATCGTGGTGACGTCGCCCGCTGTTGCGAGGCGGGAGCACCCGGCGTGTACACGGGTGGAACGACAGGCGAGTTCTACGCGATGGAATTCGACGAGTTCCAAGCCGTCGCGCGGGCCACCGTGGAAGAATGCCACGCACGGGGAACGCCCGCCATGATCGGCTGCAGTTCGACGTACACGCGCGGTGCGCTGAGACGCGCGACGTTCGCCGCCGAGTTGGGAGCCGACGCGATTCAGGTGGCCCTCCCGTTCTGGATGGAGATCGACGAACGGGAAATTGTGCCGTTCTTCAGAACGGTTGCCGCCGCTGCCGGTAACCTCGCGGTTTCGATCTATGAAACGACGCGCGCCAAGCGCACGTTGACTCTCGAACAGCATCGGGCCATTCACGAAGTCGTGCCTCGCTATGTGATGGTCAAGTCGAATCACGGGACGCTTGGTTTCTCGGCCCAGGGATGCAAAGCGCTGTCCGAGTTCGTCAACGTGTTTGTGGGTGAAAACCGGTGGTCGGAACTTGGCCCGCTCGGCGCGCGAGGGTGTTGCAGCTCGATGATCTACTGGAACCCCCGCATCATTCTGGAGCTGTGGCAATACGTCGAAAACCAAGACTGGTCTGAACTCGCCAAATGGGAACATCGACTCGGCGAATTGCACGAATTCCTGCATGCCCGGTTTGGATCGAACGGCTTTACCGACACGGCTTACGACCGGCTGGGCGGAATCGCCTCCGGGTTCCTGAAAACGAGCCTACACAACCGAGGTCCGTACATCTCGGCAACCGACGAAGACGTCGAAGCGCTCCGTGAGTGGTACCGCGAACACTTTCCGCAAATGTTGGAATTGTAGATAGGCTGCGCCGAGCTGACGCGGTCGAAACGAGATCGACGATGCCGATTCCGGTGACTTGCGTCTGTTACCCGGCTTACTGATAGCTCACGTTTCCGTCGGCTTCGGTGAGCAGCGGGCGTCGCCAGGCCTTGAGAGGATTGCCGGCAAACGCTTTCTCGTTCAGCTCGATTCCCATTCCGGGCACTTCGGGAATTTCCAAGTAGCCGTCGGCGTACTTGAACGGTTTTAGGATGAGGTCGCGCATCGGGCCGGTGTTGTCGATGCGATATTCCAAGATGACAAAGTTCGGCGTCGAGGCGGCGAACTGCGTGGAAACGGCTGTGGAGATCGGCCCCAAGGGATTGTGCGGCGCAATGGTCAAGTACTCGGCTTCGGCCATTGCGGCGATTTTTTTGGCCTCCATCAACCCGCCGCACAGCAGTAAGTCGGGCTGAAGAATGTCGGCCGCTCCTTCGGCGATCACGTCGCGGAATTCGTATTTCGTGTAGAGCATTTCCCCGGTGGCGATCGGAATGCCGATCTTTTTTCGCAATTCGCCCATCGCGTGGATGTTCTCCGGACGCAGCGGCTCTTCGAAAAACATTGGCCGATACGGCTTGACGACGTCGGCCATTTCGAGCGCCCGGACCGGCTCGAAGATCTGCGCGTGAGGATCGAGCCCGATGTCGATATCCTCGCCGACGGCCAGACGTACCGCCTCCATCCGCTCGCGCGTCTCGCGCAGTACGCGGTTCCAGGGCAACTGCGCCATGCCCGACGGTTGCGGGGACATTTTGATGCCGGTGAAGCCCATTTTGACGGCTTGTTTCGCGCTTTCGGCGGCCGCTTTCGGTGTACCGCCGCCGATACCGAGGTAGACGCGCACGCGGTCGCGGCAACGGCCTCCCAAGAGCTGATAGACGGGAACGCCGTGCGCTTTGCCTTTCACGTCCCACAGTGCCAACTCGATGCCGCTGATCGCTGCGTTGAGCATCGAGCCGCCGGGAAATCGCGATCCGTTGTACATGACGCGCCACAAATGCTCGATCCGCGTCGGATCCTCACCGATAATCCAGTCCTTCAAGTAATGAACGGTCTGTTCGACGGCCGCATCGGGGCCGACGCGGTACGTCTCGCCGATGCCGTGCAAATGTTCGTCGGTCATGACCTTGACGAAGACGTGATTCATGCCTCCCAAGTTCACGCCATACGTTTGAATATCGGTGATCTTCATTGCGGTGCGTCTCCTTCAGCTCTGCTTCCAATAAACAGCGTTCCCGTTGAGGGCACTCGTGGTCTCACCACGTTGATTCTGTCAGTCCACAGCTGGCATTACCGCACGGGTGGCATTACCGCACGGGCGGACAAGGCGCCGGTGTTCGATGTTGCTTTCTCAAACCCACAAAAACAAAATTGACGGTGCTCTCGAACCCATCCTGAAACCCGGTTGTGGGCGAAATCGATCCGTGAAAATAAGCTTACCGTTGAGCCAACAGAGGGTTTCAGGTCTGAAGCTAGTATAGCGCGATTGTCGCGCGAATGCTCCGCAAATCACCGCTTTCAGAGGGATGCGACGGAATGTCATTGGGAACAGTGCATCGTAATGATGCTCTGTGCGTTGTGCGGTCTCTTCCTCCGCATGAGCGGATGGAAAACGCATTTTCCGACAGGACCGACTTGACGGTGGCGCGCCCATCATCAATCGTAGGGACTCGACCACGTGAGTTGGTGACGGTCGGCAATTGAGTGTCGCGCCGATTCCAGGTAGACGACGATGGAAAACTGCATGACTGGGAATGACGGCGAAATGTGGGCACGACGAAACCGCTGGACTCGGAGTCGGTTGATCTCATTCTGCCTTGCCGCGGCGTCCTTGCTATGGGTGTTGCTCGCCTCGAACAGTCCACTCAGTGCACAAGTTTTCGAGTATCCACTCGCAGCTGCCTCGACCGACGACAAGACCGTCTACGTCGCTGACCGCAAACTGCCGGGCATCTGGAAAGTTTCCGATGGCCGGCCCGAGGTGTTCTTCCGCGCGGCGAAGGAATTTCGCACGCCGCTGAATGCGATTCGGTGTCTGGCCGTCGATCAACAGGGACGGCTGCTCGTGGGAGATTCCGGCACGCGCGAAGTCTATCGCTTCAACGACAAAAACCAGCCGCTGCCACTCACGTCGGGCGGTATCGGTATTCCGATGGGAATCGCCGTCGGTCCGACCGGCGAGATCTTCGTGTCCGACTTAGAGACGCAGCGAATCATGAAGGTACCCGTCGAAGGTGGTGCGGCACAGGTGTTCGCCTCGGTGCCGGCACCGCACGGATTGACTTTTGATTCGGCGGGGCGACTGTTCGTCGTGTCGCACGGGAAGAACCAACTCCTGCGCGTGTCGGCTGAGGGAAAGGTCGAGGTTGCCGTGACCGGTCGCCGCTTCCGTTATCCGCACGACGTAGCGGTCAAGGCGGACGGCTCGCTCTACGTGAGCGACGGGTATCGAAAAACCGTTTGGATGATCGCGCCCGGCGAAGAACCGAAACCGTGGTTGTCCGGCGAGCCGCTGGAAAATCCGGTCGGACTGGCATGGCGGGGCGATTCGCTGCTGGTGGCAGACAGCCGCGCCAAGCAGGTTTTCGCGGCCGACGCAGACGGGAAGCTGACGCCGCTAGTCACTGCGCCTGACAACGAATAAGACGATGCGCGGAGACGGAATCACCACAATTGGCTTTGTGGGCGAAGTTCGCCGTCGCCGACGTGCTCCGATCAAACGTCGAGTCCGATCATCCGCATCAATTCGAGCGCATTGCTTCGCTCGACGACGCCTGTGTGAATGCGGTAGTCGAACGTCATCTTGCCGTCGACGAGTTGATCTTCGAAATGAACATTTACGGCACGCGAATCGAACGAATCGACGATCTGCGTGAGGGCTAAGTCGTGTGTTGTGACCAAGCCGACCGCTCCGCTTTCGACGAGGCGGCGGATGATTCCCTCTGCCCCGATACGACGATCATGAGAATTGGTGCCCTGCAAGATCTCGTCCAGTAGGAACAGGAGGGGTCTTTCGTTTTTGGTCAGCTCGACAACGGTTTTCAAACGGCTGAGAACGGCGTAGAACAGTGACTTTCCGTCCTGGAGTGAGTCGCTGACCCTCATCTCCGTTCCGAGTTGAAGCGGCGAAAGCTTGAGTCGTTTCGCACGAACGGGAGCGCCGGCAAGCGCCAGCACAACATTTGTGCCCACGGTACGCAGCAGAGTGCTCTTGCCCGACATATTGGAGCCGCTGACGAGAATAAGCTGTTTCTGCGGACTGAGTTCCAGATCGTTGCGAACGCATTCCGCCACACTGAGCAGAGGATGCCCAAGGTCTTCGGCTTCGAGCAGCGGCCCTCCTTCGGTGAGTTCCGGAAACGGATCAGCGGGACGTTCGTACGCGTGCCCGGCGATCGCCACGAGAGATTCAAATTCTCCCACCGCGTCGAACCAATCGGAGATGTGGGGACCGACACGCATTCGCCAGAGTTCAATCCGGTGAATGAGATGGATGGGCAGACACAGCATGAACGCAATCGGCGCAAAAAACTGGTTCTGTAGGCTGTTATTGAGGCTCTGAATGAGTCTGTGCAGTAGAGCGATGCAGCATGACGGCGGTAAACCGTCGGTGTTCAGCTGCTCGCGAATCGTTTTGAGCCGTTCGGTCTGGAATTGTTCGCGCTCGACGATTCCGAGGACTTGCGACAGGATCGCCAGTCCAGACCCTGCCTGATCGGCCGTGTGTGCCAGATGCCGAATGTGTTTACGAAACCGAAACGTAAAAGCTGCCTGAGCGACCAGTACGATCAAAAAGTATGACACTCGCGTGTTGAGGAGCAGCCAACTCAGCAGCGCGGCGATACTCAACGCAGACAAGACAACGGCAATGCCACGAAAACCTACAGGCACGGGTTGGGGCGTTTCGGCGGCCCAGGTCTGAAGGCAGTTTTGATCGAGATCTTCATGCACTTCCGCGTCGAGCAGTGCCAGTTCTTCGCGGAGATCGAGTTTCCCCCGTATTTCATCAACGGCTGCTTGCCGCGCGCGAACCGTCGACACGTCGGCCGGATTCGACAGCCAACTCGCCAGCGTGTCTTCGCCCAACCGCGTCCGGGCTCGACACAACAATTGGAACAACGAGCCACGACCGAACACGTCTAAGTCTCCTGAATAGACGTGTTCCTTGTCCGCATAGCGGTCGCCCGAAGCTCCCACTCCAATCCAGCGTTCTTCGAGTCGATCAACGGCCGATTCGTAATGTGCGACTGCCCCCTGAGCCCGTTTTAACTGTGAGATCATCCGGCCGTGGCAGACGACCAGGCCTAGAAACACGAGAACGGGCGCCATAATGACCGATTCGGGCAAGGCCGGCGAACTTGTGACGAGCCACACCAGCAACAGGCCGATGAGAAACACGGCACCGCGTGCGGTCGCAATGCGATCACCACTCCGCGCGCAACGGCCGGCCGCATCACGCCGATTCTGCAGCCGACGCTGGTATTCTTCGAGGGGCGATGACGCATTCATCAAAAAGACACTGATTCATGAAAACGGACCTAGCTGATCGGCGACACTTCGCACACAATTTTTAACGGAAACCGAATTCACAAACCAGTAACACGACCACTTTGTTCGTGCTGATCGTCTGCGATCGCTCTGGGTTGGGCTCCACATCGCCCCGTTCGCTTAGGAGTGGTCCCAAAACCCTCTGATGGGCAACGTGCGTCCTTGATTTGTAGGGGCAAATTCCACCACAACCGGGTTTTGGGATGGCTTCTAGTAGACGTTCAAGATTGATCTTGTCGGTTCGAAAAATGAAAAACGAGCACTGGCGCCTTGTCCGCCAGTGCGGTT
>Ga0315336_1003725_pt1 | contig 19704 bp, 15 predicted proteins | sample ASW5metaG_FD_204512 | JGI IMG/M metagenome (GOLD analysis project Ga0315336, IMG submission 204512) | Ammonia-oxidizing marine archaeal communities from Monterey Bay, California, United States - ASW #5 | ecosystem: Environmental > Aquatic > Marine > Intertidal zone | place: USA: California... | reverse complement strand
CTATTAGATCGCTAAACAGGTTATTTAGCCTCTCTAGATTCGAGAGACCCTTTTCGGCGTAGAACTTTCTTTTATCCTCTGAGAGCGTAACAGACGCTAAAGCCTCCAGGTAGCCGCCCACAGCGAATATCGGATTGCGAACTTCATGCGAGACGTTGCCGATGAACTCATTCTGGAGATGGGCCATTTTCTGAAGCTCATCAATCTTCTCCTTGAACGTATCGGACATGAGGTTCAGGCTTTTTGCCAGATCCTGAAACTCCGCGGCTCTCGACTCAACAAATATTTCCTCATCGAGCCGTCCTTCGCTAATACTTTTGGCAGAATTACGGATCGTCTGAAGAGGTTGCGTTACTTGCTGCGCGGCGATCCAGCTTCCGAAAACTGCCAGAATCAGTGCCATTACCATTGCCACAATTAACGTGAATTGTAGGCGGCTGATGAGGTTAAAAATGAGTGGTTTTGGCTGCGCAACCCGAATAATCAGATCGGACTGGAGGCGCCTCATGGCTGTGAAATAGAAGTACTGCCCGTTTTCTTCCCGTTCAGCGTAATTGACCTCGATGCCATCGGCGAATTGCATCTCGGGCTGTTCAAGCAGGGAATCGTCGCTCAACTCATTCGAGCTGTCTAGATCAAATACCTGGCCGTCTTCCACAATCGTAATCCGAAGATCACCAAAGCGAGCCATGGTGTTCATTCGTTCCGCTCGTTTGGAGGGGTCCTCTTCAGATTCGATTACGGCAGCGACTCTCGCCGTCTGCTGAAACATCATCTGCTGATACGCGATCTGAACTTCGCTTTTCAGCACGAACGTGATATAGAGGCCCACAGTCGCGACTGCGATTCCAACCACCAGAAGTAGTGTCAGAATCATCCATGTCTGCGTTGAAGCGCGAGCAGGGAAGATGCGCTCGACTAGTCGAGATATCATAACATCCTCCGAAAAATGAGACTACGCTTCTAGGTCTGCTTCGCCTTCAGGTGCTCCTTCTTCGACGAATCGATATCCAACACCGCGAACCGTCTGGATATGCTGAGCGAATGAGCCCAGTTTTTCCCGGAGGTTTTTGATGTGTGCATCAACGGTCCGCTCGGTGACCATCATCGCATCTTTCCAGATCGTCTCGAGAAGCTGCTGGCGCGTGAACGCTTTGCGCGGGTGGCGTACCAAATAGCGAACGAGTTCAAACTCAGTCAATGTCAGACCAAGATCTTTGCCCTCCAGTGACGCACGATACTCATCTTCGAAGATCGTAAGATTGTGGACCAACAGGGTCCGACTCTCCTCGATTCCACTGCGACGAAGGACCGCTTTCACATGTGCAACGATAATCTGAGGTGATACGGGCTTGGTCAAATAAGCATCAGCTCCAAGCATGAGGCCTTTTACCTGATCATCTTCTTCTCCCTTGGCTGAGAGAAACACGATCGGAATCATTTCCGTTTCGACTCGACCGCGCAATCGACGGCAGATTTCGTAACCGTCCATTTCTGGAAGCATAATATCCAGGACAATGAGATCGATGTCCGGTGTGGCTTTTTCCAGAGCATCTGTTCCTGTGTAAGCTTTATGGACATTGAAGCCTTCTTGCTCGAGGAAATGAGATACTACTTCTACTACGTCCTCTTCGTCATCGACGAGAAGGATGTGCAACTGGGACGGATCAAACGTACTTGCCATGGCAACTGCGTATATGGTGCATTAAAACGGAGGCCAGATGGGAACGACATTCTTAATGACGATTGTCGTGGATGTCTCTCCCCAAAAGGGAGCCAAATATACTACATCGTCCGGACTTCACGAAAGGATTCTTTGAGAATGGCTCAGGAGCCCGTATAAACGCGTGCTACGCGCGAAGACACAGCGCAGATGGGCACGTAGGTTATGGTCGAGGCCCAGTCCGCTATATCAAAGCAGGTGGGAGATGAAGCTCCGAAAAGAGAAACCGGGTCTCCAACCTGAATATCAGACTCGTTCTCACCAATATCCGCCATGATCATATCCATGCATACTGTCCCACAAACAGGGAACGTGTCTTCCCCGATGCGCACCAATCCACGATTTACTGGATAGCGAAGGACTCCATCTGCGTATCCGGCCGAAATTGTGGCGACAAATGTATCCTGTTGGCTCGTCCAAAGGGATCCATATGAGATCGGAGTACCTTTTGGAACGCGTTTGATGGCACACACCCTGGACGAAAATTCCATAACAGGAATGAGCCCCTTATGTGGCCGCCCACCTTTGGGAAGGTCGAGAAGGCCATACATCGCAATACCCACTCGGGCCATGCTGTATCGGGAGGGGTCAACGGTTTCTGGATGCGCATATATCGCGGCGCTCGCCGCGACGTGCAACGGCGCGGGAGCGCCGCCCAACGAAAGAATAAACTGATCAAACCGCTTGATTTGAATCGAGGTGAATCGCTCTTTGGGTTCGTCTGCGCGAGCAAAATGAGTCCACAGAGAGCTCAAGTCCAGGGTACTGGAAGCCTCGATGTTGCGAACGATTTGAACCGAGTCTTCGGCAAACTGCCCCAACCGCCCCATGCCGGTGTCTACTTTGACATGACACCTGGCTCGAATCCCGGACCGTTCAATGATGGACAAGCTTAATGCACTATCTACTATCGGGTCCAGATCAAATGCTTCGTATTGAATAACTCGATCCGGCAGCGGCGGTGCAAACACGGTGATTCGAGCGTTCACGCCCGCGTTGCGAAGCTGAACACCTTCCGAGACGGTGGCAACACCCAACGACGTCACTCCCAATTCCTCCAAACACTTAGCCACCATGACGCTCCCATGGCCGTATGCGTTTGCCTTCACCACGCCCATGAGCTCGATGTCAGGCATCTGCTCCCGAATGGACTTCACGTTCGTTCGAAGCCGATCAAGATGAATTGTGGCCTTCGTACTGACGGGAGCACAAGTGTCTTCTCTTCGTCTTGATTCTTCCTGCGACATGTCGATTGCACTGATTGGCAGCTAAACTAGGTCGGAGACGATAACTTGACCAACCTACTCCTGCATCAAAACACGACTAGTTCTCATTTTTCACAGCCCAACAGCGACATTTTCGATGTCTGAAGAGTAGTTTTGAGGCAGGGGCCGTCAATTCGTAGAGACCAAACAAAGGCTAAAGAGTACGTGAACGCTGGAATACAACTCCTCAAATCGATCATCGCCATTGCGATAATGATGATCTATGTCGGAGATGTTTCAGCGCAAAACGACAAAGAAGCTCCCGCTCACTGGGCGCCGAACCTGAGTCTGAAAGACATTCACTACAACGGCACTTTTTCGGGTGAGATTTTCAAAATTGGGGCATGGTCTGAAAGTGGACCGCTCCTGCAGTACATAGAGCCGGTTGAAAGTGGCAAGAGCACCAATCTGATCTCCCTAAATCTGGAAGACGGCCACAAGCAAGAGCTTATATCCGGGCAAACATTGTGGGCGGAGGATATCAATCGCTTAGTTGTGATTGAAGACTTCGAATTTAGTGAGGACGGTAATTTCGTTTTGATCTTTACAGATTCCGAGCCTGTCTGGCGAGCGAAGACGAAAGGATTCTATTATCTGTATGACCTCAAAACGAACTGTCTTTCTGCGATTTCGAATCGCGAATTGGGATTTCAGATGTTTGCGAAACTGAGTCCCGATGGCAGCAACGTCGCTTTCGTGCGCGAGCGCAACCTGTACGTCGTGAACCTGGCCGATGGAGTCGAGAGGCGGTTGACGAGCGATGGCTCAAAAGGCGGCATTATCAATGGCACGTTCGACTGGGTATACGAAGAAGAATTTGGATTGAGAGATGGGTGGTCCTGGTCACCTGACGGACAATCGATCGCGTTCTTTAAGCTGGATGAGTCCAGAACGAGAGATTTTGCAATGACGGACCTGCGAAACCAATATCCACAGTACGTCAGCTTTCGATACCCGAAGGCGGGAGAGCGTAACTCGCGAGTCAAAGTTGGTATTATCGACATATCCAGCGGCGAGACTAGCTTTTTTGAGACGGGGACCTGGGCGGAAAATGATGACGGTTCAGAGTATATCGCCCGAATGGGCTGGACGCCTCCAGTCGGTGGATCTTCCAGCGTCTGGATGATGAAGCTGAATCGGGATCAGAATGAACTCGACTTGCTGTTCGGCAAACCATCAACGGGTAAACTATCCACCATCCTGCATGAAAAAGAGGCCACGTGGATTGAGGTATCAGACAAGAAATTGACCTTTCTAGAGAACGGAAAGCATTTCGTCTGGCAAACCGAGGTAGATGGTTTTCGGCATCTCAATCTGTATGAGAGCGATGGCACATTCGTCGCTCCTGTCACATCTGGACATTGGGACGTAACCCAGTTCCATGGCATTGACGAAGCGTCATCTACGGCCTACTTCACTGGCACGATAGCTAATTCCATTGAGCGTCAACTTTACGGAATAAGTGTGGATTTCGGTGAAATGGACTCCGAGGCGCGGGTATCAACTCCCTATCGGATAACTAGCGGAACCGGTGTGCACAACATCAGCATGTCAAGTGATCTGGCGTATTACATCGACGAATTTTCCGACGCATCATCGCCTATCACCTGGACGCTTAACACATCCGAAGGATCACATATCGCCTCTCTTGAAGACAATGCCCGTCTCAAGAAAATGCTGTCCAAGATCGAGTTGGTAGAACCCGAGTTCGTGCAGATTCCTGGCGCAGATGGCACGTTACTTAACGCCTACCTGATTAAGCCTCGGGCGTTCTCTCCCAGCTCGTCCTACCCGTTGTTAATGTATGTCTATGGTGGACCCGGGTCGCAGACGGTTATGGATTCTTGGGGTGGTACGAACTATTTGTGGCACCATTACCTTGCGAATGAACTGAATATCGTTGTCGCTAGTGTGGACAATCGAGGGACCGGCGGGAGAGGGAAAAAATTTAAGAGTAGTACGTACAAACACCTGGGGCAGATCGAGGCCGAAGATCAGATTGCAGCCGCACAATATTTGGGTGAGTTTTCGTACATAAACGAAGATCGAATCGGAATCTGGGGCTGGTCGTATGGAGGATATATGACGTTGATGTCCATGTTGTATGGCGAAGGTCCCGACACATTTAAAATGGGAGTTTCTGTTGCACCAGTAAGCGATTGGCGTCTGTACGACACGATTTACACCGAACGATATATGTCGACGCCACAAAAGAACCCGGAGGGATATAAGGCCGGGTCCCCTACGAGCTATGCCAGTAATCTTAAGGCCTCACAAAAGTTGTTGATCATGCACGGAGATTTTGACGACAATGTTCATTTTCAGAATAGCATTCAGATGATCGATGCACTGCAGGCGGCAAACAAGCAGTTCGATTTTATGCCATATCCGGGCAAAAATCACAGTATTGTGGGTGGACATACGCGCCTGAATCTGTTCACCAAGGCCACGATGTTTATCAAGGACAATCTTTAGTCTTTTACTCTAATCCAATTTTATGACGACTTCAACCACTCCTAATTTGCTGATCAAAGGTGGGTCTATTCTTGATCCCGTTTCAGGTGAAACCCGAGAAGCAGATATTCTGATCGAAGATGGCCAGATTGTGAGCATTCAAAAGGGTATCGCAGACGGTGATGCGCAGACATATGATGCTTCGGGCCGAATGATTTCCATCGGGTGGATGGACATGCACGTTCATCTGCGCGAGCCTGGATTTGAGCACAAGGAAACGATCGAGTCCGGATGCCAGGCAGCGGCATTTGGAGGCTTTACGGCTGTGGCGTGCATGCCCAACACGAATCCACCGATACATACGCGAGATGTTGTCGAGTTCATTATCGAACGAGCGGAAGCGACGCCGGTCGACGTATTTCCAATCGCCTGTGTTTCCAAATATCGAAAGGGAGAAAATCTGGCTGAAATGGCCGATCTGGCGGAAGGGGGAGCGGTTGCATTCTCGGATGATGGTGACCCCGTTCAGGACACGGGCCTGATGCGACACGCCCTCGAATACAGCGCCATGCTCGGAAAGCCAATCATCAACCATGAAGAAGACTTGCCACTGGGGCCCAAGGGCCACATGCACGAAGGTGAAGTGTCTACGCGTCTGGGCCTAGCTGGAATTCCGACACTCTCAGAAGAGATCATGATCGCCAGGGACATACTTCTGGCCGGATATACGGGCGGTCATATCCATGTGGCCCATATTTCTACAGCCGGCGCCGTGGATCTCGTGCGAGAAGGTAAAAAGAAGGGAATAAACGTTACTACGGAGGTTTGCACGCACCATTTCACCCTTACAGATGAGGCGGTCGAGACGTCGAATTTCGACACCCACATGAAAATGCATCCTCCACTCAGAACGCAAGTCGACATTGATGCCATAAAAGTTGGCCTTGCAGATGGCACGATTGACGCAATCTGTACGGACCACGCACCACATGCCTCATTCGAAAAAGAAGTGGAGTTTGTGGCAGCACCTTTTGGCATATTGGGCCTCGAAACGGCCTGGGGTCTTACGGGAAGGGAAATCGTCGATACAGGAGTCCTAACTGTCGCAGAGGCAGTTCAGAAGCTGACCGTTGCGCCGCGAAAAATCATGAATGTTGACTTGCCCCGAATGGAAGAGGGAGCGCGAGCTAATCTGACCATCTTCGATGCGACAACAGAGTGGACGTTTGAGGCAGAGCACATTCACTCGAAGAGCGTAAACACGCCATTTGTGGGTTCGAAAATGAAGGGACGTGCCTGGGCCGTCTATAACAAAGGCAAGTTGGTGCTGAACGACTAAAACTAAAAGGCTGAGATGGACTAAAACATCTCCTAGTGGCCTTTTTCGAGGCGCTTGGCGAGCGATTCTGGGAGTCCTTCTTCTCGGATTCGTTGGGCCGTTCTGTCGACATTGTAGGGCACGCGCCTGAGGTCAAGCTCAAAGGTCTCAGTATCAAAAAACGCAACACACGCCCGAGGATCTCCATCTCGAGGTTGCCCTACGCTTCCGACGTTGATAATAAATCGGTGCCCTGGCCTTGGTCTTAAGACGCCGAGTTTTTCCGAAAGCACTCCTGGCAGATGCGTATGTCCAACAAAGCAAACTTCCGTTTCGAAGTGCCTGAACTGTTCCTGTGCTACGAAGAAAGACTCGATGCGCATCCATCGTTCTGGATATTGAGGAGAGGCATGAGCACATGTCACAGAGGCATGAACTTCTAGGAGCGGAAGTGCTGCTAGCCAGGATCTCTGGGCATCCGAAATGGCCATCGAATTGTGTTCGGCCGCGACCTGACCATTTACAGGTAGATATTCAATTCCTGAACCGTCGAGGACAGCGAGATCGTGATTCCCTAGAACGGTCGCCGCACATCGGTCCCTAACCAGATCAATACAAGGCCCCGGGTCTGCGCAGTATCCTACAACATCGCCGAGACAGAGTATTTCATCCACGCCTTCAGTATCAATTTCCTCCAGAACGGCTTCGAGAGCAGGCAAGTTGGAGTGAATGTCGGAGAGAATGGCTAGTCGCAAGGTGTCTCAGGATTGGGACTTGAAGTTCTGGTACTTTGAAAAGCGAAAGGTCTGTGGCGTTTTCCTGACTCTGTAAATCGCAGGATCAATCCGGCAGAAGATCGGGTTTGTAAGCGGGTGGGTGCAAACGGGAATCGTTGTTGTTTGTCGGACGTACCGTATTTTCACATCATGGTCTTCATTAGCATTTGATCCAAATATGCAGCACCCACGCATAGGCTTATTTTTCGGAGGGCAGTCACCAGAACACGAAGTATCGGTTATCTCGGGGCTCCAGACTGCGGCTGTTCTTGCTGAGGAGAACTATGACGTAACAGCGATCTACGTCTCGAAAGCTGGGCGATTTTATATTGGAAATCATCTTCTTGACATAGAACGATATCAAGACCTCAGTGCCGTAGTCGGAGAGGCAACAGAAATATCAATGTCTCCCGGTCCGGGGCGAGCATTGAAAATTACATGCAGTAAGTCAGGCATTTTTTCGTCACCTAAGGAATCCCTGATTGACGTTGCCTTTCTAGTCCTCCACGGCGGATCTGGAGAAAACGGGGCCATTCAAGGCCTCTGCGAGAGCATGGGTGTTCCCTACACGGGAAGTGGCGTCATGGCCTCCTCGGTGGGAATGGATAAAATCCGCTCGAAGATCATCTGCCGCGACGCGGGTATCTCGGTGGTTGATTGGGTGTCATTTTCTCAATCTCAGTGGTCCGGAAGAGAAGAAGAACAATTGAGCACGGTGGAGAGGGAGATAGGCTATCCCGCGATCGTAAAACCAGTGCACCTCGGATCATCGATTGGAATATCCCGCGTGACCTCAAGAACGGAATTGGATGCAGCTATCGAAGAGGCCTTCCGATATGACGCGACTGCCCTGGTTGAAACCTGCATAGCGAATCTCAGAGAGATCAATTGCTCGGTTCTCGGCGATTCTGACTTTTGCCAGGTGTCGGTCTTAGAAGAGCCGATCGGGGATGGAGCAGTTCTTTCGTTCAAAGACAAATACATGAAGCCGGGCGAAAGTGGCAGATCGGGCTCGAAATTAAATGCTGCGTCTTCCCAAGAGGGCATGGCTTCGCTAGGTAGGATCATTCCTGCTGATCTCTCCGATGAGATGACTACCAAAATCCGCGAAATAGCGCGATCCGTATTTACTGCACTGGACGGAAGCGGCGTTTGCCGGATCGATTTTCTCCTGAACGACGAAACGGGCGAGCTCTATTTCAACGAGGTAAATACAATCCCTGGCTCGCTTTCATATTATCTCTGGGAACCGAGCGGCCTCCCATTCGCTGATCTGGCCAACCGACTTATCGAACTGGCCATCGATCGATTTGAGAATCGTGTTCGTCGCGTTCGGTCCTATGATGTGAATCTTCTTGCAGAGCGAGCTACGAAGGGACTGAAGGGGTCTAAATCCTGAATCGAGTAGCGTCGGCTATTTGAGCTACGATTGACGCACCAGCTCTACGGATATCTGGGCTGCAATTCGAGCATTCTGCCTCAGAATTTCTAAGTTCGCTTCAAGAGCCCGATCCCCGAGCGCTTCACGAACGCGTGTGAGCAGGAAGGGGGTTATCTCATTTGGGAGAAGCTTTTCCGCCGGTTCCGATGCCAGAGCATCCTCCACTACGTTCGACACCTCAGCATAGTCGAGGGCAATTGAGTCGCTGAGCGGCACACACAACAAGATAGCCTGAGGTGAACCGAGTTCGTCCCTGGATCGGACAACTTGCGCGACTTCTGCGATAGTGTCGCACCGGGCATCGACTACATGGTCAGATGAGCCGCAGTAAAATGCCGGCATCGAGTCAGTTTTCCATCCAAGAACCGTGATGCCAAGAGTTTCGAGTCGCTCGCGGGTTGCTTCTAGATGCAAGACAGCCTTCGGACCGGCGCAAACGACCGTCATAGGGTTCGCCGCCAGTTCGGACAGATCCGCACTTTCGTCGGGAACTGGACTACCGTCAGTTCCCCGGTGAATTCCGCCAATGCCTCCGGTCGCCATCACGCGCATTCCTTGACGCCGCGCGAGCCGGATGGTAGCGGCAACGGTCGTTGCGCCGGTCCAACCTCTCGCCATACAGATGGGAATGTCCTTGATGCTAACTTTTCGGACGCCTTCTTCAAAGCACATCCGTTCGATCTCCTCTCGAGTCAGGCTACATCGAATCTGTCCATCGATGATTCCCACAGTTTGAGCCAATGCATTTTCGCTCGAAACGATAGCCTCAAGCTCATTAGACAACTCGAGATTGAAAGGGTAAGGCAGACCGTGAGCCAGAACGGTCGATTCGAGGGCAACGTATGCAGTCAACGGTAGCAGCGATTGTCTGAAAAAGGTCTTCGGAGCAGAATCCGGTTGAGCGAGTTTACGTGGATTCTTGGCCGTTTCAAAAACATCTCACATCATAGTTAGCATGGTACGAAGATCTGCCTGGGTGCTATTGGTAGTAAGTTCAGTCGTAGGTGTGGCCTGCGAATCAGGAGCAGACCCCGACACAACAGGAATAGACCGAGGCCGCTTGTTAGGGCATGTTCGTACGCTTTCCGACGACAGTATGGAAGGACGGAGAGCAGGTTCGGCTGGAGGTCAGGCTGCTATAGGGTACTTGGTTCAGCAGATGTATGACAATGGAATTACACCGGCCTGCGGAATCGATCTTCAGCAGGCTTTCAGTTTTGGAGCAGAACCTATAGTAAATGGTGTTAATCTCATCGGGAGCGTACCTGGTACCTCTGAATCGGCCTTAACGATTGTGGTATCAGCCCATTTTGATCATCTGGGCACTCGAGCCGGAGCCGTATTCAATGGAGCCGATGATAATGCTTCTGGAACAGCCGTGATGTTGGAAATGGGTCGATATTTCTCGCAGAACCCACCGCGACACACCATTATTTTTGCTGGATTCGATGCAGAGGAATTGGGACTACAAGGTGCCCGCGCATTCGTTGATTCGCGCTGCCGGTCAAATTATGATGTCGCTCTAAACATAAATCTGGATATGGTGAGTCGAAGCGAGGCGGGTGAACTCTATGCGAGTGGGCCGCTTCACTATCCCGAACTTCGCCCGATCATCGAACAGGTGCCACAGAAAGAGGGATTCCAACTGCTGTTCGGGCATGATGAGCCTGGTACAGGCTCTGATGACTGGACATTTTCTTCGGATCACGCACCGTTTCACCAAGCAGGTATTCCATACATCTATTTTGGGGTCGAAGATCATCCTGGTTATCATAATCCGGATGATACATTTGATGCGATCACGCCAGAGTTCTTTTATCAGGCAGGTGAATTCGTTTTGGAAGTAACAAAGCAGATGGACGCATCGCTCGAGGTTCTATACAGCAACTATGAATAGACATATCGAAATATCTGGGCTCTCGATATACCCCGTTAAGGCGTTGCAAGGTATCGATTTACAAGAGTCGAGCATCACTCCGTTTGGTCTGGAATATGATCGTCGATACATGCTTACAACTTCGGACGGGACGTTTATTTCGCAGCGTTCTTACCCGGCACTAGCAACGTTTTCAGTCGCTGCAGATGCATCCTCTCTTTTGATATCGCATGCAAGCGCTGGGACTATTACGATTCCTCTGTCTGGCCCACAACATGCTAATTCGCGCGCCAAAATATGGAATGATGACGTCGCTGCGTTTTCAGGATTCGAAGAAGCAGATGAATATTTCTCCGAAGCGCTAGACGAGGATATCAGGCTCGTCTGGATGCCCAATGCATCGCTTCGACAGGCGGATCTCGAGTACTCTGAGCGTGGCGACCGCGTAAGTTTCGCCGATGGGTATCCTGTTCTTCTTCTCGGAGAATCGTCAATCGCCGACCTGAACGAGCGATTGAAATCACCTGTACCCATGAACCGTTTTAGGCCAAACGTGGTCGTTCGTGGGAGTTTGGCGTGGGAGGAGGATTCATGGACGAGAATTGACACAAAAGAGGCTTCCTTGCGCCTCGTGAAGCCCTGTGCCAGGTGTGCTGTTACGACAACGGACCAGTCTACGGGAGAGACGTCCAAGGAGCCGCTCGCTACGCTCGCGACTTTTCGAAAACGCGATTCCAAAGTGTGGGTTGGAATGAACTGCATTCCAGATGCCGACAGGATGGGAGTGATTCGGGTCGGCGATATCATTAATGCGACCTGAAATTCAGTGCCTGATAGATTGAGCGCACTCAAATCGAATATCGCCCTTTCTTCGCAAGCCATTATTTACTTTCTTTACGGGAACGTACTACATGCTCCGATTTGAAAGATTAGCGAGGTGTTTTCTTCAGGAGAATAAGCTGCATTAAATATTTGGGTGCCCGACACCCCTGCCGAGGAGTGACCACATGACAGGTCACGTTCTAGTACTGAATCAGGATTATCAAGCACTTTCGATAACAAGTGTCCAGCGAGCAACCGTCTTGGTATTGCTCCAGAAGGCTGAACTCATTGAAAGTGAGGCGGCGCGATTTGTAAGAAGCCCAAGTTACCATCTACCATGGCCGAGTATTGTGCGGCTAACTGCATACGTCAGGGTGCCATACAAGAGAATACTTCTATCTCGAAAAAACGTGATCCGACGCGATTCGAATCGGTGCCAATATTGTGGATCTCGCGACCGTTTGACCATCGATCATGTTGTGCCCAAGTCACGCGGAGGAAGAGACACGTGGGATAATCTTGTAGCCGCCTGCGTTCCATGCAATAACCGAAAAGGCAGTAAGACTCCCGTAGAAATGGGAATGGAGTTGTCTCGCAAGCCGTTCCGCCCGAGTTATGTCATGTATATCCGAGATTACGTCGGGTCAATGGACGACACCTGGAAGCCGTATCTATTTTTGTCTTGATCAGATTGGCTTCTTCTTCATCATGCCATAAGAACCCGCTTCTTGAGGCATTGTAGCATCGGCCTGACCTCCCTGAGGAAACTCTCCGCCACACGAACGCCCTCTTATACCCACACCGGGATGAAGACCAACCCGATAGCCCGCCTTGCCTGGATCGCTCCGGCGCTCCTTCTTTTTCTTACTATTCACCAGTTTCGCACTGCGGTCAATTTGCAGACGACATTGGATGAGGGAACGCTGGCATGGGCTGAGATAACGAGATATGATCGGACCGATCGAAAGGATGTAACGTATGTCTCCCTCGATATTAGGGTTCGGATGCCAGACGGAAGTTTCTTTGAACGTGAGAACTTGACCTTGCCCTATTCGATAGGCCATAGAGTAGGAACTGACTCGATTCAGGTTAAGGTTTCACCCGGTGCTGGCCAGGAAGTGGTGTTCAGCGAGATTGGGAAAACGCACGTGAGCATTGCGTGGAGCAATACCGCCATGAGTTTTATTGCGTTGATCATAGCGTTCGTGGCCGTGTTTTCTTGGAATCGTCTTCTGAGTCGTCGGAAGGAATAATCCTTCTAAGGCCGACATCCCGGCTTGGCGGCTAAGTCGGAAGGCGTATATTGCTGGAGTAAAGACCAATCAGCGTGTTGGTCTGAATTTTATCGTTGGGGGTGCCCATGAGGGCTGAGATTAAACTCCTTGAACCTGCCCGGATAATGCCGGCGAAGGGAAACGGAATTTACTAGGTGACCTTGTACTAGGCGGCCTTGCAAATAAATTGCCTATTGAGCAATTGTTTGATTCGCCCCGGTATCTGCTTCAGCGACTATCCATCTCTTTTCTAAATCACTTGGAAACGCGAATTCGCGTGGTACCAATACGTACGAGAGCATATGTCTTCAGCTAGTTCTACCGATTCAACAACGTTTCATTTTCGCACAAGGATTCTTCCTGCAACGATCAGCGTCCTGGTGTCAATTATCCTACTCGGCATCCTCGTTGACCCGGTATTGGCAGAATCGAATAAAAGAGCAGACAGTGATCGATTTCATGGGACGATTGCCGATGAAAATGGAACAGCACTGGTAGGCGCGAGTGTGCAGCTTTATGCCACTGGCTCGGGAATTGCACGCTATTCCGTGATTTCCGACGCACGGGGAGCATTTTCTTTCGAGTCTATCCAGGTGGGGCGATACGATGTTTTTGTTTCGCACGTGGGTTTCGCAAGCACATCGATTGAAATCGAGATGCTCGGAGGAGAGGATACCGAACTAGATATCGTGCTGCGATCGGATGTTATCGCACATGCCGAAGTTGTGGTCAGTGCGGGGCGCGCCAGAGAACGACTGGCACCCGTGACCGTGAAAAATATTACGGCCAGAGACCTGGCCGAACAGCCAGACATGAAGGACTTGCCCGTTCATCTGGCGCGCCAACCCAGCATAACCTATCACTCAGAAAACGGGAATGCGATCGGCTATTCGACGCTTCGTATGCGCGGATTCGACCAACGCCGTCTAGCTGTTGCGATCAACGGGATTCCTCAAAATGATCCAGAAGAATTCAACGTGTTCTGGATCAACTTTTTCGATATTCAGGGCGCAGTTCAAGACATTCAAATACAGCGCGGCGCAGGTTCTTCTGTTTATGGCCCGACTGCCATCGGAGGAGCTATCAATCTGCGCGCGATGCCATACAAAAGCGATTTTGAGGCCTCCGTGCAGATCGGCGGGGGAGCATATAACACGCGAAGGTATTCTGCGGAGGTTAACTCAGGCCTGATAGACGATCGATATATCTTCTTTGGTCGCTTGAGTAGACTGGAGTCAGACGGATATCGAGATTGGTCGTGGACGGAGTTCTGGCGATTTTTTGCCGGCGTGACGCGGCTGGGAGAGCGTTCGTCTCTTACAATCCAGGCATACGGTGGGCCTCAGAAAGATGGCCTGGCATATTCTGGTATACCCAAAGCTGCCAACGACGCTGCGATTGACGATGGATATGGAGGTACGATTGAGCGCACATACAATTTCTCGGCGTTTGATCAAGACATCGAAGATTTTCATCAGCCTCATGTCGAACTCCATCATGAATACGACCTGAATGAGCGTGCACGTTTTTCGCAAACTGCCTTCTGGATAAAGGGTGAAGGCTTTTTTGATTTCGGCGGGACATTCCGCAGTGCGGATTATCTGGATCTTCCCCAGGGTGTAGTACCTGACGCAGAACGTGGTTTACCCCTGTTTATATCGCGCCCTGATGTTTCGTTATCGTTCAGGGCATATCTCGATCAGTGGCAGGTGGGCTGGATGCCGCGCTTGACCCTGAATAGGGAAAACTCAACCAGCACGATAGGAAGTGAGTTCAGGCTGCATCGCAGCCTGAGATGGGGAAGGATCGAAAATGCGACCGGTATTCCTTCTTCGGTTGTGGGCGCCGACAATGATGTACGTGTCTATTCCTTCCGCGGTGAAAAGTCGATTGCTTCTGTTTATGCCAACCACCTTCAGCGCGTTTCAGATCGATGGGCAATTCAGGGTGATGTCCAGATCACGCACCGAAAGTATCGTTCCTACGACGATGATTTTTTTGGTACGTCCTTTTCCAAATCATACTTCTTCGTAAATCCGCGGGTCGGGGTGACCTATAAACCGGAGGCTCCATTCAGTGCCTTCGCGAGCATTGCGATGGCAAATCGCGAACCACGAATGAAAACACTGTACGATGGAGAAGAAGCTGGAGGCGGCTTCTTACCCCAGTTTGAACGGAATCCAGATGATTCGTACGATTATGATAGCCCTCTCACGGGTCCGGAACGCCTGATCGATCTTGAACTGGGAGCGAGTCAGCGAAGCGCCAATTACAGCGTAACGGCGAACGTTTTTGTCATGGACTTTCGCGACGAAATCGTTCCCAGTGGAGGGCTCGACCAGTTTGGCGTACCAAGGACCGGAAATGCGGAGAGAACTCGCCATATAGGACTTGAATTCGATGCGAGCCTGCTTATTGCTCAGGGACTCACCTTTGCAGGAAACGTGACGTTCTCACGGAACCGATACATTGAATTCGATGAGTTCGTGACGCTGCCCGATTTCTCGGTTACTACGGCGGAGAGGGATGGAAACGTGATCGCAGGATTTCCGGAAAAATCGGGAAACCTTCAGTTGACGTATCGCCGGGGACCATGGACAGCAGCCGTAATGGGAAGCTTCGTAGGGAAGCAATACATCGACAACGGTCAAGGAGCTGACGCGCTCGGAACGGTCATGGACGATCTATCTCTGGAATCGTTCAAGTTGATTGATTCGAGTATCTCGTATTCTGTGGGGAGCACCAATCGATTTCGTATCGCAGTTGACGTGAACAACGTTCTGAACGAAAAAGTGCTTGCATATGGAAACGTGTCGGTCGTGGGGCCTCAATTCTTCCCGGCAGCCACACGGCACGTATTCCTGTCCGCTCGATTCACGATAAAATAGACGTCTATCGACAGGTTGACCAGGTCAGACAGGTTTACCAGGTCAGGCAGGTTGACCAGGTCAGGCAGGTTTACCAGGTCATCAGTTTCATGCAGAATATCGATCCACCTGATTTCAGGTATTCGTCGGTATCCAGCTCAACTACGCTGTAGCCCAGATTGCGCAAAGCATCGTTGGTGAAGGTGCATCCACGTTGGATCATCACGTGATGACCATCTGGAGAGTGGGCATTACAGGCGAACAGCTTGCGGGCTTCATCTTCAGGCGCCTCGACGACCCGAGGGAAGAAATTCCGTATCAGTTCAAGGCCTTCCGGTTCAAACGCCCTGGGGTATACGAGTGCTGTCTTATCGTCGAGAATGCACAGACACGTGTCCAGATGGTAGAATTCCGGATCGTCTAGCTTCAGCAGGATAATGGGCACGGCGAGGCGCTCACTAATTATCTGATAGACCGATTCGTCTGTTCTAAACCCGTATCCGCCCCATAGCAGTCGCTTGCCGCAGTGCCACAGAGCGTCGCCCATTCCCTCAAATTCAGAATGATCTTGCGCGATGTCCTTGACGATCTCATAGCCGCGATCTCTGAAATACGCTTCGAAGTGCCTCACTTCTCCAGCGCGTTCGGCCGCGTACATCTTGCTCAAAACAACTCCCTTTTTGCCGTCAGTGCTCAAGAAGGGCAGTGTTTGATTAGCACAAAACACCATGTCAGGCTGACCTGCCATTCCTTCAACAGTCGAGACGGACATGCCACAGGCTTCGTAGGCAGAGCGCAATTCCATCCATTGACTCTTGGCCTTGGCTGTGTCGACTGAGCCGATATTACCCGCCATGTGGGCGTTAATCTCGTACGATACGTCGAAATGGTCCGGAGATGTCATGACCACGCGGTCGGCCGGAGTGAGGTCCGGCAGGTCCTTCAATTCGAAATCCAGCTCAGAAAGGGTAGAGTAGGTCATGGCGCGCGCAATCCATCTGTGTATCAAGCGTCAATAACGAGAGATACGCCAATCTACCACACGAGACGAATTCGGGGAACAGAAATCCGTAAAAATCCTGCGAATCAAGAGTCCTTAGTTACGACCCTTTCGGTCGAACTGAGGCTTGAGAGCGTATTCGAGAGCTTCGAGATCGTCCCGGTCGGCTTCAAATGATACCTCCACCAGGCCGTCGTCTTGGTCGATCTCAATCTTCTCGATAAGGCTTTTCACTTCGTCGTTTCCGTTGAATTGCAACCTTGCCATGCCTTTGACACCGCTCAGAAGACTCTCAAGATCATCCGAAGCCATCTGATCTGTAGGGTCGAGAAAAAGTTGGGCCTCGACAGACTCTCCATCCGAACTTACGCCAATTCCAACGTCCCGGACCGAACGAACTGCAGGGAGAATCATGGCAGCCACACCGTCCAGTTCGAAATCACGTTCACCTTGCAGGGCTTGATCCAGATCTCGAATCATCGCCCAATTATAGTGGGAGCTAATTTTGTCGAACATGGCGCCCGATGGAAGAGAGGACGTAGACTCTTCGTAGGTTCTGGCCAGTAGCGTTGTGAGAACGTCCGCGTCAGAACCGAGAATAATTAGCGATCCCTCCACGAATGCAATCGCTGGAGCATGTTCATTATCAGGAGAAAAGGCATCAACAGGCCAGGAAGACTCAATTCTTGTTACATCTGACTCCTGAGTGATGCGTTCCACAACGCTTTCCTGATCAAAATCGACGAAAACCACCAGTGCGCCTTCCGTGTCATCGTTCAGGTAGTTCAGTCCAACATAAACGCCATGAATATCCTCGTCTAATTGGATCCCGGTACGTTCGAAAACTTCCGACATCACCTCATCCATGGCTTCTGTCTGTTCGTCAAATTCTTCGAGTAGCCCTGCCATCACGCCAAAATGATGCTGCACATCACCGTACGCCAAAACAGCTGAATCGGAGCCAAGAATTCTCATCGCCGTGTCCAATTCGGAAGAATCGTCCGGTATAAGAACGCTTTCGGTGTCGCATCCCGCAAGGGTCAAAAGGAGCGCGCCGCACAAGAAACACGAGAGTGCCAGAAAACGTCGCGCGCGGTGGTGATTAGAAATCTCTTTTCGAGAACCAGAAGTAGCCCAATCCATAAGTCACTGTGCCAAATATGAGGGAGGAGGTCAGCGGATACCATGTGGTTACGGCCTCTCCCTGCACGAGTTGCGATTGAAGCGCTACAACCTCGATGAAATTGGGGAGGGCGTGATACAATCCCATGAATAAATTCGATGCGAGGGGAGCGAGAACCGGCACAATTTGATCGTGCGCTGCAAGGACTACAGAAATAAAGATGAGCCCGTATGCGATGACGAGGGCCAAGCCGCTGGACCGAGTAATAATGCTCACAGTCATGATCACCGAATACATGACGGTAAACATCACCACAATGATGGGAATCGCCATCAACAGAGACGGCTGCCAGATTCCAGTTTTGATCGACAACGACAGCCACACAGATCCCACCAGGTAGGTGGCAAGGACGAGCACGGTGATGCAAACCCCAGCGACATGACCGGAGAGTAGGCGGCTTCTTGAAATTGGTTTTGAAAGAAGGAGGTCTACGCGGCCTGCCTCGAGAAACCCCGAAATAAGAGGCATCGTTGCGAACAGACCTAGAAGTGTACCCAGAAAATAAGTCGCACCAAACACGAACACATTTATGCCGAGAATGAAGTCATTTACACCAATGGCTGTTCGTACATACTCCTCGGTTTCAGGATCGAACGTTGTCTGCATCGGATTCGAATCGAAACCGAATATCCGCAGGGCGGTCAGTGAGCCCTCCACGATTTCCAGGTTGAGGGCGAAGGTGAGCAACAGCCAAGCGATCGATGCGACCACAAATACCCCCTGGGTAATTCGCATCGCCCACAGCTCTCGGAACGTTAGAAGGAGTGAGCCCGATAGCGTTCTCATTGGCCCTCTTCCTCCTGTTCGATAATCTGAATAAAGCCAGCTTCCAGAGAATGCCTGTGCCGTTCAATACTCATAATAGTGGCCCCAGACAACCTCAGAGCATCTATCAGTTGATTTAGCGTTTCGGGAGATGCTGATTCCAGGATCAATTCCGATTGTGGGGTGCCGTATATGCATTCGATCGGATATGCCGCCAAGTCGAGTGACTCCGGCAGATCATGCGCCATAATGCGCCAACCCGAGCCTTCTTTTACGATATCATCAATAGATCCGGATCGGATAATTTCGCCCTTGTTCATTATCGCAACTCGGTCACATATCAGCTCTATTTCGGAGAGCAAGTGCGAGTTTATCAGGATGGTTTTTCCGCGAGCCTTGAGGGCTCGTAAACGGTCACGTATTTCTCTTCGGCCAACTGGGTCTACTCCATCCGTCGGCTCATCCAGCACGACTATGTCGGGATCGCTCAATACCGCCTGCGCTAAACCCAGTCGTTGCATCATTCCCTTCGAATATTTTCCAACGCGCGTGTCGATCCAGGCGGAAAGCCCCGCTTCTTCGATCAGGCGGGGGATGCGATCATTTCTGACTTCGGGTTCGAGATCACTCAGTCTGCCATAAACATCCAACGTCTGGCGTCCAGTCAGGTATGGCGGAAAACGATGATTTTCCGGTAAGTAGCCTAAGTTTTTTCTGGCATGAGCCGCTCCGATAGCTTGGCCCTGAATTTGAGCACCGCCTGAGGTGGGCGAAACTACTCCCAGCAAGATCTTCAGAAGGGTGGTTTTCCCAGCTCCATTGGGTCCTAAAATCCCGACAATTTCTCCGGACCGAACTTCTATGTCGATGCCCCGCAACGCTTCAACGCGTTTTCTGCCAAATGCAGATTTGTACGTCTTAGTCAGTTGCTGTGTAGAAA
>Ga0315336_1003723_pt1 | contig 19708 bp, 24 predicted proteins | sample ASW5metaG_FD_204512 | JGI IMG/M metagenome (GOLD analysis project Ga0315336, IMG submission 204512) | Ammonia-oxidizing marine archaeal communities from Monterey Bay, California, United States - ASW #5 | ecosystem: Environmental > Aquatic > Marine > Intertidal zone | place: USA: California... | reverse complement strand
AATTTTTAGACGACAAAGACAAAATGAGCAATCTCTCCGTAGATGGAAGAAAAACCATAGAGAATGACCTAAATTGGGAAAAAATATGTCAATCATATAATGATATATTCTCAAGCTCAGTTTAGATTTTTTATGATATTATCAATAATAACACCCGTGTACAATTGTGAAAGCTTTATTGAAGAATCGTTAAATAGCCTTTGCGATCAAGATTTCTCATTCCCTACTGAGCTAATCCTTATTAATGATGGCTCGGAAGATGATACGTGGAGCATAGTTATTGACAAATGCCTGCCCAGGTTAAAGAGTAGTAGTTTAAAGCAAATCAAAATTGCCAATGACGATATAAGACTTTTTTTACCTACTAGAAGAAACCAGGCTTTGAACATATCTGAAGGGTCTCTTATTGCCATACATGATGGGGATGATTTAAGTTTAACTGGAAGATTCAATAAACAAGTGCCATTTTTAATGAGTCGTCCAAGCGTTTTTTGTGTTGGTGGGCATGCTCAAAAAATAGATTATAGTTCAGATCCTATAGGAGATATGTGCTATCCTCCAGAATTACATAGCAGGATAATGTTAGATTTTTATATTGGCAAAATGAATCCTATTATAGATCCTACTACTGTGTTTAGAGCAGATATGATAAGGAACATAGGCGGATATTCTCTTGCTCCCGATAAATATACTATACCAGATTTTGACTTGTGGCTTAGGGCTATAACCAGAGGTTTCAGATTCCATAATTTGATGGACTTTTTAGTAACCTATAGGCTAAATCCAGATGGTATGACTAGGAAGCATGGAACAGTTATGGTTGATCAACATAAGTCATCTATGAAAGAATATAGAGATGGCGATTATAAAAAATACAATAAAAATAATTGGTTAAAAAACACATTGGAGTTACAATATGAAAAAATCGAGTGCTAAATCAAGAGCATGGATGCAAGAGGATTTAGAGTATTTATTTCAGGCTAAAACGGAAGGACTTCCCTACTCTGTCATTGCTAGAGAATTAGACAGAACCGTTGAGGCTATAAAGAGTAAATGGCTAAAGTCAGATGACGATTACTGGAAGAAAACAGGAGTTTTAGACTCAGTATCAAAGAGATTAAAAAATTCTAAGAAAGTTTTATTTGAACAAAAGACATCAGATACATTAGAAAGAAAACTTGAGACTTATAAACTAAGGGCTGACATCATTGCAGATCGAGTTGAAACGTCTATAAAGGCATCTCCAAAGATTAAGCACAAGTCATGGAGTCCTCCAGGGAGAAAAAGGCAAAAACATAAAAACGAAGATATTGGTCTTATATTAAGCGATCTTCATATAGGTCATCATCACTCACTTGAAGAAACTGGAGGGCTTAGCGAATATTCGATAGACACTTTCGTAAAGAGACTTAAGAATTTAGAAAAGGCAACATCTGATATATTTGAGCTTCATTCTACGCTTTACAAGATTCCAACTTTGCACTTGTTCTGCTTGGGAGATGTTGTTGATGGAATGAATAACGCCGGAGCGTGGAGTCCCGTATATATAGAGACTCCAATATTTGACCAGATAATGACTGCTATGGAGCACGTATCTGCCTCAATAGCATTTTGGTTAACGATGTTTAAAGAGGTTAAGTTTTATGGAATTAGAGGAAATCATGGTAGAGTTGCTCCATCTGGAGCAGAGAAAGATTACAATAATTGGGATGTCTTATTTTATAAGATGCTTGAGCTAAAGTTCGCAAATAATCCAAGAATTAAGTTTGTTGTACCAAAGACGTGGTGGCACATGGAAGAGATAAAAGGTCATAACTTTTTAATGGTTCATGGTGACGATGTTAGACCTTCTGGATCTGCAATAAAAGGATTGGAAACTTTTGAACAAAAAATGACTGGAATCATGAAAAAGATACCAGATTATACCTTAATGGGACACTTTCATAGCTGTGCAGAACTTAGTACAAACAGCGGAAGATTAATATGCAATGGATCCTTCGTAGGAGGTGACGTATATTCTTTGAAAACTATACATAGAGCTTCTAAGTCAGAACAGAAAATATTTGGCATTCACGATAAGAGAGGCATAACTTGGACTTATAATATTGATCTTGAGTCTGAGAGGTAATTTTATAAACAGGGGTAATTAGTTATGAATCTTCCAGTTTGGGTAAAAGAATTCTTAGACGATAAAGCGTGCCCACACTGTGACGAGAAGATGAGTATAGGTGTAATCGAATGTTTGGGTATTAAAATTTTAGATGAAGGTGCAGCTGGTCTGTTCTTTGAGTCAAGATGCCCTTCTTGTGGCAAGACTAGTCAAACTATATTGCAGAACGAGCAAGGATTTAAGCCTATTGAATTAGCTGCAGAAATATATAATGGATTAGATGACATCTCCGGTTATTATGAGTATGAAATAGAGGATCCAACCGGAGGTAGTGGTATATCACAATTTGGTGATGACGAGATAGAAGATGTTAGAAAATTTTTAGAGAAGAATGATTCTTATCTAGATTTTTTATATTTTCTCGGATGTTCTGATCGTGAGATAGAACGTTACGCTGGTATAAATTTATGGGAAGATAATGAATAAAATAGACACTAATCAGAATTTAAGTAATTTTACTTTAATCTCTTCTTTATTGAGGAATTTCTCTAGGCACTTTAATTGTCCATTTCTTGATTTCTCTATTAAATTTAAAAACATAGAGATGGCTCAAATAGACAACGACTGTCTTTGTCTTCCTATATCTAGTGACCCCTATGGGTTGTCTACTAGTGCTGTAACTGTATATTTGCAAAATTTATTAAAATTAAAAATGATAGATGAACAGTCTTTTAGGTTGGGACTAAACTTCAACCTGGGTTTATTGCATGAAATATATGAGAAGGATATTGATGATAGTTCAAGTGGTGTTTTAAATGTTATGAAGATGGATCAATTCCCTCATGCTTTTATTCCTTTGTGCGATTTAATACTTCCAGAAATCAATGCTCCTTACAATAACTATAGAGTTGTTGTCTCTCCGGATTTAAAGTTTGATGTCTGTAGACCATACTTTGAATCTAAAGGCTTGCCAAAAAATGTATGTGAATCGGACGACTTCCCAATAATATTTTTAAATTCTTACGTAAAAGATCCAGTATTTTATACGACTTTTTTGATTGATTGTTATTTGTCTTGTTATTTTAAAGATGAAGACAAGTCTCTGAGGGAGATGAAGGGGTTGTTATCAGATTTAGATTTTATAGATATATTGAATTCTTTTTATGGTAATATTTGGGAAGAATCAGATCTTTCTAAATTTTTCTTTATGATGGGAATGGTATTTGAGCTTCCATACTCTATATCTGATGTTTTTAATTCACACAGTTCTGGTCAAGAAAAGACGGCTCAATGGGGTCCTGTTGATACATCTTCTAGAGGCAGGCAATCTGTAGACTCTTCTTTTTGGCATTCTGGTTTAATAGAAAAAATGCTAGGACCTGTTCGGGGATATGACTTTACAGTAAAAGAAGTTTGGCAGCCAATAGTCGATGATTTATTGGCAATGATAGAAGAAAAGAGAAAGGAGTCCGGGCTAGAGAGGGCTCCAGTTGAATTTATGCTCAGAGTAAAAGACGGGGATGTGAATTGTGAAAAGCCTAGACTATTACAGGATATGCTATCTGAAATGAGGGTTTGGTGATTAGTGATGAAAGAGCCCAAAGAACTCAAAGAATTAATTATTGAAGATATAGCAGTTTTTAAAAAAATATGCTATAAAGTTGAAAATATACTTTCGTTAAATGAGAATGGTAAGTTCATTATTTCTCAAGAAAAGATCAAGGGAGTTGGCGATATGGCCAAATATTTTCTTGGTAAAAGAATACAAGAAATTAACGCTTCAGAAACTCAAGAAGATACTGTACAAGAAAATGATAATAATTAAATCTAGCATTATGGACGGAACTTCATCTGGATCTAGGGATGATGCCGGAGGTAGCACTGGGAACCCTCGCGATACTAAATCTTTACCAGGCAATATGTACAGTAAAAATGAGCCCAAAACAGAAAACTCTAAATCTAAGAAGAAAAAAACAAGATTTACTAAGAAAAGAGTTTATCAATTGGGAATAGATATACCCATAATAGATGATGAAAATAGTATCCCTAGAAAATCTCATTAAATATGACTGAAGTTATTCTTAAAGTCACAAATAATTCCACCTTTATAGATGGTGTTTTGAAGGGGCAGGACTATGCTTCTTTCAAAAAGTCTTTAGGATATCAACCTGAAGATGCTATTTGGAGAACTAACCCTAATTATAACTGGGATGGTTGGATAACTACTGTATGCTATAATAGAAAATATTGTAAATGCTCAGTGAAGAAAGATGGGATGCACTTCCCTACCGGGCTTTTATCAAAGGCTACAGGATTTTTTAAAGATAATAACATACCTTATAAGATATTAGACAAAAGAACCTGCCCATCTAAAAACATGACGTTGTCCTATAATGATAGTGTTCAACTTAGAGAATATCAAGATAGCGTAGTAACAAAATCTGTACAAAAAAGCAGGGGCATCATTAAGGCTGCTACTGGATCTGGTAAAACATGCATAAGTTGTGGTCTGGTAAATATCATATCTTGCGCTCCTTCAATCTTTTTTGTTACCAGTAAAGATCTTCTCTATCAAGCTAAGGAAGAGTTTGAGAGATTCTTACTTCAAGACAGTAAGAAAATAGATATTGGCGTTATAGGAGATGGAAAGTGTGACATATCAGATGTCAACATAGTTACTGTGCAAACCGCCATAAGATCGTTAACCAAAAAAAAGAAAAAGTCTTTAATGACCGGAGACATATCTATTGAAGATGAAAAAGAAGTTTCTGATGACAATAAGTTAAGGATAAAAGAGCTTATTAATAATTGCAAGTTGATGATCTGCGACGAGGTTCAGCATTGGTCAAGCGAAACTTGCCAGGTAGTATCAGATAACTGTACTAATTCGTATTATAGATATGGAATAAGCGCAACTCCATTTAGAGACATGGGCGATGACATATTAATTGATGGATGTTTTGGGAAAACCATAAGTGAGATTAGCGCCAGTTTTCTTATAAGAGAAGGTTTTTTAGTAAAGCCTAAAATATGCTTTGTTCATACTTCTGGAGTATTTAAGGGTAATTATCACCAAGTTTATTCTGATGCTATAGTTAATAATGAATATAGAAACAATCTTATAAAAAATATAGCATTTAATATGGTTGAATCAGGAAGACAGGTTTTAATATTAGTTAAGCATATAAACCATGGAAAAATATTAGAAGAGCTTATACCCGGCTCCAAATTTGTACATGGTAGTTCTTCAAGAGAAATAAGAAAAAATCATTTAGATTACATGAGAGAGGGAGGATCTCATGTAACTATAGCATCTACGATATTTGATGAGGGCATAGATGTGAAGCCTCTTGACGGTTTAATATTGGCTGGTTCTGGGAAGTCAAGCACTAGAGCCCTTCAAAGAATTGGTAGAGTTATCCGGAAGCACGAAGATAAAGATGGAGCTTTTGTTGTAGACTTTTTTGATAATGTTAAGTACTTGAAGGCACATAGCAAGCAGAGAAGGAAGATGTATAGTACAGAACCTGAATTTGAGGTTTTTGATTTTGATCCAAGCGTGGAGGGCAGTTGTTTATGAAAGACCTTAAAAGTATTTTATCCGAATCTGTTAATAAGACAGAATCTGAGTTTAACGCACAATGTGTTGCGAAAGAAGATTGTCAAATTGGATCCGTGCACTCTACTAAAAGCGACCTTAACAGCTTAGAAGGCGTGAGTGCATGGATAGTGAATACGAATCATAAATCTTATAATGGAAAGAAAATTGAGAACTGGAATAAAAGAGACTTCCTCAGTTTTATATGCGATAAATACAGAGGTATATTTTTAAAAGAAGTATCTATCCCTATTGCTCATGGGATGTTTGAGATGGCAACACTTTTTGATTTGGTGCAAGGCAGATCTAAATGCTCAGATAAAGATTTAAATGCTGCGGTATATACATATTTAAACTGGTATTTTGATCGATACATCTATACTGTTATAGAGAAATTTAATTATTGGAAGATTAAATACATTAATCATCCCCAGGCAATAAGTTCTTTTGTTAATAGCCTGGTTTCGGAAGATGAAAATTCTGCTTCTCATATTACAAAGAATAAAATTAATAAAAATTTATTAGACATAGCGTACAGGGGAACCGCAGAAAAGTTTTTATCAATGTACGGAATAATCATTGTTTATGGATACTTGCAGACGTGTCAGCACTTGTCTGTTGATGCTTCTAGCACCTATATTAAAGATGGCATTATTAAGCTGTGCAAGAGCGGGCTCTTCACACTTGAGCAAATTATTGATATAAGTAATCAATATAATCCTTACCCAGAAAAATTTAAGAGGTTAAATATGAGTGATTTAGTTTTTAATTTAAAAAATCATTTTGGTGTTTCTGTCAGCAAATTGAGGACAGACTTTAAATGAAGCTTTCTAATTCTAATAGAAACCGAGTTTTAGTTAATGAGCAAATTAAGAATGATAGTATAAGAGTTATTGACAGTAATGGAGACAATTTAGGAATTCTTGATAAAAAAGAAGCTTTACATAAGGCTTCAGATTTGGGATTGGATCTTGTAATGGTTCATTCCTCTAATAACCCAGATGACGATTATCCAATATGCAAAATTATGGATTATGGTAAGTATAAATACAACCAGAAGGTTAAAGGCAAAAAGAGCTCAAGACACACTAAGAGAAAAGAAATATTTTTAAGCATGAATATTGGAGATCACGATAAAAAAACCAAATTAAGAAAAATAGTTACTTTCCTTGAAAAGAAAATAGAAGTTATGGTTAGCATAAGGCTAAAAGGAAGGTACAGAGGAAGGTCAGCCCTAGCAAAAAATAAACTAATTGATGCTCTTCAGTCTGAGAGCATATCCATTGACGATAATAACTGGAGAGTATCTAACAATACTGTTTCTGTTTTGATAAACCCATAGTGGAATGTAATGAATAATTTAGAATATCTTATAAATAAAAATTATAAGTCCTTAAGGTCTTCTTGCCATCAAAAATTTTGTGGCAAAGTTAATAATGTCTGTTATTGCAAGTGCTTGGCAGAAGTTATTGGATATCAACAATCTGTTATACCCAACGGGTTGTCTAAATTAGAATTCTCTGATTTTAACGGAAAGACGGATAGAGGAGAGATAATGTCTAACGACTGTGCATCTCTAGCGCTATCAAAAATATCAGAATTTTGTTTTGGTTCTCCAGTCTTATTAAAAAGCAAAGACAGAAAAATGTTAAATCAATCATCAATTATGGACGAAAGATTTAACGATGGAAGCGTGGTTCTTATTCACGGAGAGAAGTGGAGTAGGAATAAAAAGTCATCAACTCTTCCTTTGGGAAGAAGCTTGGTGGCTTCTTTAATTTTAAAGGAAGCAATATGGAGAAGACTTTTTGCTAGCAACAGAGCTTACAGCTATCATTATTCAATGATGTCTAAAATTAAAAGTGATATTTTTGATAAGTCTGACGATGCTGCAACTTATCACCATTCAGATTGGTTGGTCATTGATGATATATTTTCTGAGTCTGATAAAATGCAGTCAATATGCCTAGATAGAATTATCTCTCAGAGGAGATCTAAAAATCTTCCATGTATCATATGCTTTGAATTTGATTTATTTAAAAAAGAAAACTTGGGATCTATTGTTGGAAAGTACATCCCCAAGCTTTTATATGGTGAAGATACTTTTTTAATCAACTTAGGACAACATGAATAATACTAAAACAGGTAGTCATATCGAAGAGAAGTTTTTGAGTTTAATTATTAACTCGCGAGACTTGATGGCTAAATCTATAGAATCTTCTATTAGTGAGGATTACTTTATATTAGATTCTTCTAGGATAATCTTTAAGGGTTGTTTCTGGGCTTTTGATAATGGCAAAAAACTAACAGATTTCAATTTTGAGTATTTCTGTAAAAATATATGCGGATTAGCACCTGCTGCTCTGGTGAATTATGTTCCAGCATTCCAAGCTGTATGTAATTACGACATTCCCATAGATGACTATGAGTCTGTTGCCACAAACGTTAGGCATCAGTATCTTGTAAGAAAGTTTAAAGACCAGCTTGATGGGCTTAAGGAGTCAAATCCTTCTAACTTTGAAGAGAGACTAGATAATTTTAATTCTAATATCGCAAAGCTTCTTTCTTCGTCCGACGATGGTAATTTTGCTTTTTTTGATACATCAGAAATTTATGACCCCTTTATAAAAGACCTTAAGGATAAGTCAGAGAATCCAGATGAAAAAGTACTATGTGGGATATCTGAAATTGATGACTGTATGGTGGTTGGGTTTAAGCCGGGGACACTGACTTTGACTGTGGCTGATGTAGGCGGGGGCAAATCAACCATGATGTTAAATATAGCATTTAATTTGTTCAAAAGAAATCATAATGTCATGTTCTTGCCTCTGGAAATGCCATTCGAAGAAATATTCAAGAAGTTTTTAAGCAGAGAGACCCTTATAGATTTTAAAAAATTTGCTAATCCAGAGTTGCTAACAGATCAGGATTGGGAAATATTAAGATCTCATGGAGATACTATTAAAAAATTCGCTCAAAAGTTTATTTGGGCTGATATAAAGTCTAGACCAACAGTAGCTGAGATAAAAAGAGCAATTGAGAGGAGACTTAAATACTTTACTCCATCTGTTGTGGTTATAGATTATATAGCAAACATTAAACCTGATTCTAAAAACGATAACTGGTTGGCTATTGGTGATATTTTAAAAGAATTAAGAGCCATGGGCAAAGAACATAATTTTGCCGTGTTATCAGCAGCTCAGCTTACAAGGGATGGCATTAAGAAGCTAAAGGGAGACAAGGATATGTCCAAGAGTCCAGGGTCAGAGGACTTAAGGGGGTCTCATGAGTATTCTGCAGATTCTGATAATATATTCGCTCAAATGCCGTCCCAAGACGAGCCAAATAGAAAGATGTTATTATATTGCATCAAAGCAAGGTATGGGAAGAAGACTTTTGGGGATAAAAACTACACCATACTAGATTATTACCCAGAATTTTCAAAAATAGAATCTTCTTCTGTAAACAACTTTTCTAGTAGTGACTCGAAATTGAATGATGCAATAGATTTTATGCAACAAGTGAATCGAGATTTCGACGAAACCCTTAAGGGGTCCGAGAGTTCAGGTGATGAATTTGGTTGGTTGGACTTATGATTATTAATGAAGTTATAGAAAACATTGTAAGGTCCAATTCTATTGTTGACTATTTGTCGAATAGGGGGATTCATCCGGCAAGACAAATGGGTAATAAATATGTCTATAATTCACCTCTTCCACAAGCAAAAGGGTCTGATTCGACTCCATCATTTTTTGTTTATGATAAAGGAGATCATCAGGATTTTTATTGTTATTCTTCAAAAGTTGGCGGTAATATAATAACGCTACATTCTTGTTTGAGTAATAAAAAATTTATTGATTCTCTTAGGGACTTTCATGATTTTGAAAATGTTGATGATATTGCATTACAAATAGCTATAGATAAAACTTCAGAATCTATGTCTTCTTCACAGGATGAGCCTAAATTTGATTTTGAATTTTTAAAATTAAGTTTAGCTATAAGGAAGTGTATAAAAAACTTAATAGAAAAAAAAAGTGATTATAAATCTGATTTAAATGGAATTTGGGAAAAAGTTGAAGATATAATAGAGTCTGAAAATCCTGACACACTAGGAGACCTGCATTCGGAGATACTTTCATATTATGGAACAGAATAAAAATAGTGATGATGTAATTGTTTATTTTTCAGAGCCTATATTGTCGCGGTGCGGTGGGTCTTGTGATAAAGCATGCGCTGCCATGTATGATAATATTCACTATAGTGACGGTGACACGTGGATGGTAGAGTCTTATGTTGAATTGAAACACAGGTTTGGTGTATGTATATTTATTTTGCATTTTTATAATGATAAATCTGTTTGCATATATGACTATAGGGTGAGAAGACCCAATGCATCAAACCTATCGGACGTTCAATTTCTTAAACGAACTTTATCTGAGTTGGGGTGGTTAAAGGTTTTCCCATATCATTCGGAAGTAGAAAAAAGCATAGATTTTTGGAAATCCTTATGGGAAACAGGAATAGTAGAATATGAAAAATTTGATAATATGTATTCTAGATAATACTAAAGGAGATAAAAATGCCTATAACAACAAAAAGTGATGATATCTTAATTTCTTTTTCTTACGAATATCCTATGGAAGAAAAGAATTTAAAATTAGACTTTTCTTTATTATATAAAGAAGAAGTTTTGAGTCTAAAGATTAAGAATGGGAATAGGTCTTTGGGGACATTCCCGGTGAGCATGTTTCAGGAAATCATTGAATTCTTATCCTCAAAAGGATACGTAGATAATGTTTTTAATACCAACAACATGTCAAGTATTGGCGGAGATCAAAAGCCTACAGACGATGTGGATAATCTATTAAAAATGATGTCATCACAACAAGTCGAGCAGAACGAAGATTCTACAAACGACTCTAATAATAAAGGTAGCCAACCCATTCAGAGCTTTAGTGTTGATTATAAGTCTGACGCTAAACCATCGGTTGAGGATAAATCTGAAGATCAGAATAAGGGCGATGATGTTGTAAGCGTTAAGAGATTTAGGGATGACATTAATTATGTTGATCCTGGATCTATTCCAGAAGGAGCATCTTCAGGGTCTAATAGAAAAAGTTCTATTAAAAGATCTTAAAAATGGAATACGAGGTCAAGCTATCTAGTTTATCAAGTATACCCTTGAGTCCTGATGGACGTGAGGACCCACTATGTAATTCATGCATGTCTCTTGATTGCACTAATCCTATTGCAAAAACCCAAGTGTCTTTATTTGGAAAAGAAGAGACTTACAGATTGTATAAGTATGGATCTTCATACAAGATGGTTGTTGATTGTGATGGGTATATGAAAAGACCTGAAGTAAATATGGAAGAATCAGAAGATGAAGATTAAAAACCTGGACAACAAAGACTTTACCCATATACATAATCATACAGAATATAGTACTTTTGATGGACTAAATAAAATGTCTGAGTTTGTAAAAAGTGCTCGTGAGATGGGCTTTAGGTCTATTGGTGTAACCGATCATGGATCCGTAGGGGGATTAATTAAGTTTTGGCAAGAATGCAGGAAGTCGTATGATGAAGGGGTCCCAGGGTGCGATCCAATTATACCTCTGATGGGCTGTGAATTTTATTTATCTAAAGACAGGTTTGCTAAGTCTAAAGACAAACAACCAGATGGAAGACGAGGCAACAGACATCTTGTTTTAATAGCAAAAAACTGGGAAGGGTATCAGAATTTATGTGCCTTATCAGAATCTAGCTGGGCTGATGGTTTTTATAATGACCCAAGAATTGACATGTCTTTATTGGAGGAGCATCATAAAGGGCTAGTGTGCAGTAGTGCATGTCTTTCTTCTGTTGTTAATTCTAATTTATTGCATGGAAGATATGATGAGGCAAAAAAATCAGTTCATTTGTTCAAAGACTTATTTGGTGATGATTTTTATCTTGAAGTCATGTTTCACGGCATAGACGCAGAAAGATATATAATACCAGACATTATAAAGCTTTCTATAGATACAAACACAAAGATGATAGCATCAAATGATGTTCACTATTTAAAGAAAGAACACGGAAGATCACAAGAAGTTCTAATGTGCATGTCAACCAGTAGGTGCATACACGATCATAAGAGAATCAAGTTTCCTTATGATGAGTTTTACTTAAAAACGGCTAATGAGATGTTGGAGGTTTTTAGTGACATTCCTGATGCTTTATCAAATACAAATGAGATAGTAGACAAGGTTGATGTAGAGTCATTTAATAAAAATTTCGGTGGGGTTATGAGGTTACCCAAGTTTGATATACCAAAAGAATTTTCTAATTCATATGATTATCTTTGCCATGTAGCAAAAGATGGATTAAACAACTTGGGTTGGGGGGAAAGCCGTGAACATGTAGACAGGTTAAAAACAGAGCTTTCTGATGTAAAAGTTGCTTTAGAGAATAATAATTATGATTTTTCTACTTATTTTTTAATCGTTCAGGATTATATAAATTGGGCAAAGAGTGAGGGGATAATGGTAGGTGCAGGAAGGGGTAGCGGATTTGGTTCTGTCCTTTTAAGATGCTTGGGGATATCTTATGGTCCAGATCCTATTGATATGGGATTGTTGTGGGAAAGATTCTTGGGATTTTCATCTGAAAAATTTATTAAAGAGTCTGATTTTTTCGAGATTAAGAAATAGATTTATGGATGATAAGATAAAATCTATAGTTAAAGATCTTCTTGATTCAATTGATGATAAGTCTTTGATCGAAAGATCAAAAGAAGAGATTAAAATATTACTCAAAGAGTTCACGCCTTCTGGTTTAACTCTTTTGGAAATTTTTTATAAGATATGGAAGAAGAATGATTCTTGTGGGTCCCAAAATAAGATAGGATCGTGGCTCGCGTATTCTATAGGTATGACTTCCGTTAAGCCAGATGGAGACTTTTTACCTACTAGAAGAATATTCGCTAGAGCTGGATTCCCAGATATTGACGTTGATTTTGAGTACGAAAGACGTGGGGAAGTGTATAGCTATATAATAGAAAAATATGGTAGAGAAAACGTAGGAAATATAGGGACCTATAGCACATTAAAATTAAGAAGTTTTATTACCAGAGCTGTAAAAGCGCTTGACCTGGCTGATTCTTTCAAGAAAAGCAAAGATGATTATGTAAAAAATAACAATTCATTGGTAAGGCAGATTATTGATTCTTTGCCTGAACAGAGAGGAGCTTTTCTCAAGGTAAAAGACGAGTCAGGCAATCAGGTAATCATTAAGAATTTTATGGATGCCTATAATCACTGTACTGATTTTAAGAATCATATTAATAAATATCCAGAGTTGATTGATCACGCCAGCACCATGGAGGGTCTTTTAAGCTCGTATGGCGTGCATGCAGCGGGGATCGTAGTCTCTGATATACCGTTGAGCAGGATAGCCCCAATGAGATTGTCTAAGGCCAAGAGCGACGGAACAAAAGAATTAGCTACTCAATACGCTAATGAAGACTTAGAATATCTTGGTCTAATTAAATTTGATATATTAGCACTTAGCACTTTGTCAGTTGTGTCTACTACGATTGACTATATCAAGAAATATGAAGATATAGAAATTGATATAGAAAATTTACCGTTAAATGATGACAAAACATTTGAGCTTTATAGGTCTGGAAATCTTATAGGTGTATTCCAATGTGAAGAAAAAGGAATGCAGAAAACAATGATGGAGATATGCGTTGATAGGTTCGACGACATTGTTGCTGGTATAGCATTATTTAGGCCAGGACCTATGGCTTCTATCCCAAAATATTGCTCCAGAAAGCATGGTCGAGAAATAGTAGAGTACTATCACCCTAGTATCAAGGCTTTTGTTAAACCCTATTTAGAAAAAACATATGGAATTTTGGTATATCAAGAGCAGGTCATGCAGATATGCAGCGCATTAGCTGGATTCACAATTACTGATGGATACGTAGTAATCAAGGCAGTTGGAAAAAAGAAAGAAGATTTATTAAATAAGTATAGGACCAAATTTATTGATGGATGCACAAATAATGGGATTGATAGTGGCGTGGCTACTGATTATTGGGACAAGTTTATAACCCCGTTTGCTGCATACGGTTTCAATTTGAGTCACTCTGCATGCTATGGGCTACTTTCTTATCAAACTGCATATCTAAAAGCGAATTATCCAGACTTGTTTATGATGGCATATCTAAATGTTGAATGTAGAAATAAAAAGTATGAAAAAGTTCAGCACTTAGAAAGAGAAGTTTCTCGGATGGGTATAGAGATAGAGAATAGGCATATAAATAAATGCGAGTTGGGATATTATCTGGAAAGAACAGATTTGCCTAATGGCATACTCTTATCAAAGCTATATCCATCTATTATGTGCAAAGGTCTATCCACGGCTGCCGCACAAAGTATTGTGAAAAACAAGCCCTATAAAAGTTTAGAAGATTTCGCAATACGCACAGACCCTACCTGTGTTGATTCTGAATCTTTTACCAGCTTGATGAATGCTGGAATCATAAAGAATGATTCAGATTCTTTAAATAAGTTTAGTCAATTTAGATCTCATTTAAAGAAAGTACGAAAGAAGGGATACCAAGGAGTAGATTTATTTGGGTGAATAATATGGAAAGAAAAATTAGCAAATCAATATCTAGACTAATAAATACTGCACAGTATGAAAATGTAACTATTACTATTAATATTGAAGAAAGCATTAGCGGCAAATCTGAAAAAGATATAGAAGAAGCGCTTGTTCTTTTAACAAAGAAAGTGGTTGAAGATTACAAGAATACAGAAAGTATGGTTTTTGATGAACTGGAATTAGGAAATAAACCAGCTTATACAAATAGAGCTACTCTTCCTAAAAATCAGAATGTAGATTTTAAAGAAATATTTGATACATAGTTATGAAAAAAATATCAGAAGAAGATGTAAACGATATATTCGACATACCCAGAGATATGTCTCATTTGAGTTCTAATGAAGATTCTCATGATGTTTCATATGCTGATTTGGCAAAAGAATCAGATGATGATTTTTTAAAGCAAGTTGAAAAAGTTCATTCTACAATAACTGAATCCAATCAGGATTGCGTCGATAAATTAAATGTGAAGTCTTTGGAAAAAAATGATAATGAAGACATTAAAGACACTAGTAATATTAATGTTGAAGAAGGCGCCGGAGTAGATGATAAAGATGATAAAGATGATAAAGATGATAAAGATGATAAAAATGAATCCCACGAGAAAGGCAAAACGTCAATGAGCGAAGATTCTTTAGGATGGAATTTAGATTGCGATGACGATATGTTCTCCAATTTTTATGAGGAGAAAAGTTCTGCCATAAAAGGCTGGCTTCTCCCGTTTGGTGAGATAAATTTTAAGTCTTTAATTTCTGAATTAAAGAATGCAAAAGTTGATCTTTCTTCATTGAACTATGGGGATTTACATAAAATATTTTCAATAATGAAAAACATCCAACAGTGGAGAGACAGAGTTTCTCAAATAGCAATAAGAGTTAATGCTCAATATTATTCATGGAAGCGGGCTATAGAACTTTTTACCGGTCTTTTGGCTCAGTTCAAATATGAGAAGCCAGCTGTCAAGCAAGATGGTCTCGTTTATCAACACATGGGCGATATGATTAGGTATTTTTCTCAATTAGAATCTTCTCATAAGTCTGTCGAGATGATTATAAAAAATCTTGACAATGCTTTTGAGTGCTTATCTAGACAAGTAACTATATCTATGCCGGGAAGAGATCACGAAGATTTAGAGAAAAAAGCATCAAATCGTATGGCTGAGAAAAACGTGAATAATAAAGAGTACGATAACAAGACGGATCTATCGGATTCTGATAAAAAGATTTTATCAGATTTAGATACGGTATCTTCCAGCAAGCCAGTTGGAAACAAAAAGTCCATTAAGACTGGCAAGGTGGATTGGAATGGAAATTTTTAAATGAGAGGATATTAAGATGGGTTTAGTAGACTGGACAGCTCAATCGAGCAAAAGTAACGGTGGTTTTTCTTCAAAGTTTTTGAAGCTAGAGCCTAATAAGACATTTCGTATCAGGCCTGTTCATAAACCAGTTGTGATGTGGAAGTATTTTGTTGAGAAGCCAGGCGGCGGATTTGGTCAGGCTATAACAGAAGATCCAGATAGTTGCATCATATCTAACAAGTACGGCGAGACTGCACGTCAAAGGTTCGCAGTAAACGTTATCGATAGATCTGATAGTCAGCTCAAGGTTCTTGAAGGTCCTATTTCAATTCTTAGACAGATCGGCACATGGGCTCAAGAAACTGATATAGATCCTGGATCTAACGATGGTGGAGAATTTGCTATTAAAGTTGATTGTCCCTCTAACGATAGGCGTAGAACCAGATACGTGGTTCAGTATATCAAGCCAGCTCCTTTTACTGATGAAGAGAAAGAGATGATTAAGGAGAATATCGTGAAGCTTGAAAGTATGTATAAGCCTGTTTCACAGGATGAAATTGAAAACAATCTTTATGGAAATAAAGAAGATAAAGATAAAGATAGCGGCAAAGAGACAGTTAAGAGTTCATCCGGCAGTTCTGATGACTCTAAAGATGATGATTTTATGAATGATCTTGATTTTTGATGAACAAGTATGGCTAAATCTAAGAAAAATACTATTGGTCTAAACAATTTAAAAGGGTTTCAACTTGGAGCTTCTTTTGAACCAAAAGACTTAATACCTACAGGTCATAGCGACTTGGATTATAATCTTTCTCGTGGATTTCTTGACGCAGAAGATAGTAAATATAAGAATGGTGGATTCCCTCTAGGGAAGCTAGTTCTTTTGTACGGTAATGAGGGAGGGGGTAAATCTAGCATTGCTTACAGAACTGTTGGTTCTGCTCAAAGAATGGGGTACAGGTGCGCGTGGATAGATAGCGAGCACTCTTTTTCCGATCAGCTTGCGGCTGTCAACGGCGTAGATAAGGATATTTTGTTTTATAGTAACTTAATAGACACGGATGACCCAAATCAGACTAACTCTGCAGAAGAAATCATGGATTTGATTGTTGAGGTTTGTAACAGCGGAAAAATCGATGTTCTTGTATTGGATTCTGTTGCCAATCTTGTTCCTCAAAAAGTACTAGATAGAGGCGCTGATAAAGAGACGGTGGCAGAGCTATCTAGGGTTCTTAGTAGAAGCCTTCCTAAGATTATGAGTTATGCTGCAAAGAATAATGTTTTATTAATGTTTATTACTCAATTAAGAGAAAAAATTGGCATCATGTTCGGCAATACAGACACTTACGGTGGAGGTCGCAGCCTAAAGCATAATGCGTCTGTTGTTTTGAAGATTTCTAAGTTAGAAAGTAAGTCACATAATATATTTATACAAGACGATGATGGTAAAGAGTCAATCATAGGAAGACATAGTAGCGTAATAATAGAAAAAAATAGGTTTGCAAAACCATGTTTTGAATCATTGAGAATTCCCATTTATTTTGAATCTTATTTCCCAGATGCTGCTGAAATAGCTTTTGAATATGGTAGAAAATGCAAGTTAATAAATAAAAGACTCAATATGTTTTCTTGGAACTCAAACAAGGTAGAGGGCAAGTCAGAGTTTATTGATTTTCTCAATAATGATCCAGATGTTCTTGGGGATTTAATAAAACAAATAGAAGAGAGCATTTCGGGTTCTGATGTTATTCTTCCAGTTGAATTGATTAATTTTAATCCAGAAGAAAACGAAAAGATTAAGCAGCCAGAAGAGTATGATCATTCAGAAGAAGATGATCAGTTAGAAGTAGATGACGTTTCCGTTGATGTTGAATTATAAACTGTGTTTAAAAATAAATTTTCACAAATAGAAAGAGACGAAATCGTTTCTTTAGCGTCAGATACTATTTTTGAATCTTCTAATGACTCTGAGAGCGCAAGGAGATATCTTATTGATGAGAGAGATATATCTGAGCAAACAATTAGAAAATTTCAAATAGGGTATGTGCCAATAAGATCAGGTCATAGTCTGTCCGGTAGAATAATACTGCCCATTACGGATATGATTGGAAGGAACGTGGCGCTAACGACCAGGCTCATTGCAGACAAATCCTCTCTTGGCAAACATTGGCACGAAAGTTTTTCTAAAAATAAGTATATTTATGGAATACAAGAGAATTTGGATCAAATAATTTCCAAAAGAAAAGTTATTTTGGTAGAGGGGCAGTTTGACGCGTTAAGACTATGTGACTCTGGAATGCCCATAGCAGTTGCTACTTTGGGATCTTCTGTTTCTATTTATCAATTATGTAGGCTGATCCAGTTAGTTGATGATATTTTTCTATGTTTTGATAATGACGATGCGGGTAAAAAAGCTGTTAGTCAAGTATTTGCTTTATTAAAAAAGTATCAATTGTGGAGACAGAAGGATATAAACATAATAATGGTTCCAATAAGAGGCGTTAAGGACCCAGACGAGTATATTTCCAAATATGGAAAAAAAGATTTTATTAAAAGATTGAAGGAATCTAAACAAAGATATGAATCAAAATATAGAAAAAATGAATCTGGAAGTTTTTTCGATTTCGAAATTGTATGAATCATATTTCTTATTGAAAAGCGCTAGACCTAACAACAGAAGCTATTCTGTTTTTCATCCTTCAGCATTTGGTAAGTGTTTGAGGAGGATGCAGTATCAAAAATATGAGTCTATGGATCTCATATCCGTAGCAAGTCAGCCCACAGCTCCTAAGATGATTAGGATTTGGGACACAGGTCACAGCATGCATGATAGGTGGGTTGATTATGCTGAAGACATCGGAGTCCTTAGGGGGCTTTGGGGCTGCAACCAGTGCGGGAATACTCACGGATTACAAAATAAATTAGGGATATTTAAACCTGATTCTTGTGAAAAGTGTGAGTGCAAATCTTTATTTTATAAAGAAATATCAGTACAAGATAAAGAAATAAACTTTTATGGTCATGTGGATCAAGTGCTAGATTTTTCTACATTTAACAAGGAAGAATTTGACAAACTAGATATACCATTAAAGTTTAAGGTTTCTAATCTTCCAGAACATCCGGTGCTGGTAGACATGAAAACGATAAACAGTAATCAGTGGAAGAAGATAGGTAATGATTGTCATTTTTATTATAGAGTTCAATTAGTAATTTATTTGCATATTTTAGATTTACCATATGGGTTGATTATTTATGAAAAGAAAGACGACTCTGATTTAAAAATATTTAGGGTTGATAAAAATGAAGAGATGTGGAATACGATAAAGAAGCAAGCAAAGCTGATGTTAGAAATGGTGGACAAAAAAATGTTACCTCCACCAAGACCAGAGAGCAAGAGAGACATGGAATGTAACTTTTGTGAATTTAAAGAAATTTGTCATAGTTCTAAGGTTTGGGAGGCTTTGAATTTAGACGAGTTAAGAAGAGAATTTTACGAATTCGACAAGGAGTAGAGATGAGCTCAGAAGATCCAGAAATTACAAATATATTAAAGATACGTGGAGAAAGAAACGCATCAGAAGATAAAGGCGAGTCAAAGATATACGTTAAAAAGTTAGCCAGAGCTATTCTTACAGTAATAAGCAAGCACGGAGAAGCGAGATTAAAAGCCGTAGGCGCTCCCTCTGTAAATAATGCTGTTAAATCTTTTATAATAGCTAGAAGCATGGCTGAACCCAGGGGCATGGAACTTCTATGCTCAGCAGAGTTTGATGTTGCTGATTTTGGAGGTCAAGAAAAAACAGCAATTATGTTTACAGTATTCCCAGATGAGTATGAAGAAGAAGAAGAAAAAGAATGAAAGAAGAGGTAAATATAAAATATGCTTTCACATCAAGAAGTAAAAAACATATTGAAGCAGTTGTGTGATATTGAAAATTCCATATCTAGCTATCAAGATGAAAAGTCTATATTAGATGACAAAGTAAAACATCTTAAAAATCAAAAAGAAGATATGCGTAATTCTCTTATGGATTTTATGA
>Ga0315336_1003722_pt1 | contig 19713 bp, 18 predicted proteins | sample ASW5metaG_FD_204512 | JGI IMG/M metagenome (GOLD analysis project Ga0315336, IMG submission 204512) | Ammonia-oxidizing marine archaeal communities from Monterey Bay, California, United States - ASW #5 | ecosystem: Environmental > Aquatic > Marine > Intertidal zone | place: USA: California... | reverse complement strand
ACGGAACTGACGACCGCCCTCGAATTGGAAAATATGCTCGAAGTCGCTGAATCCCTGGTGCACAGCGCACTGGCCCGGACCGAGTCCCGCGGCTCACATCAGCGAACAGATTTTCCCGAACGGGACGACGAGAAATTCCTCAAGCATTCTCTCGCGTATCGAACGGAGGGCGGCGACCCGCGTATCGAATACCAGGATGTCGTCATCACCTCCCTGCCACCCGGAGATCGTGTATATGGCAGCAAGTGACACCGTGAAGAAAACCATGTCGCTGGAAGTCTTCCGTTACCGCCCGGACGAGGAGGATGAACCGACCTTCCAGACCTACGAGGTCCCCTACAAAGAGGATTGGGTCGTGCTCGACGCCCTGAATTACGTGAAGGACACCATGGACGGGACACTCAGCTTTCGCTGGTCGTGCCGAATGGGCGTCTGTGGAAGTTGCGGAATGATGGTGAACGGCGAACCGAAACTGACCTGCTCCGCATTTCTGAGGGACTACTACCCGGACCCGATCCGCGTCGAACCGCTTACGTATTTTCCCGTCATTCGCGACCTCGTGATCAACATGGATGATTTCATGAACAAGCTCACGGAAGTCCAGGCATGGCTCCAACCCAAGGAGGAGAAACCCGTTTCCGAGGGTGAGTATCGGCAAACGCCGGCGGAGCTTGCCAAATACAAGCAGTACACCATGTGCATCAACTGCATGCTCTGCTACTCGGCCTGCCCCGTGTACGGACGTCATCCGGAATTCACGGGACCGGCGGCAATCGCCCTGGCGCAACGCTACAATCTCGATTCGCGAGACGGCGCCGCCGATGAAAGGGCGGAAGTTATTTTCAAGCACGAGGGCATTTGGGGATGCACCTTTGTCGGAGATTGTTCTCGGGTGTGCCCGAAGCACGTGGATCCTGCGGGAGCCATTCAACAGGCGAAAGTGACTGCCACCCAGGACTGGTACAAGTCGTTGCTGATGCCGAAACGGAAATAGGCGCGTTATGGCGAATGAACAACCCACGATAGCGGGAAAAGACTACGTTCGAGCAGTTCCGAACACGTGGTGGTTGCAGAGGAAGACCTACGTCACTTTCATGGTGCGGGAGCTGACCTGCGTATTCGTAGGCGCCTACGCCCTGTTTCTCCTCGTACTGGTATCAAAGGCAGGCGATGCGGCCGCCTTCGACGCCTTGCTGAACTCTCCTGTGCTCATTACATTGCAGATTATCGCGCTTCCGATGGTTCTCTTTCACAGCATCACCTGGATTAATCTGACGCCGAAGGTGATGGTGGTTTTCCGTGGGGAAGACAAAGTCAGCCCCGCCTTGATTGCCGGAGTAAACTACGTCGCATGGGCCGCGATATCGGTAATCATTTATGGGATCGCGAGTTGTCAGGGCTGAAGTTATGGCAAAATCAAACGAACCAATCTGGTGGTCGATGTTCTCCGCGGGCGGCGTCATGTCCGCATTTTTCCTGCCCGTGCTCATCGTAATCACCGCCATCGCGGTGCCGGCCGGTTGGATTTCCACGGAAGGGCTTCGCGAACTGGTCCAAAATCCGGTCACGCGCATTTTTCTATTCGTGGTGATCGCGCTCTCCCTCTTCCACTGGGCGCACCGTTTCAAGTACGCGGCGGAAGATCTCGGCTTGAAGCAACTCGGTCGCTTCCTCGACGTCCTCTGCTACGGAAGCGCAATCATCCTCACGATCATCGCCGCCGCAGTGCTCGTAACTTTATAGTCCGCTCCGCCCGTAGCACGGGTATGCGACCCGTGTTGCGAAGCCCCAAGCACGCAGCCCCGGAACATGGCACAGCGCCTCTGCGCTCCGCTACACGGGTCACATACCCGTGCTACGCCTCTCCCTCTTCATGCGACTCCTCGATCCGCTTGAAAAGCCGCTTGATATCTTTTGCTCCCGCAATCGTGACCCATACTGCCATCAGCGCGAACCCGGAGATCCCGATCACGAAAACAATTTTCCATAACAGCATCCAGCTCATCGCGTGCCCTCCTTCGGCCGGTCGGGAAAAGCCAGGGAACCGAGAACCATGGCGGCAAGTGAGCAGCCGACTGTACTCAATCCTACCGTCGCGCTGGACCACTCCACCTGGAAAAGAGACTGCACCGGACTCAATCCGAGAACGGCGACGAATCCGCACAGCAGCGCAAGAATCGAACCGGTGGAACTGGCCCGTTTCCAGTATAAGCCACCCACCAGCACTGCGAAGGCGCCGGTAAAGTAAATCGCGCCGGTGACTGCCATGTAGTCCCAGATGTCATCCCGGCCATCGTAGACCAGACCCCAATACAATATGTAGATCCCGATAACAACAATGAGGATCCTCGTCAGGCGAATCCGGCCCGGTGTGCTCAACCTTTCCCCCATCATCGGCGCGACGACATCCTGGGTAATCACCGAGCTCCAGCACAACAGGTAACTGTCGTGCGTCGACATGAATGCCGCAATCATGCCGGCCGTCACGAGCCCGATCAGTCCCGCCGGCAATATGCGTCCCAGAAAGACCGGCATCGCATACAGATTATTCATTCCTTCAACACCCTCGGCGGCCGGGAAGAAAAGCGCATGAAGGTCCGGGGCCTTCGTAACCAGAAAAACAAAAGCACAGATTCCCCAGAAATACGGGATGAGAAAGCGAATGAGGAACGAAACCGAGGACCACATGTACTGCTTCTTTACCGTCGCCGGGCTGTCGGCGGACAGTGCGCGCGCAATCGCGGTAGGCCAGACGCCGCAGGCCACCAGGCCGAGAAAAAACATCCAGATTACATACTCGGTTCCGAACGCTCCTTCCGAAACCAGCGGGTTGAATCCCTTCTCGCCCATTTCGGCGAGGATGGTGGAAAAAATATTCTCCCACCCCAGCTTCACAATGGCGATTCCGGTGACCACGAGCAGGCTGAAGGAAAGCAAGACGAACTGAATGTAATCCGTGATGATAACTGAAATCATTCCCCCGAGAACCGTGTAGACCAGAACCAGAATCAGGAGACATGTCATGACCCCGGGCAGCGCGCCGCTCGATTCACTCAGTCCGGATACTCCGACAATGAACATCGAGCCCACTTTCAAGAAGAGTCCCATGTTCAGAATTCCTCCAAAAGCGAGCATGATTCCGCCCAGGATACGCGTCCGTCTTCCGAAGCGCCGCTCATAGTATTCGGGAATTGTGAGCACTTCCAGAGAGCGCAGCCGGTAGACAATAAATCCGCTGGCGCCTACCAGGAACGTTGTGATGAACGCGGCCACCGCGATATGAAACGCCGCGAACCCTCCCCCGAAACCTTTTTGAGCGCTGTACATCACGGTGATCAGGCCCAATTCCGTACCGGTCAGGGTCGCCACTCCCAGCGCCGTGCCCACCGCGCGCCCCGCGGAAACGTAGTCGGTCATGCTGACCACGAACTTCCGCGCCACCAGACCGACAGCTACGGAGCACAAGAGGTATACCACCACGATCCCCCAGTCGAGGGGGGTGAAATTGGTCTGGCTCAACAGTTGACTGGTTTCGGCATTCATCAGAGTGAGGTCTCACGAAATACGCAAACCGGGACCGGGAGTAAAGGGTGAAAGTATGCTCTCAGTAGGGCGGAAACAATCGCCTCAAGCCGTGAGCGAGCACCAGGACCAGAAACAATACATTTCGAGCTGGAACGAGATACCAGGGATAGGAAACCTCATCCCCGGGGACGGAACCGCCTGAATCGCCGAGTCGTGTGGCCAACCGGGAAAGCAGGCCCTTTCCTCTCGGCCAATCCAGGAGACCGTCGCGCCATGCGGGCGGAATCCGGTCCGGTCCCACGGTCATTCCAGCCAACGCTCCTGCAATCGCAGCGACCGTATCGGTATCTCCCCCGAGGCGAATCACGGATTCGAGCGTCGCCTCAAAGTCCCCGTAGCAGTGATACCAGGCGAATACGGAAACAGGAACCGTGTGATATACGTACCCGGAAACTCGAGACGCAAGGCCCAGTCGGCGGGCCAGTGATGCAACGTCCTCTCCGTTCACAATGGCCTGTTCCAACTCCGTAACAATTGAAGCCCATTCCTGATCCTCACCGGTTCCGGGGCGAAGGAGGGCGACGAGCTCGTCGACCGATGGACGTTGCCCGGTGGAATCCCGGGCAATCCAACCGGCCACGGACGCAATCGCGCCCGCTCCTGTAAGAGCGCGGGAGTCCGTGTGAGTAATGCGCGTTGCCGCGCTCACAAACTGCAACCGGGAAGTTTGGTCCTCGAAAAAGAATGCGCCGATCGGTGCGATGCGCATGGCGGCGCCGTTCCCGGCGGAATAAACACCGCTGCGATCAGGCGGAACGCCGATCCACAATCGCAACCCTGCGCGCAGGGTTGCGAAACCGACGCCGGCCGGGAGTGCGATAAGCCACCATCGAAAGCTCGATCCCAGGCGCCTGGCGAATTTTTCGGGGTCGTCCGGGTGTGCGAGCAGGCATTGGCAAACAAAGACGAGGTGATCGGTATCGTCACTGATCATTCCATGGCCGAAGAGAAAGCGGTGCCGCAACGGACCGGGGAATAATCGAAGCGCACGATCCGCGGAAAGGCCCTCCATCGGCAGGCCCAGTGCATCTCCTACCGCGGCGCCAAGGAGAAGACCGTGAAAGCGCTCTTTGCGATTCATGGAAGCAGGTTGCGTAGGGTCCTTTATTCGACGACCGGACGGCTGAACCATGCCAACGCATAGTCTGTCTCGATGTCGGTTCTCACAACCATCGAATAGGTACCCGCGCCGAGCCTGGGAATGTGAATATACTCCACGTTATCCTGCTGGCTCGCACTCTCCCCGAACAATTCAAATGGTTCACGACCGATATCAATCAGCCGCAACGTCATGTCGGCGCTATGCGGTTCGGGGGTAAACCCGCCCCCCGGTTCGACATCCTCAATCCGGCGATTCCAAGCCAGGCAAATGGAAACCTCTTCGAGATGCGTCCCGTCGGGAATCTGTAGGACATATACTTCGACTCCCCTCTCCGATATTCGATTCACATCCCAGCCCAGCGGCAGAATTTGCGACACCCCCCCGGGCTGCTGCCGGCCCGATGTGAGCAGGTGATAACTCCGGTAGACGTTGACCAACCCCGCGCCGAACGCAACGTCAAGAGGCTTCTCGGCGGACCCCTTCCAACCGGGCAGCAGGTCCTTGCTTGTCCCGGCCATGAGAATTGCCTTGATGCCTGTCGGGTGCGCGGCCGCCTCGAGATCCGGAAGATTCCGCGCACTTTCAAGTAACATCGCCGCCAGCGCACTTACGATGGACACATTCAGGCTGGTCGACTCCAACGGCCCCACCAGGTCAGGTTTGGCGCGTCCGGCCCCCTCAAAAAACGTTTCCCCATTGCTGTGTTCGGCGTCGATACGACCGACGACAATTGCATTGTGGGAATGGGCGAGCAAATCCGGTACGGAATTGTCTGATCCATTGTCGATACTCACCACGGCGGTGATTCCGTCTCGCTCTACTACGAAATCGAACCTTCGAATCGCATCCACCGCCACGGAGCGCGGCTGGGAGTCCGTAAGCCGCCCGACCCAGGCATGGCATTGAACATCTCCGGCAAGAATGTGGGGGGCGCGTCGGTTCGGAGATGCGACGCCAAGACTCCCATCGAGCAACCAGTGGTCCGACCTGAAAACCGTTACTTGATCTACGCCGGAAGCGAGGCCGATTTCGGATGCGTACAAGAGGCGCCCGACATTGGTGGCGTGTTCCGAGGCCGGCGCCGACCGATTCCCGGCAACGAACATCCGAAGACCGTGAAACGCGTCGGATTCCAAATCGGGAGCGAAAGCCCCGCTCTCTTCAGCTGCTTCCACCTGGGTTACAGTGATTCCGCGCCCAGTCGGGAGATCATCGCCCAACTCCTCGAAGAGTTCATTGTATCCGATGAGACCGGTAAACGCCCGGGCCGCAACACTCGCTGCCAGGAGGAGCGGGAGGACCAGGGTAAATCGCGAATATCGAAATGGAGTCGAATTCATGATGATTTCGCTTCTGACACCATAGCACATTTCGGACCCCAGTCACCCCGGGATCACGTTTCCCACACGGGGTCAGAGAGTTACAACTTCTCCCTCTCGAAACAAACTCGAGGCATTCTCAAACGGCTGAATCAATCCCCTGGACGGAAAAAACCGGCCCAATCAACTGAATCGCCGAAAAGCCAGGCATCCGTTGGTGCCTCCGAATCCGAAATTGTTCGACATAACCGTGTTCAACCCGGCGTCATCGATGCGTTGCAGAACAATATTCTTGCCTTCAGCATCCGGATCAAGAGTTTCGATGTTTGCGGATGCGGCCACGAAATCGTTCTGCAACATCAGGAGGCAATAGACGGCCTCCTGGGCGCCGGTCGCACCGAGAGAATGCCCGGTGATCCCCTTCGTCGAGCTGACGAGCGGCATGTTGTCTCCGAATATTGTCTCGATTGCATTCAATTCAACAATATCGCCGGCAGGGGTGCTGGTACCGTGGGAGTTAATGTAATCCATCGGCGTGTCCACGGTATCCAATACCATCTGCATGCAGCGGACAGCCCCCTCTCCCGACGGCGCAACCATGTTTTCGCCGTCGGAATTTGCGCCGTAGCCCACAATTTCGGCGATGATCGGCGCCTTTCGCGTGATAGCATGCTCCAGCGATTCGATCACGAGCATGCCTGCGCCGCCGGCAATCACAAATCCATCGCGCGTCGCATCGTACGGTCGAGAAGCCGTCGTCGGCGTGTGGTTGTGGTTTGACGACAACGCTCCCATGGCATCGAACATGGTGGTGAGACACCAGTGAACATCCTCGGCGCCCCCGGCAAAGACGATGTCCTGTGCTCCGGCCTGAATCAATTGCACCGCGTTGCCGATGCAATGCGTGCCGGTGGCGCAGGCGGAACTGATGGAATAATTGATTCCCTTGATTTTATAGGCGGTCGAGAGACAGGCGGAAACAGACGCGCACATGGTTCGCGGAACGCGATACGGTCCAACCTTCTTTACGCCGCGCTCCCGCAGCAACTCTGCGGTCTCCAGGACATTCGCGCAGGAAACGGAGCTGGTCGCGGCAATGAGGCCGATCCGGGGATCGGAGATGTCGTCTTCCCCGAGTCCGGCGTGCTCCATCGCCTCTCTCATGGCAAGATACGCATAGGCAGAAGCGTCCCCCATGAACCGGAGGTGTTTGCGATCGATCTGCGATGCGAAATCCAGTTCGACCCGTCCCGCCACCCGACTGCGCAGATTCAGCGTCTCATATTCCTCCACATACTGAACCCCGCTGATGCCTTCCCGGAGAGACTCCGTAACCGTCTGCTTCTCGTTCCCAATGCAGGACACGATGCCCATCCCGGTTACAACGACTCGATTCTCAAACGCCTTCTTGCTCATCACCTGTCTTCCCGCAGGAACAGTTCAACTCGGATACAATCACGTCCGCCGCCTTGTTCGCCGCTCCGCCCGGACCGAGACGGCGCGCAACTTCCTGTAGCGCCTGAATCATCTCGGTGCGGGCCACGGTACTTTCGATAAGAGGAAACAACGCCTTCGCGGCGGCCGATCCCGTGGCGTCATCCTGGATCAACTCGGGGCAAACTTCGCGCCCGGCGATCAGGTTCACCATTCCGATGTAGGGCACCTTCACGACTCTCTTTGCAAGGGCAAAAAACATCGGCGATGTTCTATATACAATCACCATCGGACACCCGACCAGCGCGGACTCGACGGTGGCGGTTCCCGATGCCACCAGTGCCGCCCTTGATTGGCGTAAAATCTCCATTGTTCGACCCGATACAACCAGAAGACGTTCAACTTGCTTCACGGCCTTGCCAAGATTCTGGCGAATCAGCGCCGCCGCTTCATCGTCCGGCGCCGCGACGATAAAACTGCTCTGCGGAAGAAGGTGACCGATCCGGTACGCCGCTTCCATCAGCACCGGAAGGATCCTCTCGATTTCCTGTTTCCGGCTGCCGGGCAGCAAGGCAACGTGAGGTTCGCCGGTCCAGGGCAGGTTCGATTCGGGACCGGCAAGATGTTCCGCCACCGCGTCTTTCAAAGGGTGCCCCACGAAGTCCACCCGCAGACCCGACCCTTCATATATTTTGGGCTCGAACGGAAAAATCACCATCAACCGGTCCACGACCCGCGCCATTGTTTCTATTCGCCCCGGGCGTGATGCCCACACCTGGGGACTGATAAAATAGAGCACCTTTACACCCAACCGGTGCAGGGACTTTGCCAGTCGAAGATTGAAGCCGCTGTAGTCGACCAGGAGCGCAGCGCCGGGCTTCCGGATTCGCGCTTCCGTAAGGACTTGCCGAAACACCCGGTGGAAATGCGGAGCGCGCCGGATCGCCGCGAAGGGGCCGAAAACCGCCATCTCACGAATGTGCACGAGGATCTCCGCTCCGCTTGCGGCGAGCCGATCGCCGCCGATTCCGAAAATCGTGAGGTCGGAAACTTTCGTGCGCAATGCGTCCACCACCGACGCGGCATGGAGATCACCGGATGGCTCTCCCGCAATGACCAGAAGGGATGCGCTCAACCGCCCGCCTCCGCAATGAATTGCGTGATCTCGACCGCAAGCTTCAGCGCATCGGACGCGTGCCGCCCCGACACAACCGGCTGATCGCGGGTAGCCACGCAACTGATGAACGACTCCAACTCGCTGGCCAGGGGTTCCCCTTTCTCAATCGGAACCTCATTCATGAGGATCCCCTCCGCGGAGGCACTGTAGACCTTGCCCGCCTGCTCCTGGTAGTCGAGCGACATGTAGGCATCCGAAAGAAACACTCGAATCTTTCTCATTCGCTCCGGGCTGATTCTGCTGGCGGTGACATTGGCCACGCATCCGTTCTCGAAAATCAGCCGCGCATTGGCGATATCCGCGGTAGGGCTCAACACGGAGACGCCCACGGCATGAAACTCCTTCACCGGGGATCGCACCAGGTGGAGCACGATTTCCAGATCGTGAATCATCAGATCCAAAACCACGCTAACCTCGGTTCCGCGCGGCGCGAGTCCGGGGCGGGGCGGCGGATAGGATGCCAGTCGATGCGCCTCGATAAACCGAGGGTTCCGTGCAACCTCTTCGAGATATCCCATCACGGGGTTAAACCGTTCCACGTGCCCGACTTGAAGGATGCAGCCCTCCTTCTCGGACAAGGCTACCAGATCTTCGGCCTCGCGGGTGGTGCGTGCGATCGGCTTTTCGATCAGCACATGACGCCCGTGCTTCAAGAGCCCTTCGGCAACATCGAAATGGAGATCCGTCGGCACCACCACGCTGGCTGCGTCGATCTCCGCGGCCAGATCATCCACTCTTTCGAACGCGCGGCAGTCGTGGGCGGATGCGATCTCCCGCGCCCTGCCGGAATCCGAATCAAAAACACCTACGAGCTCGGCGCCCGAAAGTTCATTGTAGATTCTTGCGTGGTGCTGGCCGAGCGCACCGACCCCGATCACCCCGATCCGTACGGGTCGATCACTCATCCACTTGCTCTTCTTCTTTCATGGCAACAATACTAAGTCCCTGGTCATCCGCGGCATCGATGACGCTCTCTCTTTCAAGCAGAATGCAGCGCCCGGCCTGAACTGCAAGCGCGGAAACTCCGGCCTTTTTCAGGCGCTTGAGCGTCTTCATGCCGATCACCGGAATGTCGAACCGGATGTCGTGGTCGGGTTTGGACCATTTCACGGCTACCGAGCCGGCCCCGCCGAGTCGCCCGGCACGCTTGATCGTGTCATCCGTTCCCTCGAATGCCTCCACCGCGAGAATGGTTCCTTCCTTGATTACCACCGTCTGCCCTATATCCAATCCGCTGGTCGCGCGCGCCACTCGAATCCCGATTTGAATGTCAGTTTCTTCGCGCTCCGTAGGGCGTCTTGCGGTCAGGACGCCCGATTCCGGCATGGCGGCCTCCATGAAAAGACTGGCAGGCTTCAATTCGATACCGATTTTCGCGAGGCGCTCGCCGACGGCGCCGAAAATTGTGTGTGCATTTCGTTCGCGGAGACCTGCCAGCAATTCCAGCATCAACTTGTCCGGACGGACGCGGAAGAGATGCGTGGGGGATATCTGGCCCGCCATAACCACTTGTCGGATCTCGCTCCCGGAAAACGCGTCCAGCATGGCCTGCAGCTGGCCGATGGGCAACCAGGTGACTTCGTCGACGAAATCCGCAATATCCGGCCTGGTTTCCTTCCGAAATGCGACCGCGACGATCCGCGATACACCCTGCGCACGGGCCGATTGAGCCAGTTCGATCGGATAGGCCCCGTTTCCGGCAATGATGCCAAGCGTATTGAGGTCAGCCATGCTCATAGACAGCAATCATCCATCCCCTGGTTTCGTTTTCCAATCATTGGAAACATGGAATATAACCCAATTCAAAAATCGTGACATCATATCCCGGAACGCCTCCGCGTTTTCCAGGCGATTACCGCCAGGAGAAACGCGCCTCCCACGAAAGCCTCCCACATCGCGGGCCCCACGTTAGCAAACGTAAGCACCGCGGCCACGTTCGATTTTTCCATGGCGAAGAAAAGGTTCGGTGATCCGACGAAATAGTGGCTGGAAATGGGCCACCAGAATGGAATTCCGAAAGGCGCCCCCCCGTCCTCACAAAAATAATCCGCAAGGAGGTGGCTGAATAGCACGACGGTCATGACGATCCACGCGAAGGCCCCTGTCGCGTCGGTTCGCCGGGACCGGAAGAGGCACCACAACCCGGTGGAGACCAGGAGAATCCAACCCAGACTGTGCGAGTATCCGTGATGAAAGGTATTCAAAGATCCCGTGAGGATTCCCGGGAGGAAATCAATATCCGGAAGATTTGCCAGGACGATGCAGCCGGCGATGAGCAGGTACCGTTTATCTGCTTCACTGCGGAACCCGGTCACGCTTCCAGGCGATGCGGGAACCAGGAGTGCGCTTCCAAGCGCAGCGCCGATCAAGGTGTGTGCGATGGGGGAAGGCATTCAATGAAGTCGCAACAGGATCCGATCCACGCACAGCGATAGTTCACGCTTTTCGGTCCCTACCTGAGCTCGATAGGCGGATCGAAAAGTCAGGGTGTTCGCACCTTCGCGCAAGAATCGAGCCGGGATCTCCAGCCTGGTGACCTCAAACTCGTGAGCCGGAACGCACATCCACTCGCCCGCGAACCGATTGTTGATGTAGACCGCTACAACCTGGCGCATGTAAATCAGGAATAGCGGTTGTGATTCGACCCAGAGCTCGATGTCGCGCACGCCTTGAAGCTCAAAGTGCACATCCCCCTCGTGGTGAGTGATCCAGCGGTAGTTCCGGCTTCCCGAACTTTCCGCATTACTCCAGCCAAACCCCAGACTCGGTTTGGCGTTCATGGATCCGATATCGAAGAAGATGTCTCCATCGGCCTGGTCAGTCGGAAACTCATCGGCAATGATCGTGTGCGGAAGCAGGACGGCGAGCGCCGCGACAAGCAGGTATTCGGGGCGAGACGGTCTACCTTCAGGGGATTTACGGATTGCGATCATTTGATTGTTTCACGCATGATCGAAACAGATGGAAGCAACATCGACAACCGAGAAAAGGGTTCATCCTTCGATTCTGAGCATCGGGATGTCCAATCATGATCTCTGCACACGCTGTGGAACATGCGTCGGGGCCTGCCCGACGGAGGCGATCCGGCTGTCCAAGGAGTCTTTCCCCGAGTTGATTCCCGCGAAATGCACGGAATGCGGCCTTTGCGAGCGGACGTGCCCTGGGGCACGGGTTGATTACGAAGAGCTGACCGCAACGACATTTGGCCATCGCAACGATCCGGATACCTTCGACGGCCTGGTAGAACGGACTTTTGTTGGATATTGCACGGACGAGGCGATTCGCACCGGTGGCGCGGGCGGCGGGATCGTCACCGCGATTTGCTGGGACTTGCTGAAGCATGGAGATGTTGATGGCTGCATCGTGGCCCGCATGCGGAAAGACAAGCCATGGATCGGGGAGACCTTCATCGCAAGAACGCATGAGGAACTGCTCGAAAGCCAGGGTTCCAAGTACATGATCATCCCCGTGAACAGTATCTTCCAGGAGATCCGGAGGCTGCCCGGACGCTATGCATATGTTGCCCTACCCTGCCAGGTTCACGGATTCAGAATGCTGGCCCGGGAAGACCCCGTGCTTCGGTCAAAAATCCACTCGGTAATTGGACTCTTCTGCGGTGGTTCCCTGGAGCCGAACATGGTGACCGAACTCCTGGAAGCCCGGGGAATCTCAGAGGACGACATCAGCGATTTTCAATTCCGCGGAGGCGAGTGGCCCGGCAGTATGCGGGCGGTCATGAAAAACGGCGAAACCCGGGAGTTGCACTACTCCAACTACAAGGACGGGGCCTACAACTATTTCACAAGCCTGTATATGCCTCAGCGCTGCCAAACCTGCCTGGACGGCTCCGGACAGTTTTCCGATATCTCCATCAGCGATGCCTGGACCCGCAATGATGAAGGCCAGTATCGGTTCAAGGCGCATTCGAGACTGCTGGCGCGTACCGGCATTGGGGTGGAAATAATGGTCAATGCGATCGAACGGGGAACCATCGAGGCGCAAGAAGTTACGCAGGATCCGGACTACATTACCCACAAGATCCAGACCAAGAGAAAAGGATTGAATGCACCTCTCCGAACGCAAAGACGGCTGCGGAAGGGTGTTTCGGCACCTGTCTACGACCGCACGCCGCCGGTACCCACGTTCAGGGAGTCTGCCCAGGAACGGGTTGCCTCGCTCCTGTTGTGGCTTGGCCGGTACCGCTGGTTCAGATACCCCTTAATGAAATTCCTTACATCCTGGGCCGCGGTGCCGTTGATCAAGTTCAGGCTGTGGCGGAAAAAACGCAAATACCGGCGGGCCGGATAGGCATCGCAGGGCATGTTTGATTTTTCGTGAAGTTCACTCTCCACACAGGTACAAGACAACAATGACTACGACAAAATACTGCCCGAATGAGAATCGATACAAAGGCGAATCCGGCTGGTTTCGCCGCTGTGGGAATTCGGGTCTGCGCCTGCCGGCGATCAGCCTGGGATGCTGGCACAATTTCGGCCGTACGGGTTCAGCCGCAAACCTCCTATCGGACAAGAAGGCGTTTCACAATCAATGCCGAGAAATCCTGTTTACCGCGTTTGACAATGGGATCACGCATTTCGACCTCGCAAACAATTACGGCCCTCCTCCCGGCGCTGCCGAAAAACGCGTGGGAAAAATCCTGAACAGTGACTTCCGAAGGCACCGGGATGAGCTGATCATTTCCTCGAAAGCGGGCTACCTGATGTGGCCGGGACCCTACGGCGAGTGGGGCTCCAGAAAGTACCTGCTCGCCAGCCTCGACCAGTCGTTGAAGCGCCTGGGCCTGGACTACGTGGATATTTTTTACTCCCATCGTCCGGATCCCGAGACACCACTCGAAGAAACATTGGGGGCACTCGACCACGCCGTCCGATCCGGCAAAGCGCTGTACGCGGGCATCAGCAATTACCGGGGGGTCCAGACGTCCGAAGTGTTGCGGATTTGTAAACGCGACGGACTGATCTCCCCGATTATTCATCAACCCTATTACAATCTGCTGGATCGATGGATCGAGGAGGAATTGCTGCCGATTACGGGCGGACGGGGACTGGGCGTGATTGCATTTTGTCCGTTGGCGCAGGGAACGTTGACGAGCAAGTACCTGGACGGCGTTCCCGGGGATTCGCGCGTGGCCACCGAATCCGGGTTTCTCAAGGAAGAACAGGTTCAACCCGTCCTCGAAAAGGTGAAGGCCTTGAACGAACTCGCACAGTCCCGCGACCAGACCCTGGCCCAGATGGCTCTCGCCTGGACCCTGCGGGACGAACGTGTAACCAGCGCCTTGATCGGCGCAAGCCGTCCCGCGCAGATCGAAGAGAATGTAAATGCACTGGCAGCTACTGCATTGTCCGAGGATGAATTGCAGAGAATCGAAGAGATCCTTGCCACCGGCTGAGGGTCACCGGAGCCCGAGCCGCTCAAACTCATCCGCCGGCGCATGGGCGCGTTCCATCTCCCGGACCATCAAATCCAGCATTCTCTTCTCGACCTGATCATCATCGAGCGGTTCCTGCTGCCATGGATCTTTCTCCAGATCGTACAGCAGGTGACCAAATTCCCGGCTGATCCCCCAGTTCGGATTGGACTCGGGATATCTCATGACCTGTACGCCCTTGCTGAACGGCAGGGTGCCTGCCGGCTTCCCCTCCCTGAAACGCTCTATTGGAGACTCAGCCGCAAACCAGGGAGCAAGAGTATAGGCGTGGAGCGGCGCATTCTCCCTGTTCCCCGAGCGCATGTACACGTATCGGCCATCCGTCACATTCACAAAGTGTCCGTGATAGCCGAAGATCGCTGCTTCCCGGAACGTCTCCGGGCTCTCGATGGCGCGCTGCATCGGCATGCCCAGCATATCCGCCGTCGGTGGTATGCCGAATGCATCCAGCACCGTCGGCGCCCAGTCGATGGCCTGCACCAGCGCGTCGCATCGGGTTCCCGCCTCGCCGACCCGCGGATCCCAGAGGAACAGGGGCGTATTGGACACTTCCCGCCATAACGGCATCACGTTTTTTGCCAGGTAGTCATGCTCTCCCAGTAGAAAACCGTGATCCGTATTTACGATCAGCATCGTGTCTTTCCAAAGATCATGTTCGTCCATCTTGTCGAGAATCCGTCCGAGGCTGTGGTCACACATTGCCAGCAATGCCGCGTATTCACAGCGCAAATGATCCACGAGATGCCGTGAGTCGGTAAAATCAACATGGCCATACCGGGGCCAATCGCAAACCGGCCCGTCATAGTCATGCGGAAAGAGATCCTTATAGTTCTGATGAGAAAAATAGGGCTCGTGGGGATCGAAGGATTCGATTTGTAAAAACCAATCGTCGACATCCTGATGCATTTCGAGAAACTCGACCCCCGCATCGAAATTCTTCGTTTGGTAATGCTCCGCTTCGGTGGGCATTCGAGATCGATTCACAAAGTCGCGGCGCACACGGGGATCCTTATCCGTTCCCCCATGAGAATTTTCCGGCACTTCGAAATCGGAACGCAGATTTGGCTTCCAGGGGTCCCCTTCCTGTCCGCGATGAAATTCCCACGATGAATACCGGGTGTGATAGTTTGCGCCCCCGGATCGAAAATAGTGATAATGATCCGTGATAAGGTGCGAATGAATTCCTTTCCCGTTTAAAATTGCCGGCATCGAGTCGTCGAACGGCTCCAGCGGCCCCCACGACCGATGCAGAAAGCCCGGCCTGCCGGTATGCAGATCTCTTCTTGCGGGCATGCAGGGCAGACTGCATACGTAACTCCGGTCAAAGGTTACCGCTCGCCGGGCAAGGCGCTGGAAGTTCGGCGTGGGGACCCAATCGCAGCCGTAGGGTTCCAGCATGTGCCGATTCAGCGAATCGAACATGACCATGATTGCTTTCATCTCTTTACCGGAACCTCCATCCAACCATCCGTCTCAGTGAACTCGCGCGCTGTAAAACACCACACTACCACTTTCTTGGTATTCAGGAACTCCGGATTTTTCCTGGCTTTTCGAAACAGACTCTCCCTGGGCGGCGTTGCTCCGGAACCACGCATGGCGATCAGCGCGACCGGAAAGCCGAGCTCGTAGGAAAGCTGATCCGCCAATCCCGCGCCAATCCCATGCATGTCGCCCCCCGCATGAAACACGAGCCCATGACTGTCGGCCATCACCAATACCGGGCTGAGCGGATCCGGATCCACCGGTTGTAATTCGTCGCCTGATTTTCGACCCACGAATCGAATCGAAATGGTTTCCTTGGCCGGCGCAGCCTCCCCGGGGACCGCTCGACGCAAATCCCCGTCAATGGTGCGGGTTCTCCATTCCGCCACAAAGTCATGTTTCGGAACCGACTCGTACCAGTCCATGGTTTTGATCCGTTCCGCCATACGCTGCGCCGCTCTGACGCAACCGAAACCCGACCAATGTGTATCCGTGCGGCAGTAAAACTCGTTGGTTGCCGATCTGGACGCGGTGTATTCCGGCCCGAGATCGATGACTTGAATCCCGTTGGAAGAAAGAATCTGGTAGAAGTTCTCGTGGACCCCATCGAGCCGCGAAGGTGCCGGGGGCAAGTCTATTCCCACGGCGGGTTCAGGATAGACGACCGCCTTGGGAGGCACGGGAACCAATAGGAGTTCAATCTCTTCGCGGCCGAGGGAGTGAAAATAGTTCGTGATCGCCGGCAGCGGATTGCGGCGATCCTTACTCGATGCCGTCGAAACAACCTGCGCCGCATCGCCCCAAAATTCGCCTTTCCCCAGGTGGGCAAGCTCTGCGCGGAGAAAGAGCCAGCCGTCGTCGCCAACGACTGAAATACCTTCGCCCGAAGCCGCTCGTTCGCGGCAGGCCTCGGCAAAGTCCGCCGCGGCATCCGCGCGGGAATTCGCACAAAAGACAATTGAAATTGCAACAATTAGTATGAGCGCGTTGAGATTCAAGCAATCACCCCTTTTCTTTCCTTCCTGTCCGCCAGCAAAAGAGCCCCCATGACACCTGTCACGACGATCGCAAGCATAAACCGTTTTCCCGGACTTTCCCGGGCCGGTGTTTCGATCACAGCCTCAATCGGCTCGCCCCACACAGGTTCTTCGAGAGACAAATCACCGCCGAGCGATGCGCTGTTCAGGGCGCCTATTCCATCACGAGTATCAATTTCGTCGTAGTTGAATATTCTTACGTCAACGGCATCACCGACCCGATACTTCGCGGCGGAAGTCCACGTGCTATCCTTCATGCTCTGCATTGCAATGAGGGCGTTTCCTGGAACTTCTGCGTCGGTCGTCAACAATCGAAGATTCGTGACGAGCATGAACACTATGTGATCACTGTACGGAACCGTACCGGGCCTGGGCGCGCGGGAAATCTCCCGCACGATACCGGAAACCTCCATCGTTTCTCCTCCGTCGAGTTCAAGAAAACCGGTGTCGTTTTCATCGCCTTGAACCCTGGGGGTGGAATAAGTCCGCCAATCGCCGACCGCGAGTTCACGCTCTGAGAATTGCCAGACGACAACACGTTTTCCCTCGAGCCGGTCGCGGCCACGTCCCAACTCCCTGCTCAATATTTCCCGGGTGGCGTGCGCTCCGGCATCATTACGAAGAATGGCGTCGATTGGGCGCGCAAGTTCGAAACTCAGTTGCTCGACGAAACCAGCAGAGGCGCCCCACCCCATCGCCTCCAGCGAATAGATATTGCTGAAGCTGTCTCCAAGCACCAGGACATCCGCACTCGCATCGCTGGACCATAGCTTTTCGTTGTCACGGACTTCCACAATGTCAACGGACTGATCCGGATAGGCGTCCTGCGATGAAGGCAAAGTGAGCATCGCTGCAACATCGCCGAGATTCGCAACCTTCCCGGCATGCCGGGAGAGTCGTGAGTCGGCGGAAGGGGAGAGATCGATTCTCTCGCGTATGAATCGGGCAAGGCCGACTGCAACAGCCTGCATTGCCTGGGGCGTCCAATGGGTATCGGTGTCCAGATACTGCGGCGCGCCGGTCGAATCACGATTCTGAACCAGGATCGGCGCCGGATCGAAAACGAGTACTCCTTCATCCAGCGAATCGACCCATCGATCGTAAGACGAGTTTCGGATTGCGGGTCCCGTTCCCGGGTATCTCGTGGTCATCTCGTTCGGATGCAAGGACACTTTTACCGGTGTGGGAACCAGGATCAGTTCAATGCCTCGCTCCGCCAGTTGCCGGTGAAACTGATCTATCGCGAGGGTGGGATCCGGCTGTGGCGGCGGAGCCCACTCGTTTCCGCCGCGGGATCGGGCGGCAAGCACTTTTGGTTTCAGGAATCCCGCACCGGTAAGGGAGTCGATCGCCGGTCGATAAAAAAGCCACCGGTCTGCGCCGGGATATGCCCGCTCGTTCCCTGCACCCAGGACGCTGGTGAGGAACAATTGGGTCGGGGGTAAGAGCGATTGCGCAAGAAACGAAGAGTCGGTCAGCGCGTTTTCCGTATCACGCATGCCCCTGAGCAGGATCCGGTTCGCATCCACCAACCGGCCGAAAGAGTTCGCATTGATCCCGCCTGACGGCCCGGGACTCGACCCCACGAGGACGGACCCCGCCTCGGCAATGATTCCCGCGAAGGGCGGCGTTCCGGCTCCGCCGTGCATTTGCTGGAGAATCGGAATTGAAAATATCAGCGTCAAAAAGAAGAAGGACAACACCCACTTCTGCGCGCGTGAAATTTCAGTGCTGCCGATTTCAATTTCGGCGAGTTCTTCCCGACTCGGTGGATGTTGCGACTTCATCAGAATATAAAATAGATAAAGGGATTAAATTCCTGTGTTGTGAGAGCAAGGATCGCGAGTGCCATTGCGGCCAGGATCCAGGCGACCTTGGGCCAGGTAATTCTTCGGGTAAAGTCCCACGTTTGCGGCGCCGCCCAAACAGTCGCCGACGCTGCAGCCAGGGTGAGCAGGTAATACGGCTGATAGATCACGCCTCCGATCAAACCGGCACCGTCATGAGGATTTCCGAATCCAAGCATGCTGAAACAGTATTGAACCGCCGCGCCGAGATCCGCTGCGCGGAAAAACACCCAGGAGAAAAGGATGATAATGAAGGTGATTAACATCCGAACCGGCGCCGGCCATCTTCGATAAGGACTTTCCTTACCCTGTAGCCGCTCACCCGCAAGCATTGCCCCGTGAATTCCGCCCCAGATAACAAAATTCCAGGAAGCCCCGTGCCACAATCCGCCCAACAACATTACGGTTGCGAGATTCAGATATGTCCGGGCATCCCCCATGCGATTCCCTCCCAGGGGAATGTAGAGATAATCCCGCAGCCAGGTGGAAAGTGAAATATGCCAGCGGCGCCAGAACTCGGTGATCGATTTCGCGTGGTACGGAGAGTCAAAATTCTTTGGGAAGACGAACCCCAGCATCAATCCCAGCCCGATTGCCATATCGGAATACCCGCTGAAATCGAAATAGATTTGAAAAGAATATGCGATCACTCCGCACCAGGCGTCCAGAAAGCCGACGCTGCCGGCGTCGAACGCCAGGTCCGCGATCTTGCCGCACGGATTGGCAAGCAGAACTTTCTTCGCCATCCCTAGACAGAAGAACGCGACTCCACGGCTGAATTTTTCCATCGAGCAGAATCTCGACAGCATCTGCTCCGCGACTTCCTGAAACCGGATAATCGGTCCCGCCACCAGTTGAGGAAACATGGAAACGTAGCACGCGAAGTCCGGAAAGCTTCGAATTGCCTTTGCCTGGCCACGGTAGACATCGATGGAATAACTCATCGACTGAAAGGTGTAGAAACTGATCCCGAGGGGAAGGGTAATCCGGAACCACAAGTCCAAGGCCATCGCATCCAGCCCGAGTGATGTCATCAAAGCGTCGTAATTCTCGGCGGCAAAATTGAAATACTTGAAGAATCCGAGCAGTGAGAGATTGGAGCAGATCGAGAGAGTCAGGGCGAGTTTCTGTCTCCGGGAGCGAGCCCCCGCTTCGGGAAGCGCTTCGACCGGCATTCCCCAACTCCGCCCCCACTGGCGCGCAATCACGAGGCCACAGAAATAGTCGACAACGGTTGAAAAAAACAGAAGGACAACAAACAACGGATTTGCCCACCCG
>Ga0315336_1003721_pt1 | contig 19714 bp, 15 predicted proteins | sample ASW5metaG_FD_204512 | JGI IMG/M metagenome (GOLD analysis project Ga0315336, IMG submission 204512) | Ammonia-oxidizing marine archaeal communities from Monterey Bay, California, United States - ASW #5 | ecosystem: Environmental > Aquatic > Marine > Intertidal zone | place: USA: California... | reverse complement strand
CGTCCACCATGAGCACGGCGACCGGCTTGCGCTCGCCCACGGGCGGCGGGAGGCGACCTGGAAGGGGCGTGACGCCGCTCGCTCCGCTGTGACCCGGTGTGACCATCGACTGGGTGCGGTCCCGGGCGTCGAGGCGCTCCACGTCGGCCACCATCTGGGAGAGCTGGAGGTCGTCGACGCTCCGATCGATGTCATCGGGGAAGCAACTCTTCATGAGATCGGCGATCTGGGTGCGATCCACTCGGTGCCGCGATTCGAAGAGCCAGGCGCGGAGGTCTTCCTCGAACAAGGTGCCGCTCTGGTAGCGGTCATCGACGTTCTTGTGCAGGGCCTTCTGCAGGATCACCCACAACGCATCGTCGATCTCGGCGCCGAACTCCCGAGGGTCGGGGATGATGGCCTCCTGGACCCGTCTCAGCTTCTCGGCGGGGTCGGGGTCCTTGAAGAGACGGTGGCCGACGATGAGCTCCCAGAGCACGATGCCGGTGGAATACACGTCGGTCCGATGGTCGACTGGCTGGCCCAGTGCCTGTTGTGGGCTCATGTAGGCGTATTTGCCGCCGCCCGGGCGGTCGGTGCCGGATTTCTCGCTTCCGACAGTGGTGTTCATGAGGCGGGCAATGCCGAAATCCACCAGCTTCACCTCGCCCGCGAAGGTGACGAGGATGTTGTGGGGTGACACGTCCTGGTGCACGAGGCCGAGAAGGTTTCCGCTCGCATCGGTGCGTCCGTGGGCGTACGCGAGACCGCGGCAGGCCTCGGCGACAATGTTGACGGCGACGGGCAGCGGCAGTCGCGCCTCCGCGGCCCGCAGCGTCTTCACAAGCCGCGTGAGATCGCGACCATGCAGGTGCTCCATGGCGATGTAGTAGTTGGCCGATACGCGACCGAGCTCGTATACCTGCACCACGTTGGGGTGGTTGAGGTGCACGCCGATCTTCGCCTCGTTGATGAACATCTTCACGAAACGGGGATCTTCGGCCAGCTCCGGACGAATTCGCTTGATTACCAGGCGCTTTTCAAAGCCCGCAAGGCCAAAGGAACGCGCCAGGTAAATCTCAGCCATCCCCCCCGTCGCGATTCGCTCGAGGAGCTCGTACTTGCCAAAGGGGGCCGGGAGCTTCATGGACTCACTTCAGCGTAACGCAGCGTTAGGGTACGTCCATGGATGCTCCCGACAGCCGAGTGGAGAATCCGTCTTCCTGGACGATTCCGGCTCTCTTAGTGCTCACCCTGATCGCTGGTCTCGCCGTTGGATGGGTGTGGGGACACCGGTTTGCAAAGGGGGAATCAACGTGGCCGAGCTACTCCGAGACATTTGCGGCGGTGGCGCCGTCGGTAGTGGAGATCTCCGTCACGTCGCCTGAGGCGCGGATCGGGACTGGTTTCGCCGTTTCGCCCACCGAGGTGATCACCGCCCGCCACATCGTCATCGATGCCGACTCCATTCAGATTCGGGGCTTCGACGGCGAAGACCACACGGCTGTGGTCGTGGGCACGGACGCGCGAACTGATCTGGCGCTGTTGAGACTCGAGGGCACCTTGCCGCCCACCATCCTTGGGGCTTCGGTGGATCTCCGCGTGGGCGACACGGTGTTGGCGGTGGGCAACCCCTATGGTCTGGGCCACAGTCTGTCGGTGGGCGTCGTCGGGCATCGGGGACGCAAGCTGTCCGTGGATGCGTCCGATGGCCCGCGGGTGAATTTCTTGCAGCTGTCGATCCCCCTCAATCCAGGCAACTCTGGAGGCCCTATTTTCAACGCTGCTGGAGAAGTGATCGGCGTGCTTTCGGGCACCCATACCCAATGTCAAGCGATCGCCTTCGCAGTTCCTGTCGAGGCGGTGGTGGCCGGTCTGGACGCACTGCGAGGCGGTGCCCAGGTGAGTCGCGCTTTCCTGGGTGTGCGCACCGAGCAGGAGGGCGAACGGGTGCGGATCACCTCGGTCATTCCGAGTGGTCCCGCAGATCGCGCGGGCCTGCGCGCCGGCGACATCATCACCGCGTTCGCCGGCGATCCAGTAGCGACTCCCCGGCAACTCATCGATCGTCTCGATGGGCTCCCTGGGGGCGCTCAGACCACGATTCGCCTGCAGCGCGACGGACAGCTGGTCTTGCTCGACGTGCTCCTCGGGGATTGGGCTGCACAGCCCATCGTCGTCGGAGGCATGACCCTGCGGCCGCGAGCGGGAAGCGGGGGAGAAGTGGTGGCGGTTCGGCCGCGATCCCGTGCGGAACGCGCCGGGATCCTCGTCGGCGATGTCGTCCTCACTGTGAGCGGTCTGCCCGTTCAGGCACCTGCCGATGTACGGGCGAGTCTGGTGTCCGGTGCCGTGCAGCTGGAGCTGGTCAGGGATGGCATGTCGGTGGCTGTGAAGCTCGAAGAGGCCGGCTGATGCCCTCCGATGATCTCGCTGAGCAGGCGTTGGCGAACCTGGTCAATCAGTTCGCGCGCTCTATGGACTTTCTCCGGGAGTTGGTTCAGAACAGCATGGACGCTGGCACGCCTCGCATCGAGGTTCGCATCGACTACGTCGAGTCCAGCGGCAACCGACGCGGCGTTCTCGAGGCGAGCGTTCGCGATTTTGGCGAGGGCATGGACGAGGCCGTCATCGACGGTCAATTGACGCGGCTGTTTTCCTCGACGAAGGAGGGCGATCTCACCAAAATCGGCAAGTTCGGTATTGGCTTTGCGTCGGTCTTCGCCGTCGCACCCGATCTGGTTCGGGTGCGGACCGGTCGGCACGGCGAGGCGTGGGAACTGCTCTTTCATACCGATCGCTCCTACGAGAAGAACCGGCTCGACGAGGCGGTACACGGGACGACCGTGACGGTGTACAAGCGCATGCGCAAACGCGACGCAGCAAAGTTCGCGGTCGAGGCCCGGCAGACACTCCTCAAGTGGTGCGAGCACGCCACGACCCCGATCTTCTTCCTGGACGGGACGGGTGAGTCCGAGGCGGAACCGGACCAGGAGCCCGGTGACGATCCCTTCGCCGACTTTGCGGCAGCAGACGAATCTGAGCGCATCGACCGCCCACTCACCCTGGACAACGCCACACTCCAGGTCGCCGTGGAAGTGGACGACATCGCTGTGGTGGCTGGGTACTGCGGGGCGATGGACTTTGGATTCTACAGCGGCGGGTTGACACTGTATCGAGGTGGAAACGCCGAGTTTCTCCAAGGGAACAGCTCACTCCTGGGCAACGTCTCCTTCAAGGTGAGATCGCCGCGGCTGGAACACACGTTGACCCGAGACAGCGTCCTGATGGATGGGGCCTGGGACGAGGCGATGAATGTCGTGAAACACGCTGCATCCGCGCTGCGAGCTCGTCTGGAGGAGAGAATTGTCGAAGAGGCGGCCGCGGGATCTCGACTCAGCGCCTGGCATCGACTCCTGAAGCGCGATGTCGACGCCGGCAGGACCTTCACCTCCGACGAGGCGAAAATCTTCGTCGATCAGGACGGCGTTCCACGGCGCCTGGTGGAATTTTCTGGGGTCGGCGTCTGGAACACAGACCTGGTGTTTGCGCCTCGAGATCCAGCGCTCTCCACCGTGATGGCCGACGGTGGTTGGATCCTGATCGCCGACGAACCGGGAACCCGTGAACTGGTGGAAACACTGCGGCCTGGCTGGAGAACCGTCGATGCCGGTGACCTGTACGTGATGCCGCATCTCATCGAGGTCGCTGGGCTTCCCGTTGCGGAGCGCGATCTGCTCGAGGCCGCTCAGACCCATATGGATCAAGTGACGGGCTGTCGCGTGCAGTTGCGAGTCGGGGAATTTGGAGGACCGGGCATTGGCCGCCACGAGCCGCTCTTCGTCGAGGGCCCGGCGGAAGAGGGGGTCTTTCGGCGACCGAACCGCAGCGGGCTCGTCGGTGCGATCCAGGCTGGATGGCGACGACTCAGTAGTGTGTATTCGGCCCGCTTCTTCCTGCTCAATCGCCACCACTCGCACTATTTGAAGCTCACTGCATTGGGCGCGTCGGAGCCGGGGCTCGCCGCGGCATCACTCGCCCAGGCCCTGATGGTCCAGGAGGACTGGTTCGGCGACCAGAGCTTCGAGATCCTTCGGGTGTCCGCCTCGGCGCCGTGGCTGGAGTCCGACGGTGAGTGATCTCGACGCGCTCCTGGCAAGGAGTCAGAAACCGGGCGCCTTCGCGAATCGAAAGCGGTTCACGCTCTCGCGAGACAAGGCGGTCGAGAAGATGCGGCAGTTCACGCTCCGCCACCCGGAGCAGTATCTGCTGGAGTTGATTCAGGGCGCGGTCTTTGCTGGTGCTCGCTGGATTTTCGTCGATATCGATAGCAGCTCGGTCACGGTGGGGTGGATCGGGGGGACCCCTCTGCGGCACTCCGATGTGGATGGCATCTTCGACAACCTCTTTTCCGATCAACTCGACCCGAGGCGCCGTCATCTGCACCAGATCGCCGTCGCGTTGAACGCGATGCTCCAACGGGAGCCACACCTCATCCGAATGGAGAGTGGTGACGGTGCGAAGTCCGTGCGCCTGGATTTGAATCGACACGGCAGCGGCGAAGTCGGGACGCCCGAGGACTCCGTGGAGGGCACCTACATTCACGCCACCTTCTCCAGAGGCGGGTGGTTGCAGCGTTTTGCCGGCGCATCGTCGACGCAAGCTGGGGAGCTGGTGGAGATTGGCTGCATGTTCTGCCCGGTTCCGATCTTCCTGAACGGCGACGGGCCGTTGGGCTGGGATCGCCACACGGCACTGAGTAGCTACAGCGCCCACGATCAGGAGCTATTCGATGCCGACGGCCGGGAGGGGTGGGTCGCCGAATCCGGGCCCGACGCGGGGGCGTTCGAGATCGTCATCGGCGGGGTCCGGGTGACCACCCGAAAGCTGCCACAGTTGGGCAGCCGTTTTCGCGGGGTCATTCGCGACGATCGGCTTCGCAAGACGGCCGATATGTCGGATGTTGTCGAAGACGAGAACTTTCGCGCCATGCTGGCGGCGGTACAACCTCACGCGACAGCCGTGCGTAGGCGCCGAAAACCCAAATACAATCCTCCCAAATTACCACCGGTGAAGTTGGCGCCGCAGCAGAAGTCAGGCGAGCGAGGCGAAAAGAACCGACCAGGCGGCAAGCGCACGGTGCCCATTCGCAAGGGCGTCCGCCTGTTGGGCTTGTCGCGAAAGTGGACGCTGGATGCGTTTCGAGAGCTGGCGGCGGACGAGCCCTTGTTCTGGATCCCGCCCGGAGAGGTGGTGGACGGGGAGATCGATCCACTCGAATTTCCCTATCGGATCGCGTTGCTCGGTCCGCGCCAGATCAAACAGTTCGCAGAGCAGGTGCCCCACCTCAAGCCCCATCGCGTCAAGCTGGAGGATCTCGACTTCGTTCGCGACCAATTCGCGAAGTCAATCGAGACCACCGTCGCGCGGATTGCCACCGATTATGGCGACGTCGAGCTGCGACTGCATCGCGCGGGTCCCATGCCTGGCTGGGGACTCTCCACCGGGGTCGAGGTCCTGGTGGTGCATGAGGACAAAACCTGGTTCCGGCTGGATGTGCCGGTGAACGCCCCGCGGGTCAGCGCGATCTGCCGGAGCGATGACGGTCCACTGGGGACGGCCAAAGATGTGCTCGCAGCTCGGGTGGCTACAACGGTCGCGCGCAACCTGTGGCGGCTGTTGCCAGTGGAAGGAGGTGGCGACCGGGTCAGTCGACAGCTGGCTGCGGCGATCCTGGCCGTGAATCTAAAGCCGTTTTTTGTCGCGACGGAGGATGGCGTGGCGCTGCAGAGCCTGTTGGCCCCAGGCACGCCTGCGGAGCACGAGCGCCTGCTCGATGCGCCGCTTACCGCCTCGGGAGTCACTGCCCGCTCACTGATGGCCGCCGCCGGCACCGATACCGTCTTCTCGTGTGATGCGGGGGACCTCACCGCCATTGCGCCGCTGGAGGAGTGGCTCGGCGCGGGCCACCTCGCTGGCGAAGCCGAAGCCGCACCGATCTGCGAGATCGTCTACGACGGTCGCGTCTGGACCGACGCGCGACCATCGGATGCGGAAGGTGCTATCGCATTTCTACGTGTAGAGAGGACCTTTCGTTGGACCACACCCGACGGTTTCGAGCCCCTGACCGGGCCGGTCGGGGTGGTACACGGTGGGCGCCGACCCGGGGTCGAGATCGACTATGCGCACGCCTGGAAGAACCTCGAGCGGGTCTTGACGAATCTGACCCACAGAGACGGCGCGTCGGATCACTACGCGAGTCACGACGACCGCTGCCGGGCCGACGTGCGACGGCTCGCACTTCTGGCTCTTCGTGTGGCCGATCCGCAGGGACATCCTGCGCTTCAATCCACTGCAGGTTCGTTCCGTTCCGGTATGGATGTCGCGGCGACCCTCCTATGCTCGCGGGGAGGACCAGAACTCGACGAACGCCAGACCGCGGCCATAACCATGGACGAACTCCGGGTTCTCGAACAACTCGGAGAAGTCAGACTCCGCTTCGACGATCCGCCCGAGGTGTGGTCCCGCCGTCCCGTACCCAGCGATCCGGCGTGGCTGGTGACGGTCGACGTGGACACCCGGCACGCCTTGGGCTGGATCGGGTTCAGATACCCATACGATCCAACTGGGAGCGTGCTTGTCCGTCGCGGAGGCGCCATCTGGGCGGGCTCGGGGCTCGACGCGCAGATCAAGTGCCACGGAATGGTCAGAGCGCGAGGAGACGGGGTCGAACGCACCCTGACGTCTGTTACCAAAGCCGGAGATGCATTGCTGCGCGAGCTCCGGGGCACCCTGCACGATGCCGATCGGGAACGCCGCCAGGCGGCACGCTCCTATGCGCGGAATATCGCGTGGTTTGCGCAGCATGGTCGCGGCAGCCTGATACCCCGGAACCTGGCGGCAGAGCTGGCGGACAGGGTTCCAGTCGTCGGCGATGACGGAAAGAAATGGGGCAGTTTCCGTCTGTGGTTGCAGACGGATCCAGCCCTTCGGCCAGTTGTCTCTGGCCTTCCAGAGGTCCCGCAACGCGAGAACGTGCCCGCGAAACTCACCGCGGGAGGAGAACTAGAAGCGCGAATCTCCCTGGCGATTTCGCGTATCGATTCCGATCTGGAGGTCCAGGTTCTGCGAACTCACGACGTCAGCGCACTCGTGGCGGTGAATCTGTATCCGCCTCTGCTCGTGACGCTGTGTGCCCATCACCCGGTCGTCGCCGCAGCGGCGGATGGAGACCGTCACGCCCGGGGGCTGGTCCTGATCGCGACGATGCGAGAGTTCTACAAGATTCGCAGGCTCACGCGACCCGACACCGACTTCCTGCAGATGCAAGCGGCCGCACTCAAGAGTCTCTAGGGCCTGGCGGGCTCGGCGTCGACGACGGCTGACTGCGAAGGGGCGGCAGCGATCGCGGTCACTGCGATTGCGCCGTGCTCGGGCACATCGTTGAGGGTCGTTCCCCACACGATGGCGACAACAGCGCCGATCACCCACATGACTTGCACCGCGCGCACCTGTCTTGGCGTCGACGCGTTGAGGCGGAAAGCCTCTTGAAAGATGCCGGGAGAGAGAAAGCGCATGCGTTGGCACAATAGTAGGTCACAACAACGTCACACGCTGTGGGGAATTTGTCAGGCGGTGGCGAGTGCTTCTTCGGCACGAAGTCGAGCCAGCGCCATGATTGTGTGCTGTGGGTTGACGCCCAAGTTCGTCGGTATCTGCGATGCGTCCGCTATTATCAGGCCATCGTATCCGTGCACTCGACCGGCGGGATCGCACACAGAAGAATTTGGATTAATTCCCATAATGCAGCCGCCAAACAGGTGAGAAAGTACGCCAACCCAGTGCCACGGTTGCAGGGGGGCGTTCTCGAGGACGTGCAAATCGTCTCGGCCGAGCTTGTAGGGCAGGCCGTGCACTCCGGGTATGACGTGGGTCGCCCCGGCCGCGAAGTGGGTCTTGGCGACCATCACTGCGCCCCCGCGCAGCCGCTTCATGTCGGCCTCGTCGAGCAGGTATCGAACGACGGGCCCGAAGGGCCCTCGGCCGACAGTGCCAGTGGTCTCGGCCCTGACCGCCATCACCCACATCGCCAGGTGGCGGTACTCGCCGAGGCGGGCCATCAACTCCCGTCCTCCGCCTTTGAGCCGACTCGCGACCAGCTCCGGTGGGATCGATAGAGTCTCGAGCTTGAAGCCGGGTTCTTCTCGGTAGGCCATGCTCGCCCAGCCCTGTGTCGCACCTTTGTTCATGTCGACGATATCGTCGTAGACGCCGAAGATGCCGGTGCCGGGGTGGGCTCTGAAGTCGTATCCGAGGCGCTTGTTGCGGACTCCCGAGCGCAGGAGGAGCACCGGGCTGTGGAGGACCGAGGCCGCCATCATGACGCCCTTTCGAGCGCGAATCCTGAATTTCGCGCCCCACTTCCGGGTCCGCGGATGTTGAAAATTGCCGGTGACGCCGACGGCGCGGTTGCCTTCGAGCGTGACCTTGTGCACTGGCGCACAGGAGACAACCGTGCCGCCGAGTTCGACGGTCTCTGGAACGAAATTGAGGTTCAAGCTTTGTTTGCGTTGAGCGCCGCAACCTTGGAGGCACTGGCCACTTCCAGTGCACTCGCGCACGTATCGGGTCGTCGGGTGGCTCTCGTAGCCCAGCGCCTTGGCGCCCTTCATCGCCAACTGGTTGGTCCTTCCGAGCGCCAGTGGGGTCTCGGTCGCGGCGAGCTCGGACTCCAGCTGTTCCTGGATGGCCCAGATTCGCTCTGAATAGTCCGGCAGTCCAAGATCTCGCTGCCACTGGGCGAAGATGTCTCCGGGCGTGCGAACGCAGATCGCGGAGTTGATCACGGTCGTTCCACCGACGCCGCGGCCCTGCACGATGGGCCATTGGGCGGCCGAGTTGGTGATGGCGCTTCCGAACCCGGGCATCAGATCGCGCATGCCGCCGTAGGCGGTCTTGGGATATTGCTCTGGATTCCGCCAGGCGCCAGCTTCGACGAGGGCCACCTCGGCGCCGCCGCGCGCGAGACTCACCGCCGCGGTGGCGCCTCCCGCCCCACTGCCAACCACGACCCAATCGACCTCGATCTCGAGGTCTTCTCCGCGCTCGCGGTATGCGAAGTGGCTCAAGACGTCCGCCAGGTATCGGGGTCCGGCGGGTAGGGAACGAGGCCGAAGCGGGCGCGAACTTCGGGGGCTGCTGCCCAGTGAAGGCCCGCTAACATCTTCACCATCATGCCCGTCTGCCGGAGGATGTAGATGCGGTGATTGGCCATGGCGCTGGCGTGTCTATCGAGGAGATTCGCCGACAGAAAGACCGCGGGAACCGGAAGGTAGACGGTGAACAACGGTGAGATCATGAATGCGAAACAGGAACCCACGGATCCCAACCAGAACATCCATGGCGCCTCGACCCAGAACTTGTCGACAAACGCCACCAGCCCCAGATCAGCCACAGAGGGAAGGGTGTCTGACCCCGGCATCATCGCGGTCATTGCGAATCGCACCATCCACTTCAGAATGAACCTCCATTCAGTTCAGTCGGCGGGTGATAACGCGCCCAGCGCCGTTCCTCTCGCAATCGCCATGTCTCGAACTTGTCCGGCGGTGGAACAGCGAGATCGATGCGCTCGCCCGTGACGGGATGCTCGAAACTCAGGGCTATTGCGCATAGGAACAGACCTTTCCCCCGCAGAATGAGCCCTTCTCGGCCGTGGGGGACGTCGCCCAGCACGGGATGACCGAGGCGGGCCATGTGGATGCGGAGCTGGTGCTTTCTCCCGGTCCTCGGGCGCAGATCTACGGTTGTGACCCACTCGCTCTTCAAGCAACGGGTGTGCGACAGCGCTTTCCAGGTGGTGTGTGCGTCGCGATCGTCAATCGGCCCGTTCTCCAAGCCCTCTCCGTCCAATCGACCGATGATTATGGCGCGATACCGTTTTTCGACTCGGCGCTCCATGAAGGCCTTCGAGACGCCCACGAGCGCGCGACGGCTCTTCGCAACCACGAGCAGGCCACTGGTCTTTGCGTCGAGGCGATGGCAGACACGAGGGGTGATCGCGTCCGGTTCGGCGCTGGGGGCGAGATTGAAGGGCAGGGTTCTCTCGAGGGTCTTGTGCTGGTTGCCGTTGACGCGAAGCCCGGGCGGCTTGAACACGACGGCGAGCCATGGATCCTCGTAGTGGATCGCGACGGTCAAGCGGTACATGCCCGCGATGTCCGGCGGTTTGCCAAGGAGTCGGTCGACGCGTTGTCCGGCTTCTACGAAGCGGCTGCCTTCTGCGACCAGGCCATCCAAGGCGATCTCACCGCGTCTGCAGGCCTTCTTGGAGCTGGACCGCGTCGGGTAGGCCTCAAACGCCTCCCAGGCCACGATATCGAGGCGGCGCCGCTCTGCTCCGGCGGGAACCATGTGGGTTTCGGCGACGACGAGTTCCATGCCCGTGCCTCATTCCCGTTTTCAGCTCCGATCGCAAGACGAAGCAGCCCACGGCCTGGGTTGGTAGGTCGTGGGCTGCAGGTGGTCTCGCGTCTCCCCACGCGGGGCCGCCATGTCACAACAGATACGCCTGACGCCAGCTGGACATTCAATACGGTACAAATGAGCATGTTCATCGCATTGCTCACTTTGGCGCTGTCGGCGTTCGCCGGGGAGGCCGTCGATCTCGAGACCCGGGACGGCGTCCAGCTCGTTGCCGACTATTACCCCTCCGCAAAGAAGGGCCCGGCGGTCGTCCTCCTCCACATGATCCCACCGCATCACGACCGAAAGACGTGGCCGGCGCAGTTCATCGCTTCACTGGAAAAGGCCGGGTATGCGGTGATCGTCCCCGATCGTCGGGGTTCTGGAGACTCCAAGGGGGCTCCAGAAGACGCCTACAAAGGAGAGAAGGGGCGATACGATGCCGAGGCGGCGGTCAAGCACCTCCAGAAGGCCGGCTTCACGAAGCTCGCAGTGATCGGCGCGTCCAATGGGACCACCTCCGCAATCGACTACGCCACGTGGGCGCCCAAGAACGATCTTCCGGCGGTCGACGTGCTCGGCTTCATGACTGGTGGCGGCTATACGGAGAGTCAGACGAAGATGGCGGAAGTTGCAAAGATCCCTTCGATCTTCACTTTCTCGACAGATGAGCGGAAGTGGTCCGTGGCACAGAAGGCCGTGAACGGCGACTGGTCGTTCCACGAATACAAGGGCGGGGCACACGGCACGAAGATGTTTGGCCCCAAGCCCGAGGTCGGGTCGGATATCCTGGCGTTCTTGAAGGCAGAGCTCGGGGGCTAGGGAGACACCATGAACCACGGTAGGAAAATCGCCCTGATTGGTGCGGGGGCGACCCTCTTTGCGGTACTCACCGCGTGCGGAGGAGATCATCTCGCAGGCCAACCTCCCGACGAGGCGGCCGACGGCGACGGCGACGGCTACGACAGCAAGGACGATTGCGACGACGAAGACCCCGACTCGTATCCGGGTGCCGACGACTTCTTTGGCGACGGGATCGATCAGAACTGCGACGGGGCCGACGGCCTCGACAACGACGGGGACGGCGAGGCGGGTCGCGAGCTCGGTGGCGATGACTGCGACGACGAGGATCCGACCATTTACAGCACCGCCGAAGAAGTGGGCTGGGACGGGATCGATCAGGACTGCGATGGCACCGACCTCGAGGACTACATCGAGCTGGCTCTGGGCGAGGCGCACTCCTGCGCGATCCGCTCGACAGGGACTATCGATTGTTGGGGTCGAAATGACGAAGAGCAGGGCCGGGTTCCGGTCGACGGCGTTCACACCCGGATCAGCGCCGGTTCGGACTTCACTTGTGCGCTGACCGAAGAGGGCGCCATCAATTGCTGGGGCAAGGACGACGAGCGGCAGGTCCGCGATGCACCCACGGGCACCGGCTACACGAACGTTGCGGCTGGCTGGGAGTTCGCCTGCGCCGTCAGCCCGACCTTCGAGCTCGAGTGTTGGGGCCTCGACGACTGGAACCAGGTCGCCGACGCACCGCAGGGTGAGTTCACGGAGGTCGCTCTGGGCGACAAGCACGGCTGTGGCATCGGTAAACTCGACGGCCGCATCACCTGTTGGGGTGACAATGGGAACGATCAGGCGGTTCCTCCTGGAGACTCCGGGTTCCTCCAGATCGCAGCGGGCTCCGATCACACTTGCGCTGTCGCTGGCCCGCGAAACATTCGCTGCTGGGGCTCAGACACGTATGAGGCGATCTATCCCGAGCGCGATCCGGGTCCGTACACCCATGTGGGCAGCTACTTCCGGCACAGCTGTGGCATCGAGGACAGCACGGTCCTGACCTGCTGGGGTTGGGACTTCGACACCATCCTCGACTACCCCCAGGGCTCCTTCTTCAAAGCGGCGACCGGGGAGTTCCACAGCTGCGCCATCAGCAACGTCGGTGGTGTGGTGGAGTGCTGGGGGCGCGATCTCGAAGGCCAGGCCACGCCGCCATAGGTCCGCGCTAGGGCTCTTCGAGGGCCAGAGCCAGGACTTGATCGACGGAATCGACAAAGTGGAACGTGAGGTCGTCCCTGATTTCTTTGGGAATGTCCTCGAGATCGGTCTTGTTGCGGGCCGGGAGGATGACCCGCTGTACCCCCGCCCGTCTCGCCGCCAGCACCTTCTCTTTGACGCCGCCTACGGGCAACACCTTGCCGCGCAGCGTGATCTCGCCCGTCATCGCGATGCGGGCGTCGACGTACTTGCTGGTGACGATGCTCGCGAGTGCGGTGACCATCGTCACGCCAGCGCTGGGCCCATCTTTGGGGATGGCCCCAGCGGGCACGTGCAGGTGGAATTCGGCATCGAATGCGGACTGTGGGACCTTTAGAGACAGGGCATTGGAGCGCAGCCAGCTCATCGCTGCCTCGACCGATTCCTTCATGACGTCGCCGAGGGAGCCGGTGAGCTTGAGGCCCATGGGACCGGGCATCTTTGCCGCTTCCACGAAGAGGATGTCCCCGCCGGCGGCCGTCCACGCGAGTCCGATGACCACTCCGGGCTGGTCGACACGTTCGGCGAGCTCATGGAAATAGCGGGGTGGACCGAGGTACTTCAAGACCGCTTTGTCGTTGATTCGCACTCTGCCGGTCGCCCCTTCGACCACCTGACGGGCGACCTTGCGGTGGAGCGCGGCGAGTTGGCGCTCGAGCTCTCGAAGCCCGGCTTCGCGCGTGTAGTCGCGTATGACCTTCTCGATACCCTTCTTGTTCACGCTGATTCGCTTGGCCAGGCCGTGCGACTCCGCCAGCTTGGGGAGCAGGAACTTCCGAGCGATATGGACCTTTTCTTCCTCGATGTAGCCGGGCAACTCAATGATCTCGAGACGGTCCATCAGTGCTGCGGGTATGGGATCCATCAGGTTCGCTGTGGCGATGAAGAGGACCTGCGACAGGTCGACATTCACATCGAGGTAGTGGTCGACGAAGGTGTGATTCTGCTCGGGGTCGAGAACCTCCAGCAGCGCGCTCGCCGGATCTCCGCGGAAGTCGTTGCCGAGCTTGTCGATCTCGTCGAGCACGATCACCGGATTGCGGCTTCCGGCGCGGATCAGCGACCGGATGATCCGGCCAGGCAGAGCGCCCACATAGGTGCGTCGGTGCCCACGGATCTCGGTCTCGTCCTTGATCCCACCCAGGGAGATGCGTCCGAACTTGCGACCGAGGGCCTTGGCGATGGAGCGGCCGAGTGATGTCTTGCCCACGCCCGGTGGACCGACAAAGCACAATATCGGCCCCTTGGAGGCGGGCTGGAGCTGTCGAACGGCGAGGTACTCGAGGATGCGCTCCTTGACCTTGTCGAGGCCGTAGTGGTCGTGATCGAGCACCCGCTGCGCCTTCGACAGCACGGTCTGATCCGACGTGGTCTTCGACCAGGGGATGTCGCAGATCTTCTCGAGCCAGGTGCGGACGATGGTGTACTCCGCCGCATCGGTGTGCATGCGTCGCAGCCGTTCGACCTCGCGCAGTGCCTCGGCCTGAACTTCTTCTGGCATGCCGGCCTGCTCGATGCGCTCGACGAACTTCTCTGCGTCGGCGCCGGCCTTGTCTCCGAGCTCGGCGCGGATGGCTGCGAGCTGTTCTTTGAGGTGGTACTCCCGCTGGCTCTTGTCCATCTGCGTCTGGACTCGTGCGTTCACATCGGCCGAGATGCGCTGCTGGGCAATGACCACTGCCAGGTGGTGGAGCATGCGGTCGATCCGTCGAGCCAGATCGACCTCCTCGAGCTGAGCGATGTGCTCGTCCATCGACAAGACCATGACGCCGGCGATCTGGTCTGCGAGGCGCTCCGGGCTGTCGGCGCCCACCGTGACCAGCGCCTGGTCGGCCTCTGGCACGCCGCTGTTCGTCAAATATTCTTGATACAAGCTCAACATTTGGCGAGCCCGTGCATCGACTGCTATGGCGTCGTCCACGGTGGCGTCGATGGCGGTTGCCTCGCAGACCGTGGCGCCATCTTCGACCTGGATGGCGCCGATCCGGGCGCGTCCCTTGCCCTCGGCGAGGACCCGATAGCTTCCGTCGGGCATTGCCGTGACCCTGAGGATTTCGGCCAGGGTAGCGATGTTCGCCACGTCCGCGCGAGTGGGATCCTCGATGTCAGCGTCTCGCTGCACCGCCAGTACCAGCGGCTCTCCGCCTTCGACGTGAACCTCGATGGCGCGAATGGATGTCCGGCGGCCGACGACGAGCACCCGGAGCATTCCCGGGTACACGATGGTGCCGCGGAGGGCGACGACGACTGCCATGCGGCTCCTTGGGGAGCGGGCTCATAACGCGCCGATGACACCGAGACAGCCCAGGTGCGCACCAGCCCGTTCCGGGAGACAGACTGTCCAATTCGCGCGCTGTTGGAGTGCCGAAATGCAGGTTTGTCCGTTGGCATGACGTGTGCTTTCCAGTGGGAGAGGAGGCGCCATGGCAATACGCAATGACTGGATCGACACCCTCACGCTTCAGCGTGGTCTAGAACCCGGCACCGTGCTGGAGGCGCGTCGCCACGCCGAGGTCCGCGGCCTGGCACTGGGAGACGCTATCGCGCTGGGCCTGGCATCCGATGATGAAGTCGCGCGCTCCGTCGCCGAGAGCTTCGGTTTGAGGTGTCGCGAAGACCTGCGCGCGGACGCCATCGATCTGGACCTCTGCGCCCTGCTTCCGGTGGCCTTTGCCCACGAGCGTGGTGTTCTGCTGCTCAAGTCGGAGGGCATATCGGTCTGGGTGGCCATTGCCGATCCCGCCGACCTTCACGTGCTGGACGACCTGCGCATGTTGTTTGCCGCGCCGGTCCTGCCAGTCGTGGTTTCCAGATCGACGCTCACTGCGCCTATCAGCGCTGCGTATCGGCGCCTCGCGACCACGGCGGAGAAAATCGCGCTGGAGTTCTGAGAACGTAAAGGAACGCGTGGCCGAAGGCGCTCACGCGGGTCGGATTCGCAAGGTCGCCCTCGCGGAGGGGTTCGCGCCGCCCCGCTGGGATGGCGGTCGACGTGTCGCCGCTGGGCAGACCAGCGTCGCCGAGGTGGCTCGCGTTCTGTAGCGGACCGCTAGGCGTCTGTGTCCTCGTCATCGAGGTCTGGAAGCGGCCCGAAATGCACCGGTCTCAGTTGCGAGAGGTGCTGATAGTCACGGACGTAACTCTCCCACCCGCGGAGACGGCCCTTGCGCTCTTCGCCCTCCCGAAACCGCAACATGCCCATGTAGTTTTCCCGCCACCACTGCCAGAAGTCCTTCTCGTACATGATGCCGTCGAGCAATGGGTCGTAGAATTTGGACGTGAAGTGCTCGCCCGTAATCCAGTCCCTGCACGTGAACTGTCCGCCTTCCAACACGACGTAGTGCGAGCTGGAGAACGTCCAGGATCCGGTATTTACGTACGTTCTCTCGCCTTCGGTGATCACGCCAGGCAGGTGGGAATGGCCACAGACGACGATTGGGTAGGGACCGCTCCGCGTGGCTTCCCAGGCGGGTCGGAACATGCCCATGGGGTCGCCCATGTTCCCGCGCGCCCAGTAGTCCAGATACGCGTTCAAGGCGGCGTCGCTCCGCGGGAGGCCGATGAGCGCCATGCCCCGGGTCCAGAAGTTGGCCAGCAGCGCGATCTTGTGGGCTAACCAGAACATCAGTCGGTTGCCCTTGGTGTAGAACTCGCCGAGAGGGATCCGCAACCACGTGCCGAGATAGCGCTCGATGAGGTGGTGGATCGTCGTCGACCAGCCGTGACCGACGCCGACGGTCTTGGAGAGGTAGGGGTCGTACTGCCAGCCGTGCACGCAAAGGATCCGGTCGCCGATGATCAACTCATCGCACACTCGAAAAGCCAGGATCTCGCTGAATAGCGTGATCTCGAAGTCGTGATTGCCGATGACGTAGAACAGCCGCCCCTCGCGGGAGAGGTTCGAGAGCGCGTGGAACAGCTCCTGATGAGCCCGCAGCACGCGGGTGAATGACCAGGCCTGGTGGAAGTCGATGGCGTCGCCGACGATGACCAGCGTGCTGCCCTCTTCGTGGATGCGGTCCAGCATGGCGATCAGATGCTGGTCCTTTCCGAAGAAGACGTCACAAGGGGTGGCGTCTCCGAGGTGAAGATCGGAGATGAACCAGATCTTGCCGTCGTCGGGGATGGTCTCGACGACCTTGGGTCGTTGGTTCCATCCGGTCTGTGATGCAGTGGTCACGATGGGAGTCTACTTCTTGCCCTGACAGACGAGGAAGAACTCCCGACTATTGCGTCGCACGGCCTCCGGTTTGACGCGCTTGACCTTGTCGTAGGCCTTTCGCAGGCGGAGCACGAACGCCTGGGCGTCCTCTCCGTCGAAGACCTTGGTGACGAAGGTTCCGCCGGGGACCAGGATGTCGTCGGCTACGTCGGCTGCGAGGGAGGCGAGCTCGAGCTGCTCGATGTGGTCGCCGAAGGGGTTGCCGGTGGTCAGAGGTGCCATATCGGACAAAACAACATGGGCCTTACCGCCGAGATGCCCCTCCAGCTCGCCGTCTTCGAGATCGCGAATGGACTTGTGCAGGAAGGTGCCACCGGGGAGTGCGGTCTCGGTGATGTCGATGCCGACCAGGGTTCCGCGATCCCCGATGGTCTGGATCGCGAACGTCGACCACGAGCCGGGACAACAACCGAGATCGACCACGCGCTGCCCCTGTTTGAGGATTCGAAAGCGCTTGTGCATTTCGGTGAGCTTGTAGACCGATCTCGCCTGAAAGCCCTCTTCCTTTGCCTGTTTCGTATATCGATCTGGCTTGGAATACGGGTTGTTGCGCCGTTTGCGTCGCCCCATCAGCGACACGCCTGTTCGATGCGATCCCAGACCTCGTCTCGCCCGACGCCGCTCAGGGAGGAGAAGGGAATCGGTTGGCCGGCGGCGAGGTTGAACTCTTTGCGTATCGCCCGAAGGCTCTTCTGCATCTGCTGTTTCTTGAGCTTGTCGACTTTGGTGGCGACGACCAGTGAGGGGATGTCGGATTCGGTCAGCGCGTACAGGAGCATGCCGTCCATCTCCTGGGGCTTGCGCCGCGCGTCCACGAGGATGATGACCAGTCGCAGATCTTCGCGCTCGGACAGATAGGACTCGATCATGCCCTTCCACGCGTCCTGCACAGCTTCGGGAACCTTGGCGAAACCGTACCCGGGAAGGTCAGCAAAGACGCAGCCCGACCCGACCTTGAAGAGGTTGATTGCCTGGGTGCGGCCCGGAGTGCCCGAGACCCTGGCGGCCTTCTTGCTGTTCAGCAGCGTGTTCAGCGCGGAGGACTTGCCGACGTTGGATCGCCCTGCGAAGGCGACTTCTGGCATGTTCAGTTCTGGCCAGTTCCGTGGAAAACTGCCCACGAAGGACAGGGCACCCACCTGATTGCGCATCGCCATCGCGACACTCTCGTCTAGAGGCTTTCCAGCCAGGAGGTGACTGTGCGCACCATCTGGCCGGTTCCGCCGGTCACGTAGGGGCCGACAGCTTTGTCCTGGAAGGCCGATCCCGCGATGTCGAGATGGGCCCAGCTCGGGCCGTCGACGAAGTGCTGCAGGAACAATGCGGCGGTGGTTGCGCCGGCGTCGCGGCCCCCGACATTCTTGATCTGACCCCACTCGGCCTTGAGCATGTCTTTGTAGCGAGCGTGTAGCGGCAGTCTCCACAGTCCCTCGCCGTCCCGATCTGCGGCGGTGGAGAGCGCTCCAGCCAGCTGATCGTCGTCGGTGAACAACCCGGTGAAGTCCGGTCCGATGGCCACCACACAGGCGCCCGTGAGCGTTGCAAAATCGAGGATGTGGGAGACGCCCTCGATGCGAGATGCCGAGATCAGGCAATCGGCGAGCACGAGACGGCCCTCTGCGTCGGTGTTGTGGATCTCGACAGTCACGCCGTTGCGATAGCGAAGCACGTCACCGAGCTTGTAGCTGTTGCCCGAGATCATGTTCTCCGCCGCGCCGACGAAGGTGTCGATGGCCACTGGCAGGCCCAGCTCGATAGCCGCCTGGGTGATGCCGAGTACGGTAGCTGCACCGCCCATGTCGCAGCGCATGGTCTGCATGCCAGATGACGGTTTGAGCGACAGTCCGCCGGAGTCGAAGGTGACGCCCTTTCCGACCAGCGAGATGTGCTGGGTGGCGCCTTTGGGTCGGTAGGAGATGTGGATCAATCTCGGCTGGCGATCGGAGCCCTGTCCGACGGCCATGATGCCGACGCAATCCTCGGCCACCAGGCGTTCTTCGTCCCAGACGTCGACGGTGACATCTGCGTGCGTGGCCAGCTTCTGCGCCTCATCGGCCAGAGACTGGGGGTAGATGTCGGCGGCGGGATGGTTGACGAGATCGCGGGCCCATCGTTGGCCGCTGGCGCGGATCTGGCCTCTCGCAGCGGCCTCTTTCATGGTCCCGGTCTCGGCCGCGCCCACGAGCGTGAGCTGCTCCAGCGCGGGCGTGAGGTCGGTCTCAGGCTTGTACCGCTCGTAGTTGTAGTTGCCCACCGGCACCATTTCGACGACCGCGGCTGTGTGTTCGGCTGTCTGACCCAGGGCCAGCGCCAGGTGTCGGGCGCGACTGGTGCGCGCCGCGCGTCCCGCTCTTGCTGCCGCATCGCGAATGGCGTCGAAGCCGCCGTCGCCGACGCCGACCAACAACAGCTCTTTGGCGGCGAGCTTGCCGAACGTGGGTATCGCCAGGCTGGTTCCTGTCTTGCCCTTGAACTTGCGCTCTTGTGCCCAGGTAGAGAGCTCGGTGCCGAAATGGGCTTCGAGCCAGCTGAGGTCGGCGGCGACATCTGTGCCGACGGCCACGGCGAGGAGGTCGCAGCGCAGTGCTGCGGGTGAGTCGGTCGAGAACTGGACGTGCAAGGCTCGCTCCAAGGCGTGGTTTCAAAAAGCCTTGAGCAACGCCATCATTACGAGCAGAAGAACGAATGATAACGCTGCCGCTGCCACAAACGCGCTGTATGAATCGCGTCTGACCATCGCGAGGAACTGGTCGAAACCGGGGATGGAACGAGCTTTCGCTCCAAGTCCGCTCTCGTCCCAGAAGGGTAGATCAGACCCCTCGCTCTGGGTGCCTGGCAGCAGGCCATCGGCTTCTATCGCGAAATGGTCATCGGTGCCGCCAAGGGCTGCAGACAGTGCGGACCAGGACAGGCCAGACGGCGCCGAAGTGGGCGGGGGAGGCGGCGGGGCCGGCTTGGGCATTCCGAGAGAAATCTTCGGGATGAGCGCGGGGGGCGGCGGCGGAG
>Ga0315336_1003720_pt1 | contig 19715 bp, 16 predicted proteins | sample ASW5metaG_FD_204512 | JGI IMG/M metagenome (GOLD analysis project Ga0315336, IMG submission 204512) | Ammonia-oxidizing marine archaeal communities from Monterey Bay, California, United States - ASW #5 | ecosystem: Environmental > Aquatic > Marine > Intertidal zone | place: USA: California... | reverse complement strand
CGACACGGTGATCTGCGAAAACGGAGAGATCTTGGTGTAATCAAGGGGGGGTGCGACGTCAGTCCTATTACAGTGACCCGAGCCTTCAAGGCCGACAGTTCTTAAGCTGCCCCCCGGCTATGCCGTCGCCGATCACTCACGCGGAAGCTATGAAGTAAAGCGGGACTAAACACGGTATTGGAGAAAATTCAGCATTGTTATTTGTAGGTTTACTAACCGCGAATAAATGAACAATGGGGTATAGAAATGGCATTCACAGGACCAGTTCACAACACTGAACTTTACAAAGAACAGGTTAGGTACGGTAAAGAAGAGCAGGATCGGCGCAAAAATTCGCCTGTTTATATCGATGGTGACGATGTTTCCCGCCTACTTGAGACTGGCCGTGGCGTCTACTTAGTAGACAACCGCATGGGGTTCAATAATCGCACACACCGTCTTTTTGTTAGTAAGCACCTCCCCAGTGCCGAAGAGGAGAAGTATAAGACACTGGGTCATAGGCATACAGTGGAAGCCGTCATCCACTGGATGGAAGGTAACGGCTACAGCATTATTGATGGGAAACGCTATGATTGGGAAGCGGGTGACTTTATCTGCGTTCCAATGTTTGCCTGGCATCGCCATATCAATACTGGCGACACTCCCGCCCTCCATGTTGCGTCAACTACAGGCCCCTTATCCATGGGCATAGGTACCGCAGTATATGAAGACGAAAGATTTCCTGAATACTGGATTTATGCCCAACAGGGGGAAGATGCACTTAATACTTTAATTCCAGCGGGAGACGAGGTTAAGGCGGGAGACGAGGCTAAGGATGAGAATACCATTGATGCAGAGTCAAGCCAAAGTAGTTCTAAATCGGCCCGTCTTTATGCTGAACAAGTTGCCTTTGCGTCTGAGGAAGAAATTAAGCGGCGAAATAGCAAGGTACTAGTCCGCGGCCGCGACCTTGAGTTTGAAAGTACTGCCATGGGCACAGTTGCTTATGTTGTGGATTACCGTATTGGTTTTCATGCAAAGGCGCTCGCAACCCTAGTAGCTGAAATTCCGCCGGGCAAACGGTCGGGTGCCCACCGCCATTTCTATGATGAGATTGACTATATCCGCGCTGGATCCGGTTATGCGATTGTCAATGACAAACGCTATGACATTAAGAAAGGGGATGGTTTGGCGATCCCCACATTCGCTTGGCACCAGTATTTCAGTACTGGGGACGAGCCATTACGCATACTCGTCCACAGCACCCGTCCCTTGATGGAGAATTTGGGTTTTTCACTCACCCATCAGGGTGAAGATTGCAATTATTGATTAGAATGTGAAAATTTTAATAAGGGGTTGGAAGTGCCTAAATTCCGAGTGCCCTTCGGTTTGGAGTCTTGGTATTACGAAGATGAAGATTGAAAGCATGGAGGAATATTTGACTCCAGGTTCTAATGCGAATGAGAGCCAAGCTTATTCCATGGATCAACATTTTTGGCTGTATCGGATGTGTCTATTAGGGGGTTAGCTCAATATGCCAACACATCATCACGGTCATAGCCATGACAAAGCACATTCCCATAGCGCGGACCATACCCACGACGAGGGGCATACTCACGACGAGATTGCCGTCGGTTCGGACACAATTATTAGTGTTGGCATTGATATTGGTACCTCCACATCTCATCTTATGTTTTCACAACTCCAGGTCGGTTATCGGAGCTTGCATAGTCGTCGACCCCAGGTTTTAGAGCGCAGGGTTGTTCATAGATCACCTGTTATGCTCACGCCCTTTGGTGACAATTGGCAGATAGAGGCAGATGCTATACATGATCTGGTTGAAAAAACCTTTCAGGCTGCGAATTTAAGTCCCGATGAGGTCGATACGGGTGCCGTTATTATCACCGGCGAAGCAGCTCGAAAGGAAAATGCTCGACAAATCGCAGAGTTGTTTTCGGAACAGGTGGGACATTTCGTTTGTGCCACTGCAGGCCCGAGACTTGAAACGGTTATGGCAGCCCATGGTTCAGGTGCCGTTGCTTGCAGCCAGGATGATTGCCAAGTGGTTCTCAACATCGATATGGGTGGAGGCACAACAAAAATAAGCGCTATCGATGGCGGCCGGATAATTAGTGCCACGGCACTGAATATTGGCGCAAGATTATTGGCAGTTAATTCCTCTGGCGAATTAGTACGTATAGAAAACTCTGGGAGGAAGTTTCTTGATGATATTGGTTGCGAGGCTGATATCGGTGATGAAATTGACCAGGAGACGATTCAACGCCTAGCTGCAAGAATGGCTGAAGTTTTGTTTGGTACACTATCAGGTGCAGATTCCCCGTGGCAGGATATCTTTATTCTTCCTCGTTTAGGTTCATTGCCACATATAGATGGAATCATTTTTTCAGGCGGCGTTTCCGAATACATATATAACCGGGAGACTACTAATTTTGGTGATCTTGGCCCTAGCCTTGCTATCGAGTGTAAGAAACAGGCAGCTCATCATGGCTATCCAATCCTGGGGGCCAACGAAGGCATAAGAGCAACAGTCATAGGTGCATCACAATATTCCGTCCAGCTAAGCGGAGAGACGGTTTATATCCCAGACACAGCACGGCTTCCCATGCATAATCTTCGGATCCTGATTGCCGAAACCAGTTGGGACATACCGGTTGCTGAAAGAACTCGGGAGGCGGTGTGTAAGGCAGTAGCCCAGCAGGATAAAGAGGTGAGGGGAAAACCTTATGCTTTGGTTCTATCAACACCACCTTTTGCGGGATACGGGGGTGCAATGGAACTTGGTCATGGCTTGCGCATGGCTTTGTTGGACATGAAGTCGTGTGACCGACCCGCTGCTTTAATTTTCGAGCAAAACATAGCTCAGGTGGTAGGCGAAATTGTATCTACGGAAATTAACCTTCCCTGCATTGACGAAATTACCCTTTCAGAACTGGATTTCATTGATTTTGGTGCCCGTTTGCCAGATGAGAATTACGTGCCAGTAGTTGTCAAAAGCCTCGTTTTTGATTGCTGACTCCTGGTATGCCAGAGGAAATTATAGAAAATTTTGAGTTACCTTTTGCCTAGATCTCTTGACTATCTTGGGAGGTTGGCCTTGAAGAAGTCCTTGATTGACCGCACAGCCGCCGGGGCCGCCGAGGAAGGGTAGCGCCACGGGTCGATATACCTGACATTGGGTGCCAGAGAAGCAATTTCTTCGGCAGTCACGCGGGGATGGTCCAACGTATCACCGGGCATCACCGCAAGGGGCGTTTGGCAACGTTTTACAGATTCACGGTCGACGCTCAGCACAAAATCACCGCCGCACATTTTTTCCCCGAACTTCACCGCAGTCTCGCGATCAATTTCTGGATGCTTCTCCACCATACCTTCGAGCCAACGCCGATAGAGGTTTTCCGCCAGCACATCCCTATTCTCCTCGTCCTGGCCCACGGGTTGCTCCAGAACGGCCGCCATGACGCGATCCGGTGCACGCTCTATCAATTTGAGTGCGAAACAACAGCCAATGCAGCAGCCCAGAACAAAAAACTTTTCCACCCCGAGGCAATTCATCAGTTCCAATTGGTCGTCGGCGTAGCTACCCCAGGGGTCATCCATATCCAAGGGACCGCTAGAATTTCCGGAATTCCTCTGGTCCATAGCGATAGTCCAGTAATCCTGGGAGAAAATTTCGATCGGATTGAAGGCGGACCTAGCCCAGAACGAGATCACTGAGGTCATTCCCCCCGGGGCGATCAGCAGCAGGGGAAATCCCTGCCCCCGTGTCTCGTAATAGATACTGAGATCCCCCCTTTGCATTACCGCCATTGGTTGATTCCTCCCTTGCCGTCGTTCTCATGCTGACACCTGATGTACGGCCTATTGTATCCCATAGTTTTTTTCGAGAATAACGTTCTCATTGTGCTCAACCATGATCTCCATACGCACCGCTTTCGCCACGGTCTTGAACGCATTGCATCCCGCCGCGCCTCCCTCAACGATTGAACGTATATCGTCGTCGGAATTGCCGCTGTCGATGAAAATTTTGTATACGATCCTTGGCGTTGGCACGTCGTTGTACCACGAAATTTCACCATCAAGGCGGTCCAGCTGCAAGTCCATCAGCGCCGCCGTCTTCACGGTCCAGACTTTGTGACAGAACATCACCGAGGCAACGAAATAGCGCATGGGTGCAGGACCAGCGTCGTGACCGCCGGAGCTTTCCCGCTCGTCGGAAATGAAACTATGACCTTCGACCTCACCGCGAAATTGAAGATCGAACAATGCCGTGCCCTTAACGGTGGTCACCGGCCGTTGGGCAGGGCCCGCAGGCCGGGCCGCCCGATCCGCCTTTTGGCGCTCAAAAATCCCCTTTAGCCGCGGTCCGATACTGTACATAAGCCACCCCCCCCTTTCAGAACTTGATCTGTTCCGAATTATAATTTTAGCCTTACCCAGACTGCCCTGGGCGCGGCACTTGAGTCCACAGAATTAGAATAAAAATATTTTAAGCAGAAACAAAAACATTTTAATTTTTTTACCAGTCTAAAACGCTTATTTTGAATGCAATCACAAATGTGGGGGCTTGGGCTAGCTTAGGTTGCTAAATCGATTGCCCCCCCCCAGCCACAAGCCAGGCCAACGGCTTGGGGCGTAGAATGCTCAATTCAATTTTACGAAACATGAACTATTTGGCAATTACAGACGCTGCATCAAAGAAATAAGGCCAATAATAAGAACCAACGAACAGGAGGATATTAAAATGACCACTAAATTGCGTGGCAGTCTCAGGATAGCCCGACTCCTATCGATCCTGACGGGAGTTAGTGCGTTAATTTTTATTTTTGTGGCTGGAGAAAGCAGAGCCGCCGTGGCGGCTCCATGGGAGCAGGAGTGGAAGTCGCTCATTAAGAAGGCAAAGGAGGAGGGTAAATTGACCGTTGCCCTTGGCGGTTCGGCTACCCGAAATCTGCGCCATGTCTACAAGGCCTTCGAAAAAAAGTTCGGCATCAACGTCGCCCTTGGCGGCGGACGCGGCTCCCTGGTGACGGCGCGGCTGCAGTCCGAGCGGGCCAACGGAATCTATACCGTCGATTTGGTGCAAATCGGCGTGGCGTCGACCATCCGGGTTCTATTGCCCAGCGGGTATTTGGCGTCCATACGGTCCCAGTTCCTTCTACCCGAGGTCAAGGACCCGTCCAAGTGGCTCGACGGGCACCACTGGTGGGGCGACCCCAAGACCAAGAAGTTCATATTATTTTACTCGCTCCCCCAGGGCGATGCGAACATCGCCATCAACACCAACCTGGTCAATCCCAACGACCTCAATTCATACAACGATGTGTTCGACCCCCGCTACGACGGAAAGCGGGTGTCGGGCTCCTTGGAACTCTCCTCGGGCGCCCATTCTATCGCCCGGATGTACATGATGGTGGGCAAGGACTGGCTGCGCCGCTGGATCACCGAGGCAAAGCCGGTGTTTAGCTCCGATTCCGACATCATCATCAACTGGCTGATCGAGGGCAAATACGCCATCGCGTTGTTCGCCGGCGGCAGTGGCGAGATGGCCCAGCTCGACGATCTCCGGAAGAAGGGCGCACCGGTGCTGCGCATGAAGAAGATCATGAAGGAAGGGACTGATTCCAACCCGGGATCGAGTGGTACCATCACTTTTATAAAGAACGCACCCCACCCCAATGCGGCCAAACTCTTCATCAACTGGTATCTGTCAAAGGAAGGCCAGTTGGTCATGCAAAAAGGCTATTCCAAGGGAGATTCGCTGCGCATCGACATCCCGAAAGATATGATCAAGGACGAGTTCCGCAGAAAGAAGGGCGTCAAGTATCGGGTGCTGACCACCGAACCGGAATATAAAAAGATTCTCACCGAAGGCATGGCCTACGTTAAGAAACTAAAGCGATCGGCCGGGTACGCCGCCCCGGTGGTGCGTGACAGGGTTGTCACTACCAATATCACCAAGATCAAACGCGGCGGGCGGCGCGTCAGTTTCAAGGCCAAGGGCGGAAAGACCCATACGGTGCGGGTATCACGCCGCAGGACCAAGGTGTCGCGTAACGGGAAAAAATTCTCGCGCGGGAAGTTGGCAGTGGGTATGACCTGCAAGTTTACCTACCCGGGCAACATGAAGCGCGCGAAAACCATCGACTGTAAATAGGTCTGCTAGGGGGTTGCGATTGGCGCGATTGATCCAAGACCGGCAAAATTCAGACGTTCGCGCATATCGCTGTCCGCCCGTTGGCGTCCTCTTGAAGGCGGGCGGCGAGATCGCGTCCCAGGTATCGTGGGAACGGCGGTAATGTGGCCCAGGCTGAAATAGCGGTCCCAGCAAGACCGGGCGTCCTGCTGCCCAAAAAGGGTCACTTCGTGATGGCCGCCCTTTTGATTCTTCTGGGCAGCTACCTCATCTACCCGATCATCCTGCTCGGCCTGAACAGCTTCAATATCGCCGACCGGATCATCGACCCGGCAGAATACGGCCTAGACAATTGGATCGATGCATTCGAGCGCCCGGAACTGCTCGCCTCCATCGGCAACACCTTCTTAGTCTTCGGTTGGGTCACAGTGATCTCCGTACCGCTAGGCGTCCTGATGGCCTGGGCCCTGGCACGGGTGCGGCTGCCGTTCAGCCGAGGCCTGGAATTCCTCTTCTGGGTCGCCTTCATGGTGCCCACCATCTCAGTCACCATGGGATGGATCTTCCTCGCCGACCCGACCCTTGGTCTGATCAACCGCGCCCTGCAACATCTGCCCTTCGTGGCCATGCATGAAGGGCCACTCGACATTTTCTCAGTGCCCGGGATCATCTGGGTGCATTTGATGAGCGGGGCGATTGCCAACAAGGTGATCTTACTGACGCCGGCCTTCCGCAACATGGATGCTGCCCTAGAAGAAGCCGCTCGGGTATCGGGCGGTTCCAATTTTTTCACCATGGTGCGGGTCACACTACCGGTGATGACGCCGCCCATCGTCGTCGTCTTCGCCCTGCATCTGACCCGCGCCTTCGACGGCTTCGAGATCGAGCAGCTGTTGGGAACGCCGATAGATTTCTTCGTCTACTCCACCCAGATCTACGCCATGGTGCGCGAGACTTTCCCGCCTCAATACGGCGAGGCGACGGCGCTGGCGAGCATAACGCTGCTGATAGTCGCGCTGATCGTACCCCTGCAACGTTGGCTGACCCAGAGGCATAATTATTCCGTGGTGACCGGCGCCTACCGCCCGGGCCTACTCAATCTTGGCCTGGGAGGGCGCTTCATCTTCGCCGGCATCATCGCAATTTTGGTCTTGATGGTCCTGGCGCCGCTGATCAGCCTAGCCCTTGGCAGCTTTATGTACCGGGCTGGCATTTTCAGTCTGAATATTATCTTCAGCTTGAAACATTGGGCCTACATCTTAGCTGAGGACCTGTTCTGGAATGCCTTCAAAAATACCTTGCTGCTGGCCACAACGACGGCGATCATCAGCCCGTTCTTGTTCGCCCTCATCGCCTATGTCCTAGTGCGGACCAAACTACCGGGCCGGGCACTTTTGGATACCATGATATGGACGGCGGCAGTGGTGCCGGGCATGCTGGCCGGCCTCGGATTGCTCTGGATGTTCCTTGGGACACCGTTCCTGGTCCCTCTATACGGTACCCTGTGGCCGCTGGTGATCGTCATTATCCTGGCCGGCAAAACCACCGGCACGCAACTATCGAAATCTGTGTTCCTGCAGATCGGCGCCGATATGGAGGAAGCTGCCCGGGTGTCGGGTGCAGGTTATGTCAGAACGTTTTTCAAAATTTGGGTGCCGCTTCTAACGCCCACACTGATATTGTTGGGCACGCTTAATTTCATAGGTGCTGCGACAACCACATCCAGCATCATTTTGCTGGCAACACGAGGCACCTATACCTTGTCCATATTGGCACTGGAATATGCCAGCCCCGGGGTGAACCTAAAGGAAGAAGCCGGGATCATCAGCCTGATCATCATGGCCATGACCATTTGCGGGGCGCTGGTCGCCCGCCAACTGACCCGGCGATTCGGCCTACAACGCAGCTCGATCAGAATTTAGTCGGTGGTCTTACAGATATGGAGCGGTAAATGAGCAAATTAACTATGGGATTTATTTCGAGTGTTAACGAGCGGGTTGCACCGCTCTTTGATAGCCGCGTGGAAGTCGAGGGCGTCGAGTTGATCACCACTGATTCGGACCCTTCCGAAACATTCTGGCGGCAGCTCAACTTCGAGGAATTCGAAGTGTCAGAAATGTCGCTCTCATCATATATTATTGCCAAATCACACGGCATGGACATGATCGCGATTCCAGTTTTCCCCGGGAGACGTTTCATGCATACGCAACTTTCATATCACGTGGATTCGGGAATTAAGGAGGCGGGTGATCTCGGCGACAAGCGAATCGGCGTGGGCGAGTACCAGCAAACGGCAGCCTTGTGGGTCCGTGGTATTCTTGAACATGATTTCGGGGTATCCCAGTATAAGGTGCACTGGCATATGGAACGGACTGAGGAACTCAGCCATGGCGGTGCAACAGGCTTCACGCCGCCCGAGGGAATTTCATTTCAGCGGATTCCAACAGACAAGAGCCTAGCCTCCATGCTTGTCAATCACGAGATTGACGTTGCCTCGGTAGGGCGGGCATTCCGGGCCGAGACCAACATGATTGACCGGTCGACCCACATCAGGGCCCAGGATGCGGATTGGAGCAAGGTTAAACTTCTTTTCCCTGATCGCATTGCCGAGGGAACTCGATTTTTTTCAAAGCACGGCTTCATCCCCGCAAATCATGCCTATGTCATTCGTGGAGATATTTACCGAAAGTATCCCTGGATCGCGATTAATCTCTATAAGGCCTTTGTTGCCGCTAAAAAAATTGCACAAGAAGAACTTGCCAAAAGCATCCCCTCAGGCTTGGTATTTGGTGCAGATTATTTTGCCAATACTCGCAAAATTTTTGGCGCCGACCCCTATCCATACGGAATTAGCGCCAACCGAAAAATGCTTCAGACCATCATCGACTATTCCTATGAACAGGGACTTACCAACGAGAAGCAAAGAATCGAAGACCTTTTTGCGCCGAGTACATTGGAGTTGTAGGTGACTAAACATTATCTACATTACATTAGAGAGTGGCGGAACCGATAAGAAACTGACGGAGAGAAGTCTATGCTTAGCGCCGAGCAAAACGAGCAATTGACCCGCGTGGGGCCGGGTACACCTATGGGAAATTTATTGCGCTGTTACTGGTATCCCGTAGCAACCTGTGAAGAGATTAAGAAAAATCCGGTTAAAGCCGTCCGCATTCTTGGCGAGTCCCTAACTCTGTTCAAAGATCGGAATAATCGCTTTGGACTCATTGGCCAAAGATGTCTTCATCGTGGGGTAGACCTGAAACACGGCATTCCCGAAGATGAAGGTTTACGCTGCCCTTATCACGGCTGGATGTATGACACATCGGGGCAGTGCATCGATCAGCCATGTGAGGAGAACGAGAATAATTTCAAAGAAATAGTGAAACAACCATCCTACCCAGTGGAAGAGCTAGGTGGCCTAATATGGGCCTACCTGGGCCCCAAGCCCGCGCCTCTATTACCGCGTTGGGACCTGTTCGTGGTCGACAAAGCCTTCCGGCAGATAGGCACTACCGTGGTGCCTTGTAATTGGCTCCAATGCCAAGAAAATTCTGTGGATACCAGGCACGTCGAATGGGCCCACGGCCGGTTCGGACTCTATGCCTTGGAACGGAACAAAAATTCTGACCCCCGAGCAGCCCAGCGCTTTGAAAGAATCGGTCAACGTCATACCAAGATAGATTTTGAAAAAACTGATATCGGCATTCAAAAATATCGGCTTCGGGAGGGTGAATCAGAAGATGCCGAAGGCTGGCGTACTGGCCACCCACTAGTCTTCCCTAATTACGTTCGTGTGGGTCAAGTGGGATATTCAGAGTTTCAAATGCGAATCCCTATGGATGACACACACACCTGGCATCTAGCTTATCAGGTATTTTTTCCCGGTGGCGCTGTAGACGTACCGGAACAGGATCCCGTGCCAACTTTCGAGGTGCCTATAATAGATTTCCCGGATTTTGTCCTTGGTCAGGACCTAGTGTGTTGGGCTGCACAAGGGAAGATTGCTGACCGCACCCAAGAACGATTAGGAAAGTCTGATCGAGGTCTGGTTATGTTCCGCCACATGCTAATGGACCAGATAAAAATTGTCCAAGATGGTGGCGATCCCATCAATACATTCCGTGACGCGCAAGAAAATCAGTTTATCAATCTTGATTTGGAAGAGCGCGCGCAACTTACAGCCTACAAACAGGGGGACATCTATTATAGGAATGTTGGCACGAACAGCCCTTATTTAGAAGAACTGGACGACTTGCTCACTAGAGGCGCGGAAGCCATAAAGAAAATGCAGGAATGAACTCGGAATTGGCGAACTCACTTATAGCCTCAACACCTCTAAGACTGGATTAAATAAAAAACTATCAGAGAAAGACATAAAATGGCTTCAAAAATCCCAAATGCGCCGCGCGTCGAATACAAGGATATGCGTGAGTATCTCGCGCTCTTGGAGGCCGATGGTCTTCTCCATCGTATCACAGCCGAAGTCGATCCCGAGCTTGAGATCGGGGCCATTACCGCTAGATCTTTAGAACAAAACGGCCCTGCCTTGATGTTCGAAAACATTAAGGGATACGAAGGGATGCCCCTGATCACCAACATAATCTCGACAACTGAGCAGTTGGCCATCGCCTTCAACACCGAATCCGATGAAGAAGTTATTCACAAAAGGGTAGTAGAAGGGATGAATGGCCGAATACCATCGGTCACGTCGCCATCAGGGCCGTGCAAGGAAGTTGTTCTCACCGGCAAAGACGTGGATATCAATATAATCCCCACGCCCACCTGGCATGAACACGATGGGGGCCGATATCTCGGCACTACAGCAGGCATCGTCACCCGTGACCCGGTAACCGGAATTCTCAACATGGGAGCCTACCGGGTCATGATCAAAGACAAAAATACACTGTCGTGGTCGGGTGGCTTACGCGGTAGAGGTGCCTCTTCAGGCCCAGGAGGGGGCGACCACGTACTGGACAACGAGGCGGCTGGCAACCCTACCCCCGTCGCCATCGTTATGGGAATGGATCCATTGCTTACCCTGGCTAATGGTAGTGCGGTGCCGCCCGGCGCCGACGGAGTCGAGGGCACCATGGAATACGAAGCGGCAGGCGGCTGGAGAGGGGCGCCAACGGAATTAGTGAAATGTGAAACCAACGACCTGTTGGTTCCCGCCCACGCTGAAATGATCATAGAGGGAGAAGTAGTCCCCAATGTCAGAGTTGAAGAAGGACCCCATGGGGAATCAACTGGGTTCTACGGCGAAAATAAAAACGCCTTTCTGGTCAACATAGAATGCATCACCCATCGCCAGGATCCCGTAACTTACGGGTTAATCTGCCAACGTGTGGAAGACTATCCTCGCCAGTTATTACGGTCCGGATCCATTCAGTCTCGAGTTATCCAGAACACCGGCTTTACCAACATTAAGGATATCTATTTCCCTGAAGTGGGGCGGCACGGCATGTTGATTGTCTCGGCCAAAATTCGCGACAAGGATGATCCAAGGCGCATTATGGAAGGGATCTGGGAAGATACTGGAGAACGTTGGCGCTGGGTCATTGTCGTCGACGAAGATTGTAATGTCCGGGACTGGGACGAAGTCATTTGGAGGGTTGTTTCCGCCGCTGAACCCGAAACTGACGTGATTATCGGGAAAAAACACCCGCCACGGGAGCGAAAAGGAGGCGAGGTAGATTTTTTTCCTCCCCTTTGCGGTATGGGCATCGATGCGACATTGCGTTTCAAGGATGCCAAGTTTCCACCCGTCAACAAAGTCGGGAATGCGCTTACCGAAAAGGTTGCCGCTCGTTGGAAGGAATTCGGCTTGGAATAAAACAGTCGATCATTCGGATTCACCTTGGGATGCCATTTTCTCTCAGGTGAAAATCAAGAGAGCTGCGCGGGACTTGTATTACTAGGAGATATAGGGAGTCCCAACTGAGAAAGGGGGTCCCCTAATATCATAAACTTAGTAAGTATAAATGGCGGAGAAGGTGATATTCGAACGATTGATACCTAGTTACATTGAAGAGCTTGATGTTCGAACATTGCCCTGTTATCCGTTCCAAACGTGGAAATTTTTGCCTTCTATGATCGCTGCACAATGCGCTTTTGAGTCCTCACCATCGTCTATGACCCTGCTCAGGACGATAATATCACTAAACGCGTTCTCATCGGGCACCCGTAAATCCAAAGGTGGTGGATCACCTTTGGCCAATTTCTGAATTGCGTCAGCCATTATACGGCGTGCGGCCGTGATAGCGATATCTGTGGTGCCCAGGCTTTCGCGCGACCGGTCATGAATAGCACCTGGTGATTCCACGGCAAACGTATCATGGCAAACGAACGACTCCCCCATGCCTGAATAAGATGTTTCCTTCATTTCCTCGCGGTCTTGCAGGTACCTATTTTCGGCGTTTCGAAGGGGTAAAAAATGCTCACCGATTCCCATCCGAGCCCGAGCACGCATGCCATTTTTATCCAATGGTTTAGCTGAGTGATAATAAAATTCGAATCGCCAATGACTTTCGTCATCTATGGGCACATGCCAGTGGACCGTATAACCACCCTCGCCATAACTCTGATCATTCCCAGCGAAGAAAGAAAGATTCGGAACGACATAGTTGGTAACGCGCAGATAGGTCTTACCGCCCCCCATATGACGGCGGGTAAAAATGCGGAGGCCGAACCTCGTGCGTTCAATTTCGATATTTGGCCGGTTATCTTTGATTACCGAGGCCTGAGCTGCCCCGTAATCTCCCTTCCGGTCAGCAATAGGCCGCTTGAAAGAGTGCAGGAATGACAAATGCACGGGATCGATGTTGCCTTCATTCGCCTGAAGATAATTACATCGCTGATAAACCTTGCTTTGGTAAACTTGCGACGACTTGGCCGTAATGAAATGGTATTTTGGAAATAACGGTGGTTCATCAGGACCCAAATAGGCAAAAATCGTCCCCGCTGCTTCGTGGCAGGGATAAGATGTGTGTCGTATCGTTTCTTTCAAAAGGCTGTTCGCTGGCTCGCCAGGAGTTTCGATACAACGTCCAGCCACATCATAAAGCCAGCCGTGGTAAAGGCACCTAAGTCCCCCATTTTCAATACGACCATAGGACAGATCTGCGCAGCGGTGGGAACAATGTAATCCGAGCAAGCCCAATTGTCCCGATTCGTCACGGAATAAAACTAAATCCTCACCAAGGAGCTTGACCGGGATCGGGACACCATTCTTTATCTCTTCTCTGAGGGCCACAGGCTGCCAATACCGCCGCAAAAGGTCGCCGGCAGGTGCATTTGGCCCCGTGAGAGTCAGAAGATCATTATCGTATCCGTTGCCCATATGAATAGACTTTCGCCTACAATATCCCGCTTATTGCTACACAAAATCAATATCGGTCAACAACCCGATACCGTTAGCAGGTGCACATCATCACATTTTTAGTAACTCTCTCAACATGGCGTCGCCGTCATCTGTTAGAGCGAGGGAAACGGTAAAACGTCACGGTATTTCTGCATGACTTCGTGGAGCTTGGAGCGTTCGGTCCGATTGACCTCGGGAAACTGATCACGCCAGGTCCAGGGACGAACGGCGTAAAAGACCGCCCTGCCATTTGTATAATCCTTGGCATCCCTTTTTTCCGGTGGCATTCGTGGGTCAAGTGGCGTTGACCAGCAGTTATCGATAATCTCGATGTCCGTAGGCGGATTGACGCGGGTCTGCATGGCCCAAACCACCTCCTTCAGATTCGTGGGATCAATATCTTCATCAACAACTACGACAAACCTGCCGTTTCGTGCGCCCTCCGCACAATTCATAGCTGCCAGGGCCGCCTGTTTCGCGTGGCCCCCATACATTTGCTTGATGGCGATGACCAAAAGATAAGGTGTGTGAAAATAGACTCCCACGACACTGGGGACACCGGCTGCCTCCACTTGATCCCAGAGCATACCGGCCGGCTGGGACAATCCGTGGGTCGGGGCACCCAGCCATTGAGGGGCCTGGTTCATTAGTATCGGATCGTCGCGATGATAAATAGCCTTAATGCGTATCACCGGTTGCAATTCTCCCGTCCCCCGAGTCCCCCCTGTGTAATATCCCGGCCATTCGCCAAACGGGCCCTCTTCGTGAGCTTCCTCTTCTGGTGGTGGAACTTCTCCTTCAATGGCAACTTCTGAATATGCTGGAATCGGCAAGCCCGTAATCGGGCCGTTTATTACATCCAGCGCTTCTCCGCGCCAGCCACCGACATATTCAAGCTCTGATCGTCCCCATGGAAATTTGACGTGCGAAGCCCGAAAAACGAGAGGATCACCCCCAAAAACCGCGACCACAGGACATGACAGGCCCTGGGACCAGTACCTTTGGCAAATCTCGCGCCCTTGCTGCCCGGGGCTCATCCATAGACCCAACCGGTCGGGACCATGCACCTGCATGCGATAAGTGCCAACATTAACATACCCGGTCGCCGGATCCTTATTGATCAGCGAATCTCCTGTACCGATATACCTACCACCGTCTTTTGCGTGATAATGCAAAGATGGAAACTTGAGAATATCTACTGTCTGACTGCCACCTTCGCCCATGACATTTTCCATCACGGGGCCAGTGTTAACTTCGCGCGGCGGAATTGGTTCCACCGATTTCACTTTCTTGGCGAGCAGACGGATCAGCTCAAGTTTTGTCTTGTCGGTAGGCAAGCCCATGGCAAGTGCCGCCCGTTTACGGCTTCCGCCGAACAGACTGACGACGCGGTATCCCTCGGGATAGCCCTTGATATTATTGAACATTAGCAGGGGAGGCTCGGCGATAAATTCCGATGCGGCTTCGGTCAGCGCACCGATTTCCTGGTCCCAGTCAGCACCGTCGATTTCGGTATACTCATCTTCTTTCTTCACGAGATCAATGAAGGTCCTAAAATCATGATATTCAATTGCCATGGGTTACGCTCTATTCCTTCTTGGCTATACCCATCCTTCTACTAGGCTCAGGATGTTGCTGCTATAGCTCTACAGCGCTCTGGAGCAAGGTAAAGTTTGACACGGCTGCCCATCGTCAACTGGGTAGAAGTATGGCTCTTGAGACGAAGCCGACCGTTCGAAGTAGTCAGCCAACTATCCATCGACTCACCTGCGAACAAAGCCACCTGCACTTCCCCCTCTATGACGTTAATGGCCGGTATTTCATTCGGCTGGCAAACGTCAATATCCTCGGGCCTTATCATCAGCACAATGTTGTCTCCAACTTTCATGGACTCATCAACATCACACTGTAAAGTCCCCGATTCAGTCAAAACGCTCCCCAATCCAACTCCATTGACTTTTGACACCGCTCCCTCAATAAAATTTGCCTGGCCAATAAAGTGGGCAACGAATTCATCCCGGGGCGCTTTATAAATCTCAACTGGGGGGCCTTCTTGGACTATCCTACCCCCACTCATGACAGCGACTCTATCGGACATAGTCAGCGCTTCCAACTGGTCGTGAGTCACATACAAGGTTGTAATATTTAAACGCTTGACCAAATCTCGAATTTCAAGTCGCATATCCTCACGCAACTTAGCATCAAGATTAGAAAGAGGTTCATCAAGCAATAAAACCTCAGGTTCATGCACCAGCGCGCGTGCAAGGGCCACGCGTTGCTGCTGTCCACCACTTAGAAATGGGGCTGGTCGATCTGCCAGAGACTCGAGCTGGACAAGCGCCAAAACACGGTCGACACGATCTTTGACTTCTGCCTTAGGGGTTTTTTCTCTTCCGTGAATTAATGGGAACGCGACATTATCGTAAACCGTCATGTGCGGCCAGATTGCGTAAGACTGGAATACTATGCCGAAATTACGTTTTGCAGGCGTGATATTCAAATTCTGAGGTTGAGAAAAAACCAGTTGGTCGCCAACAATTATTTCTCCCAAATCTGGACTCTCAAACCCCGCGATTGAACGGAGCGTGGTGGTCTTTCCACACCCTGAGGGCCCGAGCAATGTATAAAACTCTCCTGGCTTGGTTTCGAACGACACCTCCTGGAGCGCATGTACCGCCTCCCCAGAAAAGGAAACGAAAGATTTTGCAATTGAATCGACCCGTATCACGGCAACCACCCATAATTTAACTTTATTCCGTCACTAGTCGGACATCCTTATGACTCAATAGCCATCGTTACAGATTTAATCAAACCACTGCTGCTTCTCTTCGATTCCCGCCAAAGTAACGCGCTACAAGCATCATCAGGGACACTACTAATACCATGAGAACGGCAAGCGCAGACGCCATGCCGGACTCACCAACGTCCCATAGCGTCCAGAGGTACACTGGCAAAACGGTACTCTCAGGGCCCTGCAACAATACAGCCGTAGAAATGACCTTGATGCAGAGGATGAGTATGAAAAGCATTCCATTTATAAGGCTTGGAATAAGTAGCGGCATCCAAATGCGAACCATGGTTGTAAAAAAACCTGCACCACTAGCCTGCGCTGCTTCTTCCAATTCCTTATGAATTTGCAAAATTGCGGCGTTAGTGAAACGGGTACCTATAGGTAGATAGTTGACTATATATGCAAGAACCAGGATCCAGATCGTATTGTAGATGGGATTGGGAAAGGATAGGAAAACCACCATAAATGAAACGCCAATGACAATTCCTGGAAGTGCATAAGGAAGAAAGACAACAAAATCTAATACTTTCCGACCGAAAAGCGACGTTCGGTAAACAAACCAGGAGGACAAGAAGGCAAGGAACATGATCACCGTACTGCTGATCCCTGCCAAAATTATTGTGTTCCAGACTGCATCCCATAGCTCAGGTGATTCTAAAATCGCCCAATAATTTTCTAATGTCACCGCGGCAAGCGCCGCCAAGGAAGGTGGCCGGTAGTAGGGAAGAATAGAAGCCCATATTAAAATTATCATCGGAAGGACGACGACAAAAAGAAAATAAAAAACAACACACGACCATCCCAAATAGCGCCACCGTCCCATTGGGATCAGTCTAGGGCGATAGCCCTTGCCCCTAACCACAGTAAATTTTTCAGAGTTCTTAAACTGGCGCTGGTAAAAGAAAAGCGCAACTAAACAAAGCAGAATCAGGGTCATGCTGTAAGCAAATCCAAGGCCATAATCGGGCGGAAAAGCACTGCGCAACGCATAGTAAATATTAGTGCTGAAAACAAAGATCCCGGAACTGAAACCTAGTAGCAAAGGAATTTCGAACGCTTCAATACCACGGATAAATAGCAAGATTGATACACCAGCAATGCCGGGCAGAAGCAATGGCAGGGTCACGCGGGTGATGATTTTATATACCGATGCACCGCTACCCAAGGCAGCCTCTTCCAAAGCTGGATCCATTTGCCTTAGGGTCGCGGCTATCAAAAGAAATGCAAGAGGACTCATGCCTATGCCCTGAACCCAAATCATGGCCGACAAGGAATAGGCGTTAAACAAACCGCCCTCTATACCAACAGCATTAGCTAGCAAGTTTAGAAGACCTATTTTGGGAGACAGCAGAAAAACCCATGCAATACCCTCGACTACCCCTGGCATGACGAGCGGCACCATAACAATGGCAGGAATTGTTTTTCTGAGGGGAAGATCCGTGCGTTCAGAGAAAAAGGCTAGTGACGCCCCTATCGTTATTCCAACACACATCGAACCGATGGCAAACCAAAACGAATTGAATAACATCTTATATGTCGACGCGTTCGAATAGGCCTCCACGTAGTTTGCAATGGTAAATTTATCAAAATAGAAATTCAGGTCACCAACGCTTACCGACCTAAAACTATTTAGTAGCAAAAGACCAAGAGGCAAGATGACAAACGTGCCGATCACGAGGATGTAAGTCCAGAAAGCTATATGCTTTCCATCGAACTTTAGCCTCTGCAAAATCGTGGGATTTATGCCAGCAGCGAGAGTGCTCATAGCTTACTGTAAAATAGCTGCATCACAGGATCCTGACCAATTCTAAAATTTGAATTAGTAGATTTTCTCACCAAGAATACTTGGTCTGGTGTTAAAAGTTTAATCCCCATATATAAATCGAAATCCAGACCTGGAACACACCAGTTATTCCAAAATTTAGGACATCGATCGTTTGAGGAATCGCCTCCCAGGGCGGCCATTAGTGCCGCCCCAGGAGACTAAATGTGAAGCAGTTATTACTTGATCCCAAGCTTTTTGAAGTACCAATTTTCTGATTTTTTGAGCACTTTTTCAGTATATACCTTACTCGTTAATGTGGGATTGCTCAAATCACCGTTGATGTTGGTCGCTCCATTGTCATTCATCCATTTTGCCAACTTCCCAAGCTTGGCTTTTTTGTTCAGAGCCGACTTGGCGCTTACCCTTGACGTATAGTCAAACTGGCCTTCGGGTGAAGTCAAATAATCTATCATCAACCAAGAGCTGGCTGGATTCGGCGCACCTTTGAGAATGCCATAAGAACGATAGGTGATAGGAAACTTGGGAAATGCAATTAGGCCCACTGGGGCTTTCTTATTCACCGCTAACCGAACAGCGGTGCCAATAGCTGGAAACCAGAATATTGCGACCTCGCCTGCAGCTACTCGTTGATTGCCGCCACTATATCCACGAGCTATGGCGGGTTTGTGATTGTCAATTAGTTTCCCAAAGAATTTAAAGGCCCTATCCCAATTAAGTTTGTCTTTTTTGCGCCAGACGAAGGCTAGCCTGGCCGGGAACTCTTCCGCTGATCGAGAGATCAAAGTTTTACCCTTCCATTTGGGATCAAGAATCTCTTCCCAATTCTTGGGTACATCTTCTGGCTTGACCATGTTTGTGTTGTAAACACCCTGGACACGCGGATTGCCAAACAGGTCTACATATAAACCATGAGTAGGCTGAGTGCCCTTTATAAAATCTGCAAGGTGTGGATATTCATAGCGGGTCAACAGTCCACGTTTGGCCAAGAGTTCGCACCCAGCATCGTCTATCGCCACCAAATCAATGGTCAGACGATTTGCCTTGGCTTCGGTGACTACTCTATTGATTGTATTTGATGTGTTGCCCTTAACAGCCTTGACCTTGATGAATGGGTAGAGTTTCTTAAAACCCTTGAGTTTTGTTCGTAACTCGCGGGCGTTGCTGCCCGCTGCTACGAGTACTTTCTCTTTTTTTGCCTTGGCTATCATTTTATCGCGCAGCGCAGAAGCGCCGAAAGACGGTCCAACGGCAAAGACCGATACCAGCACAATTGTAGTAAGAGACCATAAAGCTGATTTTTGCACCATGATGATGCCTCCCTGTTCTATTACTTATCGAGGAAATCGCCACAATGCATATTTCCTTGCATCTGACACTAATGAGCATCGGCCCGTATATCAAGCATGGGGTTATTTTAGAGCACGCATTCCAGAATGGAGGTAAATAATTTCATCCAAACCATGGATGTGATTTATTTCTTGGTCCAGTAATTGGTAAAATGGGATCAAGTAATTTATTAATATACTCAGGAGGAAGGTATTTAACATGGAAGAGCGGATACTTAAGCTCGGTTTCATAGGCCTCGGGCAGGCCACGAGCAAAGTTATGGCACGCCGAGATGAAATTGGGACCCTTCCCTTTATCA
>Ga0315336_1003718_pt1 | contig 19722 bp, 8 predicted proteins | sample ASW5metaG_FD_204512 | JGI IMG/M metagenome (GOLD analysis project Ga0315336, IMG submission 204512) | Ammonia-oxidizing marine archaeal communities from Monterey Bay, California, United States - ASW #5 | ecosystem: Environmental > Aquatic > Marine > Intertidal zone | place: USA: California... | reverse complement strand
TCCGGCCGTTGCCATCGGTACGGGCTCCTTCGCCGCGGACGTTCTGGATTGCCGGGGGGCTAGTGTTGCTGCAACGGGAATCGGTGTGGGTGCCACGGTGGCTTTTGGCGTAGGTGTCTGACGGGCCGAGCCGAAACGCTGTTTGTTTTCGTCGGTCAGAATCACGTTGCGAATGGGTTCACCGCCCAGTACAACCTTGCGAATGAGTTGTCGTTTCGGTTCCGCTGCCGGTTCCCGATAGAGTCGGCTCAAGTCCATATCGACTCGATGACAGAATAGTTGACCGAGTGCTTTGAGCAGGGAAATGTGGTCGGTTGCGCCCTTACGATTGAACGCGACGGCGACGTGATCGTGACCGGCGAGAGTTGCGCCGATTGCTTTCGTACACAAATCGCGCGGCCCCAGCTCTAGAAAAATGCGGTTGCCATCGTCATATACGGTGTCGATCAAACGCGGAAAGTCGACAAGATTGCAATACATTTCCGCGATGTTGGTTGCAACGCCCTCGGTCTCGATGGTCAATTTCTTGTAGCCGACCGCCGTATAGAAATCGACGTCACCGGTTTCGCGAACCGGCATGCGATGTAGATCGGCGAGGCCATCGAAGTCTGCGCGCACGAGGTCGCAGTGAATCACATCGCCCAACGCGGCACGGAAGCTTTCGCACCCTAATTTCTCGATGACCTTCGCGCAGTGATCCGGTTTGCCCGCGATGACGGTTGAGAACGTCGTGTTGATCAGAATCAGTTTTACGAACGGGTCATCACCGATGGCTTCCATTACGGCGTCCGCAGGCGCCAGCAACGTAAAGCCAGTCCAAAAACTACCGTCCGGCGCATCGTCGGGAATGTTCCATGCCTCTCGAAGCGTCTCCATGGGGCCTGCCAAACGCGTTTGGAATACAGGCGTATTGCGCAGCGTTTCGCTCATCGCGTCGGGCCCGTCCCACACATTGAGCGCGTACATCATCGAGATTTCGCCCATGCTAAATCCGAATGCGGAGTCGGGCTGCACGTTGAACAAGTCGCGCATGATTTCCGTGAAGCACACCGCGTTTCCGATTCCGTTCTCGAACATATCGATGGGTTTGTCGGGTAACGCGCGTGCCTTATCGCGGAGTTCGTTGTTGGTGAAACGGTCTATGCTGCGGGGAAAGAAGGTGCGGTCGCCCAATAGCGATGCCAGCCGATTCGAGTGACGCTCGGCGTATTCGTGCAATTCCGGAAAGAGCTGAAAGAGATCATTTGAGAGGTGTAGATATGAATTGAACGCACCGGTGTACACGAAGGAGATCTTGCCAGCCTTGGCTTGCGGTGTGGCCGACACATAGCTGCCGTTTGGCGACTGCCATTCCCCTCCGTTGGAAAATGCTGTATTGATTCCAGATTCTAGCAACGTTATCTCGCGCAATAGCACGTCCTGCGTGTCGCCGATCACAACGGCCGCAAACGGAGCATCCGCTCTCGTTTGCGTGGAACGAAACGCTGATCGCGCAATCTGTTCAGTGGAGGCCTGTTGTTCTACGTCGTTCTTTACGTTTGCCAATTGACTCAACAATTCGTCAGCGCTGTTACCTGCGATCGGAATTAGTTGGCTGGGTTGGGCATAGAGGTAGTTGTTCGATCGAGGTGCTCTGGGGCCTTCAGACAAGATCGCGTGTCCACAAGACCCATCCATTGAAAGGCAACTGACACCCGCTGTACGCGGCGAACCGTCCGCATCCTTTAGCCATGTCTTGGATTCGGTTGGGATGTAGAATGCATCGGTGCGATCGAAGGACTCCTCTTTCGCGGCCTGCCATTCTGGAACACCGGGTACGTACCGGTGGTGAAGACACAGTGCGGTCTTGATGATGCTCGCCATGCCCGCAGCGTTGAATGTATGGCCAATATTGGCCTTCACGCTGCCCAACGCGCAGTTCATTTCATCGTCCGTACGGTACGCTTCGATGAGGCCTGGGAGTTCTGCATCATCTTGATCGGCGAATCCGCTTCCATGCACTTCAATGTATTCAACGGCGTTCGCGTCTGTTCCTGCAAGTTCGATCGCGTTCTGGCAGGCGCGCGTAACCGTTGCACTGTCGTGGCCCGCTTCGATGCTGAGGCCGTCAATGGACGCGTAAATGCGTTCGTCGCGTTGTTCCGCATCTGCGCGGCGGCGCAATACAATTGCCGCTGCACCTTCGCCTACCTGCCAGCCGTCATTGTCCTTCTCATAGCTGAGCGTGTAATTTCCAGTGTTTAACGATCCAAATTGTTGGCGTAACAACACATTTTCCATGCTGCCGGACAAATCGACCGCTGCGACCACAACGGCTTCTACATCACTGGTTTTGAAGAGGAGTTGTGCGACTTCGAGGCATCGGAAAACGGAGTTTTCTTCCGCCGACAGCGTGAATGCCGGACCCGTGAAATCCCAGAGCGATGACACGCGCGCCGCCATGATGTTGCCGATCAGGCTGGTGTATTGATTCAGTTGCGCCGGTTCGTGAAGGCTGTCTTTGACCAGTTCTTCCAACGCTTGACGGTCAGCACTGTCGAGAGGTGTGGACGCGTTTTTCCATGCCTCAGGAAATTGCGTTTGCAAATTGACGCGGCCGCGGAATTGATGAGCGTCTAGTTCGATACCCATTCCGACTAGTACGGCAACGTTTCCGCCAGGCTCCACTTCGGCGTCCTGCAATGCGCGATCAGCTACCTTTAGCAGCATTAGTTGTTGGGGTATTAAGCAATCATCCTCATTCGGCGGAATTTTGAAGTGCAAGAAATCCAATTCGAGGTCTTCGATAAATGCGCCGCGAATGTCTTCTCGATCGGATACGCCCAAGGCTTCCAGGACTGCGGGATCCTCTTCGAGGCCCTTCCACCGATCGCGCGGCAGCGGCCCGAAATGTTGTTCGGCATCGAACACAGTTTTGTCGAACGCATTCAGGCCATCGCAGTCCGCGAAATACGTGTCCATGCCCACGATCGCCATAGGCGCCATGGTTGTGGGATTCGACTTTGGTGACGGGGAGTCATCGGCATTGGTTTCCTCGAACACGAGGTGCGCGTTGCAGCCGCCGAATCCGAAAACACTTACGCCAGCGCGTTTGGCATCGTTGTTCGAAGGCCATGGTCGATTCGTACTAACGATTTGCGACTCGGTAAAAGCACTGCCTGGCGATTCCTGCGGTGCTTCGATTTTAATTGTCGCCGGAATGAGATCGTGCTTCATTCCCTCCATCACTTTGGTCATGCCCGGCATGCCTGCCGCAGTGAGCAAATGGCCGAGATTGGATTTTACCGATCCGATCAGCGGAATGTTCTTGTCGTCGCCAGCGGCGAAAAACGTTTCCATCGAGGTCAATTCGATTTTGTCGCCGAGGGGTGTCCCTGTTGCGTGGCATTCCACGTAGTCGATCGTTTTTGGATCTATGCCTGTATCAGCGTATGCACGCTCAAAGCACGTGACCTGTCCACGAGGGTTTGGACTCAATACAAATTGCCCTTTTCCATCGTTGGATAGCCCGCCACCGAGGATCGCGGCGTGAATGGTATCGCCGTCGCGTAGGGCATCTTCGTAGCGTTTGAGCACCAACATGCCTGCGCCTTCACCCGCGAACAATCCCTGCGATCGCCGATCAAGTGGCGCGCTAATTCCATTCTCAGGATAGGCTTGAAAGATGGAGAAACCCATGTTAACGAACATCGGATCGGCCGCGCTCACCGCGCCCGCGAGCATGAGATCGGCTGCACCGACCCGTAAATAGTCGCAGGCGAGTTTGGTCGAATAAAGCGACGAAGCACATGCGGCATCGAGCGCAAAACGTGTCCCGCCCAAGCCCAGCGTGTCGGCAATCAGTCCCGCAGGATAACCGGCGATGAGCCCCGCCTCGCGTGTTACAGCGTGGGGTTCAGAAAAACGTGGAAGCACAAAGGAATCATTACCGGTCAGATCAACGATGGCCCGGTTGAGAACCTGGTGATAGATGGGTACGAAAAGTTGATTGGAGGATTTCGTTGGAAACGATAAGTTGCCAAGTATGACGCCACACCGTTTCAGGCGGTCAATGTCATCAGCATAACCACTATCCCTCAGCGCTTCATGCGCGACATAGAGAGACCATTTGTTGAGGTCGTCAAGCTGATCGAAGACTTCGGCGCTGATGCCCAATTGTTTAGGGCTCGCGGAAAAATCGCGGATGTATCCGCCGCGCATACAGTAGTATTTGTCCGGCTCGTTCGGCGTTGCCGAATGCAGTAGTGTGGGATCGACTCCCATCTGATCCGCTGTCGCTTCGGACGTACCGTCTTGGTTGTTGGTCAGATTCTGCCAGAATTCTTCTGGCGTGGAGGCGCCGGGAAATAAGGTCGATATCCCGACCACAGCAATCTTGCTCATGGGTATTGGGCTCTCGGGGTAAAGGTCTAAAGACGTTTTAGTTGAATTTAAGCATCGATTCGGGAGGGCTAACTTCCGCCTTGGCCGGGTCTCTCTTGATACCAAGGCTAAGGCGGAAGTTGGCCCTCCCGGACCACCATTAAAAAATCACGCACGCAAAAAAAGCAAAGCCGATCTAACTTACCGCCGCAGCAAACTTCAGGCTCTTGCTAATCGTAGTCTCCGCATCAATCAAGCGGCTATAGATTCGGCCTTCTTGATCGTGCAGCGTGATGGTTCCGTTCACTCGTGTATTAGTCGCTTCGTTAATATCTAGGGAAAGGTAAAACGTTTCGCCTGCCGGTACTTCTCGGTAATGTTCGTATCGGCCGAACCGCGTGGGCAGCGCACCGGCTTCCTTAAACTGACGCGCCCAGACCAACAACGCTTGGAACTTCGCGTCCGTCGCATAGAGATGTTGGGTTGCTATAGGAAATTGGCCTTGATCTTTTGATGGTACATCTGGCGCGATGCAACGCAAGGTCAATTTTTCACCCGAGGCATTAAGCCCGCGATCGATAACCTGAAATAGAGGCCCGTGAAATAGCGTGCCATTCTGGTAATAGTCCGCACCGTCAACCGCATCGCTTTCAGCTGTGTTCACGGTGTCGTAAACCGGAATCGCTGCCTGATCTTTCACAAGCGTCACGGTCGCGCTGTAATGGTTTATTCGATCTCCGGACGGGTTGCTCCACAAGAAGACATCCATCGTCACCTGGTTCGCATCTTTCACGGTTTCAACGATCTCCAGGTGGTACTGCTCAATGTCGCCGTTTAGAAAAACGATTCCTTTCAACAATTTCATGTTGTCCAGACTCGAAAAACAATATCCCGGCAAAATGGATTCACAACTGCTCCCAATCCAGCTCATTGCCCCCGCCATGGGGAGCACGGGCTTGCCATCGATGCAATGGTCGGTCAAAAAGGGGTTCGAGTGAACGGAGAGTTGACGCGTAATGGTGTAGCGTTGTAATTCGCCATCCGGTGCACCGCTATCAAACTCCATCGAACTGCCTACGAGGATTTGAATCGCATTATTTCCGGCGGACGTCACATCGACTACAAAGAGATCACTGCCTTCGTCAATCGGAATAACACTGATGTTACGTTGTGCGAACAGCTTCTTCAGTTCCGGCGTCACCATTCCACCGTCCCACGGCCCCCAGTTGAACGTGGTGACGTGACATTGGGGGTGCTGCGCTTTGAAGTCGAGCGCTGATTTATTCAAGATTTCGTTCGCGATGGAATAATCCGATTGGGCAGGATTGCCAAAGAAACCTGCTGCAGACGAAAACAACGACAAGTGTTGGAGTTGTGCTGGATCTACACACGATAGTAACGCATCTAATCCATCAACCTTAGGTCCATACACCCAATCGAAATCTTCTGCTGTCTTCTTTTCGATCACCTTGTCTGCGAGTACGCCGGCGCCATGGATGATGCCCGTCACAGGCCCTGTTTCGGGTGTTAGCTTTGTTATCGCGATGCGCAACGCTTCTGCATCTGCAACGTCGCAACTGACATAGTGCGCACGGCCACCCGCCGTTTCGATTCGTGCTATCACGGATTGAATGGTTCGGGTCGATTGAATCTGCCGAACGATCGCCTGCACCTTTTTCGGCGTAGGTTTTTCGCCCGACGCTTTGAGTTGTTCCATGCACGTTTTTTTGAGGTCTGCCTCTGCGTCGTTCCCTTCTGCCCAGGACGGAACGGAATCAATTTCGGACCGGCCGAGCAGAATGTAAGTGCCGCCACTGTTCGCTGCGAGTTTTACGACACATTCAGCGGTAACGCCTTTCGCGCCGCCGCTAACGATGAAGACGGAGTTCTCGTCAACCGGAGTCGTCGTGCTAGTGGATTCCACAATCTCGGCATCGGCACAAGGGATAAGAATAGCGCGGCCCAAATCACTGTAGCCTACTTCGGAAATTCGCCGATTGGGGTCTGCACACTCCCCAAGAATTCGCGCGACCGCAGCCTGTGTTTCCAACTTGGGATGGATATCAATCGCTCGGCAATGCACATCGGGCCATTCGAGATTGACCGTCTTGGTGAGACCAAATAATCCACCGGGAATGGCGGAAAAAACCTTTCCGCTGTATCCCAGTTGACCGTCTAACCGAGCGACCGTAACAAAGGAACTACGTGTGGCAGTGGAGGATTGGTTAAGCGCGTCACGCAGATGCTTTGCGAGGAGAAACGTAGCGCGCAGTACCGCTTTCGCTTGATCGTCGGTCTTGCAACAGGGGTCGAGATGAATGAATCGCGCGGGCGATCCGAGTTTGCGTTGGACTAAATCGAGTGCGTCGACCAAAGTCGATTCTTCCACGTCGTCTAATTTGATGTGCACGACCGTATCAGGCAGTTTTACCGGCGCTGCGCCGATGGATAACGGGTAGGAAAGTACGGCGATTTTCCAACCTTGTTGTATCAAGGCTTGGGCCATCGAAGCGGTAAGCGCCGTGCCATCGTCCATCATGACGCAGGAGCGGTCTTCAGGGGCCGTCTCCTCCAAACAATCCGGGAGGGGTACGAACTCAAGCCGTACGGCACTGCGTTCGACCGTGTTCGGCTCATCGAGACTATCGACTTCGGCGATGAGCGATTCCGGAACGGCTGATCCTGGAGAGGTATTCAGAAAGCATTGAATAATGTCATCGAGGGTTCGTTGTTCTCCAAGTAGTTCCGCGTCGACATCGGGGAGATTCGGATATTCCTCTTGTACGGCACCAAGAATTTCGACTCGTTTAATGGAGTCGATTCCGAGATCGGCTTCCATGTCCATGCTCAACTCGAGCATGTCTACGGGATAACCCGTCTTGTCAGACACAACGCGAAGCATCGACTGTGTCAGACCTTCAACGTCTAGTCCCGCGGCAGGAATTGTCGCAGCGGTTTCGACCGCTGATGTCGGGGCCGCGGTAGCGATTTGACCGTTCATGTAATTGACGATGTCACCGAGTGTGCGCAGATCGCTCATCACATCAGCGTCCAACTCAGGTAGATCCGGGTATTCCTCTTGCACCGCGCCGAGGATTTCGACACGTTTGATGGAATCGATTCCGAGATCGGCTTCCATGTCCATACTCAATTCAAGCATGTCAGTGGGATAACCGGTCTTGTCGGCCACGACCGACAACATCGTGGCGGTGATTTGTGCAGGGTCGATCGCGCCGGGCGTTTGCGTGGTGGCAGCGGGCGCTTGTGCCGGAGCAACGGATGCGGCGCCGAGTTGACCGTTCATGTACTCGACAATTTCGCCAAGTGTGCGTAGCTCAGACATCACGTCGGCGTTCATTTCGGGCAGACTGGGATACTCTTCTTGGACAGCGCCAAGGATTTCGACGCGTTTGATGGAATCGATACCGAGATCGGCTTCCATGTCCATGTCCAACTCAAGCATGTCCGTCGGATAGCCTGTCTTTTCAGCGACAACCGTCAACATCGTCGCGGTGAGCAATGCGGGATCAATTCCGCCGGCTGCTGGTGCGCTGACAGTCGGCGCTTGTACTGCACTAGCGGGTGCGGTATCGAGTTGCGCGTTCATGTATTCGACAATCTCGCCGAGCGTGCGCAGCTCAGACATCACGTCGGCGTTCATTTCAGGAAGGCTTGGGTATTCTTCTTGAACAGCACCCAAGATCTCGACACGTTTAATGGAGTCGATACCCAAGTCTGCTTCCATATCCATGTCGAGCTCGAGCATTTCCGTCGGGTACCCGGTCTTGTCGGCGACTACCGTGAGCATCGACGCTTTCAACTTATCGCCATCAATCGCCGAGGCGGCTGGCGGAGCGATGACCGAAGTTGGGGGAGTTTGCGTTACGGTTTCAATGGGCGGAGCAATCGCGACCGGCTTCGGTGTTGGAATCGATTGTGGCTTCGCCACAGACGGCGCTGGTGCACTGGCTGTCGCTTGCGGTGTGCCCGTCAAAAGCGAATGATGTTCTTTCAGGAGATTGAGCGTACTACGCGAAGTCTCGGCTTGTTGTGCCAAGAACTGTTCGTGAATCTTGAGTGTCTCGGCCTGATTCTCGTGGAAAGACGACATGCTGCGTTCCACACCATCGGGGAAAGCCGAACCAGGATGGTGGTCAAGCACATCCATCTGTTTCGACATCAACGTGTGGAACGTTTCCGAATACTGTTTCGGCGTTTCCAAATAGCGCTCGTGGATCTTCAGCGTTTCACTCTCGTGCTGGTAAAACAGTGCCAAGCTCTCGTCCAATCCGTCCACGTTTCCGGTTGATGCGGGAGCAGTGGGGGGGGGCGTTCCGTTTCCAGATGACGGTGTCGGTGCAGACTGTGATTCTTGAACGATGACTTTTGGTGTTGCGGTCGACAGTCTAAAACCATCGTTCATCAGCGCGTCGCGGGATTGAACGAATTTTTCACTGAGGTAATTGGGTGCGGACAACTTGATCTTCAGCGGACTCGGTTTTTCAGTGTTGTGTACGCGCCGTTCCGCGGCGTGCGGATCCAAATCGCTGATCGGAACACCGGCGACCGCAAGTTGCAAAGCCGCCAAGCGAAGTTGTGTGTCGCTACTCTTTTTAGGATTCGGGTTGATGGCGATGGCGAGATGAGGTTCATCAGCTAGAACGTTGGCGACCATTGGTGACAGCACGTTCTTCGGACCGAATTCCACAAAGATACGCCCGCCAGCAGCATGCAAATTCTTGAGCTGTTCCGTAAACCGAACCGAGTTGAGCATGTGGTCTTTCAACGCAGTGCGAATGCTATCAACTGAATTTTCGTACGCTTTACCGCTCGAATTGGAAAATACGGGAATTCGGGATTCGGAAAATTCCGCCGCATCGATGGCTTTCGCAAATGGTTTCTGTGCATGACTGACGAGCGGCGTGTGGAACGCCGCAGATACCGGCAGCGCGATTACCTTGAAACCCTGATCCTTTAGGTGCGCACTTGCAGCGCTGATCGCGTCCTTCGGTCCAGCGATGACGACCTGTTTATTGCTGTTGTAATTCGCGATGCGGACATCTGGAAAGTCATTAAGGTCATCGGCGAGTCTACTGACATCCCCCATAATCGCCGCCATCGTACCCGCATCGAAATTGGGATCGTCGGGCGCAGCCATAGCTTCGCCCCGCGCTTTTGCCAAGCGGTAATACGCGTCCTCGGTCATTACGCCCGCGGCCCACAATGCGGTCAATTCGCCGAAACTGTGGCCCGCAACGAAATCCGGTTTGAATCCGGCCCCGGCGAGAATTTTGTACGACCCAACACTAAACGTTCCGATACCCGGTTGCGCGAATTGCGTCTGTTGGAGCGCGGCCTCATTCGCTTTCTTCGAAGCCGAATCGAATACAGGAATCGGAAAAACACGTTCAGACAATTGTCGCTGTTCGTTCTGCGTGAACAGGCCGTCCATCTGAGTTACGGAATCGAGATAGCTTGGGAAATTGCACGCGAGTTCCGATCCCATGCCAACGTACTGCGACCCCTGACCGGAGAACAGCGCGACGATTGCGCCTTTGTGGCCGATCGATTGTGATCTGAAATAGACCCCCTGAGGCGTATCCCAGGCTTCCTGATCGCCATTCGATTCCAACCCTTCAATCGCGTGTTTCAACAGAGCAATTGCTTCTTTGTCTGAAGTCGACACGAAACCAATTCGGACGTGGTTCTCGGGAATTTCCCGTAACGCGCTCGCTTTACAAAACGCATCGAACGCGGCAGGCGTATCCGCCGATTCGAGCGCGCTCAACGCGTCGCGGATCACCTTAATGAGCGCAGCATTGTCACTTGCCGCCAACAACGAAGGCTGCGGTACGGGGTTCAAACGATACGCGCCTTCTTGCTCAGGAGAGTGTTCTTCCATGGTCACATGGAAGTTGGTTCCGCCGAAGCCGAACGCGCTTACACTGGCACGCCGGGGCGATCCATCTTCAGCGACAACCCATGGGCGGGTTTCCGCGTTGATGTAAAACGGTGAATTTTCGATGTCCATTTTCGGGTTCGGCTTTTCTACGCTCAACGTCGGTGGAACCACTTTGTGATGAAGGGCGAGCGCCGCTTTAATAAGGCCGGCCGCACCCGCTGCTGCCTTGAGATGGCCGATTTGAGACTTCACGCTGCCAAGCGCAATGTGTTGTTTCTTCGGCGAGTCCTCGCCGAATACTTCCTTCAAACCCTCGAACTCCGCGACATCGCCCGCGGCCGTTCCCGTGCCGTGCGCTTCCACCAGGCCGACAGTTGACGGCGCGTAACCTGCGTCCGCATAAGCTCGGCGCAATGCTTTGGCTTGGCCTTGGGGTCTCGGGGCGTAAATGCTCTTGAATTTTCCGTCGCTCGATGAGCCGACTCCGCGAATTGTGGCATAGATCCGGTCGCCATCGCGGACAGCATCTGGCAGCCGTTTCAGCGCGATCATGCCGATGCCTTCACCGATCATCATCCCCTTCGACTCGCTGTCGAATGGTTTGATGAATTCATCCTGTGTGAAGGCTGGTGTTTTGGAAAAACTCATGTACATGAAGATCGAGTTGTCCGCACACGCGCCACCGGTGATCATCACATCGCTATGGCCTTCGAGCAATTCCGATACAGCCAACTTCAACGCGCTCAAGGAACTTGCGCACGCCGCGTCTACGACGGAATTCATTCCGCCAAGATTGAAACGATTGGCGATACGTCCAGCAATGACATTGCCCAAAAGACCGGGGAACGAGTTTTCCTCCCACGGGACATAATTGGCCTTGTACTTTTCGATGATGGTCTGAATTTCTGCATCCGGTACACCGCTCGACCGGAGGATTCGTTCGATCACCGGATACTGCAAACGGGCGGTCAACGACGCACTCAGCTTCTGTCCGCCGCCAATGCCTAGTACGCAACCAATGCGATCGCGATCGTAGGGGGAGTCTTCACTAATGCCCGCATCTTCCAACACATCCTTGGCTACGACCAGACCTAACAACTGACCCGCATCCGTTACATCCAAGATGTTGGGCGGCAAGCCGTACTCCATCGGATTAAATTCAATTTCCGGCAAGAACGCGCCGCGTTTGCAATAGGTCTTATCCGGCGCCGAGGGGTCTGCATCGTAGTACTCGTCGATGTTCCAGCGGCTGGCCGGCACGTCGACAATGCTATTGACCTTCTCGACGATGTTCGACCAATACTGGTTCAGCGCCTTCGCATCCGGCATCAAACTCGCCATGCCCACGATCGCGATCGGCGTCTCGCGAATGCGCGAGTGCGGGACCGTGCTCTTAGCTGTTGTCTTCGAACTTCCGTTACCGTTCTTGCTCATCTAAATAGATTCCTGACTTCTATGTTTTCGCGGCGTATGAGTGCCATTCGAGGAGTTTGAGTTTGTGGGTTAATCGCCAGATGCCGGTATATCGTCCGGCGGAATGAAAAATGCCTTTCGATCCGCTGAATTACTGATAAATCCATTGAACAACACTTCGAGAATGGTGGGCAATTCGTCGTGCAACGGGTATTCCATGTCCGACCGAAACCACTTGCGCACCACACCGTCGATAAAACCGAAGATTCCGTAAACCACTGTATGAAAGCTAATGGTTTTCAACGTTCCGTCATTATCCATAGAGACCACGCGCTCTTTAATCATGGGGAGATTCGAGATGAGCGCCTCATAAAAAATCGTTTGTATCCCGCCGCGTAACCGTGTCCCTTCCGCTTGGATGAGTCGGTACATGGCGTGGTTCTCTTCGATAAAGGCGATCCAATCTTCGATAAACGATTGAATCTGACCGAGCACATCATTCGATTCCGAGAACACACGGCTGAAGCGTTCCAATATTTTCGCCCGCGTTTCCGTGAGCAGTTGTTCGAGCAAGTCGTCCTTACTTTCGAAATACCGATACAACGTACCCTTCGCAACGCCCGACGCCGATGCAATCTCATCCATCGTCGCTTCATGGAATCCGCGCGCTGTAAACACTTCAAGTGACGCATCGAGAATCATGTTACGCTTGTTGTCCGCCTCACGCTTACGCGGAAGCTCTACGGGCTCTGACTCATTCCGTTGCGCCAACATCTGCCGCATGTGCTGCGGACTTACCGAAACTTCGTTCACACCAAGCTTTGCCGATTCGTCAATGGCGACCTCGAACAATTGCAGCGTCGATGTCCCCATACCTTTATCCACGAGATAGCCGTACACATGATCCAAATACGCGGAGAGCCAACTACCCGCGTTCTGATCCGCCGATCGTTCCTCCAGAGACGTGCGAATGAATCCGCGAAAATCATCCTCGCGCAATTCGCCGTCAGGGGAAAAATAGCCGCCCAATTCCGCATACAGCGAAATCTGACGCCCGCCTGAACGGACATGGCCTCATTTTCCATTTGGGAACTCTCCTAAATACGGCCAGCCTCAAAGTCTTTACAAAGAATGGACTGACTGGTCAGTCACAATGCTAATTGGTTTCAATTAGGCTTTGCAAGTGTCTTGAAAAAGGGCGTATTTGCCCCAAAATAGGGCTGGCGATGCCATTTTCTCCAAAGGGAGAATTGCAAGAGGTTGCTGGCCTATGCCAGAATGTCGTCTCGCTCAGGATCTTCCTGCACTGGTATTTCGAGTCTTCTTTCCACGATTTTTACGGATTGGCGTAACGATTGACGGGCAGACTCGGGCCATGAATAGGGCGCGGAATCCGCCGCATTGGGACTGAATCCTTCAGTTATGGGTTGTGAATGTCCTCGTTGCTCAACAACACTCGATTACGAAATTAACCTGCAAAGAGGCTCTTCCATGAATGACCTTCCAAACGCCACCGAAGCTCAAAAGACATCGCCCCCGGGCTGGTGGCAACCCGGTGAAGAATCGGTTCTGACGTCGTCTGACGCTCTGCGTGACTGTCTATACCGTGTTCACGAACCCTTTTCGGTTGTTGTTTCGGACGGGCGGTATGCGGCGACACGTGGCGGCGAGGCGATCTTTGGGGCGGCAAATCGCGCTAACGATCACGCGTTGCCCTTGGTTGCCCACGTGAATGCGTGTCCGCCGGCGCGGCTAGGGGATGATTCATTTTGCAAGGATCATGGGATCGACTACCCCTATGTTGCGGGCGCGATGGCCAACGGCATTGCTTCGACAGAATTGGTCGAAGCGATGGGCCATGCAGGCATGATCGGATTTTTCGGTTCGGCAGGACTCTCACTGGATCGCGTGGAAGCGGCAATCGATCGTTTACAAGCGAATCTGGGTGACCGGCCGTTCGGATTTAACCTCATCAACAGCCCGAACGAAAAGGGACTTGAAGAGGCTATCGTGGACTTGTATTTACGTCGAGGCGTGAAACTCGTTTCCGCGAGCGCTTACATGGCGCTGAGCCTCGCCGTAGTCAAATTTCGCGTACATAGCATTCACCAGAATGATGACGGCGAAATCATAACTCCGAACCGCATCGTTGCCAAAGTGTCTAGGGTTGAAGTCGCAACCAAGTTCTGTTCACCGCCGCCGGAGAAATTTCTGGGGACTTTGATCGAGCAGGGCGTCATCACGCAAGCACAAGCGGAATTGGCGCGGCAGATTCCCATGGCGCAGGACATCACGGTCGAGGCCGATTCCGGGGGCCACACGGATCGGCGGGCCGCCATCGTTCTATTGCCGACCATGTGTGCATTGCGTGATCGCATGCAAGCTGAGCATGGCTATGCCCAAGTGTTACGGGTAGGGTTGGCCGGTGGCATCGCAACGCCTGCGTCCGCGGCCGCGGCGTTTTCTATGGGTGCATCGTATGTGTTAACCGGTACTGTGAATCAGGCGTGTGTGGAAGCCGGCACGTGCGATGAAGTGCGCGCCATGCTCGCTGATGCGCGTCAAGCCGACGTCACCATGGCGCCCGCGGCGGACATGTTCGAGATGGGGGTCGAGGTTCAAGTGTTGAAGCGGGGCACCATGTTCGCGATGCGTGGTCAAAAACTTTATGGCATCTACCGCGCCTGCGACAGCCTGGAGACCATTCCTGCCGACGAACGCGCAAAATTGGAAAAGGATATTTTCCGTGCGCCGTTGAGCGAAGTATGGTCACAGACCGAAGCGTTTTTCCGCGATCGGGACCCATCGCAATTAGACAAAGCGGCGAAAAACCCGAAACATAAAATGGCCTTGGTATTCCGATCGTACCTAGGCCAGTCTTCAAACTGGGCGAACCAAGGCATTGCCGATCGCAAAGTCGACTATCAAGTTTGGTGCGGCCCTTCGATGGGCGCATTCAACGAGTGGACCAAGGATACATTTTTGGAGCGGCCCGCACAGCGCCAAGTCGTAACCGTCGCGCACAATCTCTTATTGGGTGCCGCAGTGACCACGCGCTTGAATGCTCTGCGCCAGCAGGGTGTGAGTCTTCCGCCTGAATTGTGCGCGGCGCACCCGTTGACACCGGATGTGATGCAGCGATATCTGGCCGCGCCTGAACTGTTGCGCCGCTAAAGGATTGATAGCATACCGTGCGATTCTTTCGTGCCGCGGCATTTGCATCGACGTTGGCGGTTTAGTAGCGTACCACTGGATTTAGTGCCGCGACGCTCATGTGAATCGACATCGATTGACAGTCGCGTGAGTCTTGCCGTGTAAGGAAAACGACCTACATGCAATTTAGTGATTTGGAACGTGAAGTGTTGGACGGGATGTTGGCGCGGCGTCCGGAATTGGATGGCTGTGTACCGGCATTGACCGCGCTGCATCAGTCGTTGGTGTCATGCTATGACGCTGGCGGAAAACTGTTGATTTGTGGCAACGGCGGCAGTCACGCGGATGCGGTACACATCACGGGTGAACTCTGCAAGAGCTTTGAGCGCAAGCGTCCGCTGTCCGCGGAGTTGCGAAAACGGCTGCAAGGCGCCCCGTTTGGACGGGAATTGGCCGAGAATCTTGAGATGGGGTTGGCAGCGATTCCGTTGGGGGTCAATGGATCGTTGAAGACGGCTGTAGAAAACGACTCACCGTTGCGCGACATGGCGTTTGCACAAGAGGTCGTCGCCTTAGCCAAGCCCGAAGATATTGTGCTGGGGATTTCAACGTCAGGCAATGCAGACAACTGTGTGATGGCCTTGTCCGCAGCGAAAGCATTGGGTGCGTTAACCGTGACATTGACTGGGCCGCACGGCGGTGCGATGGCGAGCTTATCGGATGTGGCGGTCAAAGCGCCCGGCGGGTCAACGAAGGAGATTCAAGAGGCGCACATCGTGTTGTATCACACGTTTTGCTTGCTAATTGAAGTGCATTATTTCCCCGAACTTCGCTAAGGCCACGCGCGTTTCCGCACCGTTCATTGTGTATCGAATCGCCTCCGGGTGTTTTGTGACGGCATTAAAAGTGCAATGCAAGTGAGCTAGCTGAAAAAGATTCGACAAAGCGCCTTATGCCTTCATCGATACCGACCTTCGGAACGTACCCGAGCAATTCGTTCGCTCGCGATATGTCGGCATAGGTAATGGTGACGTCGCCTGGTTGCAGGGGTTTCCGATCAATTATCGCTGGTTTACCCACGTGCTTTGCGATTACATCGATCAGCTCACGAAGTGTTGTGGTCTGTTGTCCGCCAAGATTGATGATTTCATATTCGAGCGGGGTGTCGATCGCCCGGAGTATGCCATCGATGATATCGCTGATGTAGGTGTAGTCTCTGGCGGTGGATCCGTCTCCAAACATTGGTATCGGTTGACCATCGATAATCAATTGCGCGAACTTTTGAATCGCCATATCCGGCCGCTGTCGCGGTCCGTAGACACTGAACAATCGAAGCATCGATATGTTCATACCATAGAGTCGGCTGTATACGTGTGCCTGTAATTCGTTCATACGTTTGGTCGCCGCATATGGACTGATAGGACGCGATACATCCATGGATTCGGAAAAGGGTACTTCGAGTATCCCGCCGTATACCGACGAACTGGAGGCGAAGACTAAATGTGAGGGATCAAACTCCTTGCAGAGATCCAAAATGTGCTGCGAACCGATAACGTTCACTTGATGATATAGATTTGGATCTTCGATCGAAGGTCTTACCCCCGCGCGAGCGGCCAAGTGGACGACCACGTCAGGCTGTGTGTTTTGAAATATGATTCTCAGTGCGTTGTAATCGCAGATGTCCGTTTCGTAAAGTTCGTAGTGGCGCTCCTCGAGGGTCTTCTTAACATTCTCACGTTTGAGGGCGGGATCGTAGTATGAATTGAAATTGTCCACAGCCGTGACGGCGTCGCCACGCTCCAGCAATTGTTCGGCGAGATGGGAGCCAATAAATCCTGCTGCGCCGGTTACGAGTATCTTTTTCACGAGTAATCCTCTGAGGAGTCAATGGCTGAAGGCGGCACTTGGTCTACTATCTACGCACGTACATTAAAGGGAAGTAAAAGTGGGAGTCAAGATTTCACGGTAGCGTGTGCCTCGAGCGCTGTATTCAGATTTTTCGGGGTGCGTCCCTAGCAAGAAACACTGCTACAGTCTAGCGATCGTGGCCCAAATCGAAAATGCCCATCTGAACGTGAAGCAGGCCGAAATCTTCCCACACATGAAGGCCAAGGATTGGCTATGTAACCGAGCACGTGAGTGGTCTCAGCGCAGTTCGGGGAAATAGTGCACCTCGATCAGCAAGCAAAACGTGTGATACAGCACGATGTGTGCCTCCTGAATTTCCTTGGTGCTCCCGCCGGGGGCTTTTATCGCCACATCCGATAGGCCCGCCATCACGCCACCATGCGGCCCGGTCAATGATACGGTAAACACGCCCAATGCCATCACACAGTTGTCGGCATTGCCCGACGTTGAAATCCCCAGCACGATGTCTTCAGGCTTGGCTAACGCGACGACCTCCTGTGCGAGCGCCATATCGCGCAACGCCGAATCATTTTCGACCGCCGTCTTCAACGACCCATTAACCCCCAACGAAATCGCCGCCAAACCAGTCTCAAGATTCTCGGCCAATCCCCTGTATCTTAACATGCAAATCGGGTGCAAAGGGCGAGGTTATTTCCGGAGCAACACAACGCCACAACCTCTCAGACGACTTGCGCGGTTATCGGTTGTTTGCTAGACTCATACCCAGTTTGTGGTTGTATTTTTTCGTGTTTCAATCCGTCCAGCACATTTAGGTCGGCACCAAGGAATGGTCTGGCTCGCCCATGGATATCGCGATAATCACTGGTTCGGCCGGCCTCATCGGTGCGGAAGCCACGCGCTTCTTCAGCCAAGCTGGATTCACCGTTGTCGGCATCGATAACGATATGCGCCGCGAGTTCTTTGGCGATGAAGCATCTACCGCATGGTCGGTCGAAAAGCTAAAAGAGTCGATTCCAACCTACCAACATCGTAGCGCCGACATTCGTGACTATGACGCGATCGAGAGCATCTTCGCTGAACACGCCGGCGATATCCGGCTCGTGATCCACACTGCGGCGCAACCCTCCCACGATTGGGCGGCCAAAGCTCCACGCATCGATTTCGATGTCAATGCGCGCGGCACGTTGCACATGCTCGAAGCTACCCGGCAGCATTGTCCCGATGCGGTTTTCATATTCACCTCCACAAACAAAGTCTACGGTGACCGGCCCAACCAACTTCCGCTTATCGAACTCGACACGCGCTGGGAAATCGAGGAGAGTCATCCCTACCAAATTGGTATTGGAGAAGACATGTCGATTGACGGTTGCTTACACTCCGTCTTCGGCGCGTCAAAAGTCGCGGCCGATGTGATGGTCCAGGAATATGGCCGCTACTTCGATATGAAGACGGTCTGTTTTCGTGGCGGGTGCCTGACCGGCCCCGGCCATTCCGGCGCGGAACTGCACGGCTTTCTCGCCTACCTTATGAAATGTTGCGTCTCCGGGCAGCAGTATCAAGTTTTTGGGTACAAGGGGAAACAAGTTCGCGACAACATTCACAGTTTCGATCTCATCCAAGCGTTTCATGCCTTCTACAAAAAACCCCGCGTTGCCGAGGTTTACAACATCGGCGGCGGTCGATACAGCAACTGTTCGATGCAGGAGGCGATAACCACCTCCGAAGAAATTGCGGGCAAGAAAATGGACACGATCTATCGCGACGAAAACCGCGTCGGCGATCACATCTGGTGGATCGGCAGTCTCAAGAAATTCGAAACGCACTTTCCCGATTGGAAGATCACCTACGACGTGCGTCGCATCCTCGAGGAAGTGTACGCGGCCAATATCGAACGCACGGCCCTTACCTGACAAACTCAATGCCAGATGCCGCAACCGAACCGACTACGCGTCGCCCGTTGCGCATTCTCCTCATAAGTAACCACCGGCGATTCAAAATCAATTTCCGTGGCCACCCTTGGGCGCGTGAACTCGCGAAACGCGGCCACACGGTCGACGTCCTCTGCCACGCCGACACCGAACGCTTTAGCACCCATATCGAGGAGGTAGACGGATTTCGCGTCGTCGAAAACCCCGACATGCTCGTCGGAGCACTTCGCCAGGGCTGGGATCCCTATTGCGCGTGGCGGCGATGGCGCTTCCTAAAACACGAAGGCGTGCAATACGATCTCATCCATTGTTTGGACACGCGCTTAGCTGTCATCTGGCCCGCGCTCGCCTACGCCCGAAAGACAAACACCCTAATCGTCAGCGATTGGATCGATTGGTGGGGGAGAGGCGGTCTCATCGCCAAGCGGAGGCCACTCTGGTATCGCGTGTTGTTTGGCTGGGTCGAGACTTGGTTCGAAGAACACTATCGCGCGAGTCTAGACGGCCTCACCACCATCAGTCATGCACTCCTCGAACGCGGCGTTAAACTCGGTTGCGACCGCGACGCTGCTATCGTCATTCACGGCGGTGCGGACATGGCGACCTTCTCGGCCGTGCCAGCAAAAGAGGACGCCAAAAGAACGCTAGGCCTCGAATCCGACGCACCGATACTGTGTTTTTCCGGACTGGATGTGTTGATTGATTTACCGCTGGCCATTCACGCCTACGAACGAGTCCGCGCCGAAATTCCCGAGACTCGCTTACTCCTCGTCGGCCCGACCGAGGAACACGCGCGGCCATTATTAAACGATTCCGAAGCGTGGTCCGGTGTCAGGGCGCTTGGTCCCATACCCTTCACGAAACTTCCTGAACATCTTGCGGCCGCCGACGTGTTCCTGATGCCTTACTCTAACGAGATCGCCAACATCGGCCGTTGGCCCAACAAAGTCGGCGACTACATGGCCGTCGGCCGGCCCACCGTTTCCAATCCTGTTGGCGAGGTGAAATGGCTATTCAATCAGTACGAGGTCGGTGTTCTCGCCGATGAAACGCCCGAGGCCATTGCGGCCGCTGTGCTCGGATTGCTTCGCGATT
>Ga0315336_1003717_pt1 | contig 19722 bp, 29 predicted proteins | sample ASW5metaG_FD_204512 | JGI IMG/M metagenome (GOLD analysis project Ga0315336, IMG submission 204512) | Ammonia-oxidizing marine archaeal communities from Monterey Bay, California, United States - ASW #5 | ecosystem: Environmental > Aquatic > Marine > Intertidal zone | place: USA: California... | reverse complement strand
TGCTGGATGCTGTCGACCGCAGGATAGTCGCCGCGCTCGAGCGCGACGCGAGGCTCTCCTTCGGAGAGCTCGCCGAGGAAGTCGGCCTGAGCAAGACGCCGTGCTGGAAGCGGGTGAAGGCTCTGGAAGAGGCGGGCGTCATCCGCGGCTACTCGACCCGCATCGATCCGGCGGCAATCGGCTTCGGCATCGAGGCCTTCATCCAGGTGTCGATCGACTTCGAGGTGTCGGACGCCTTCGAGGCGGCGGTGAAGAAGCACCCGCTGATCCGCCGCTGCTATGCCACGACCGGCGAGGCCGACTATCTTCTGCAGATCGTCACCGTCGACATGAGGGCGCTCGACCGCATGTTGCGCGAGGAACTAAGCCGCCTGCCCGGCGTGCGCCGCACCGTGACATCGATGGCGATGCGCGAGATCAAGGGCGACATCTCCTTTGCCGAGGCGGCGGGGCGCGCGCTGAGGGGATAGGTCGGGCGCCCCGGATGAGCCGTGGGCGCAGCCGCGTCCGGTCCTTACAGAGGGGAACTTTCTCCGCATGGGGACCCGAAGGAACGCTATGGCCGAATTTAGGCAGCGAAGCCGGGCTTCGCGGCAGCGGCCGGCTCGGCCACCCGCGCCGCATCTTCCTTTTCGGCATCCGCCTTGCGCTTCGGGCATTCCTCGAAGTCATGGTCGCGGCCGCCGCAATAGGAGCAGCATTTGGCGGGAGCGTCTTGGTTGAACATCGAGGTCATTCTCCAGAATGCACGAGAACGTTTCCGGTTGCAGCAATTGCGTGAAGAGCGTGCAATCGCCGTTCAGCCCTATGCCCGACATCCGAGTCAAAGGAGCTCGCCGCTTGCGCAGCGGGCTCCGATCGATCGCCGCCTGCTTGCGGGCCGGTGGCGAACGGCCCGGACGGCCCAAGCCGACGCCACGACCACGCGCACGCCGAGCACGGCATGCGTATCATCGTGTTCCTATCGGCCGCGAAGCCAGAAGCCTGGGCGACACGATCAACCAGGGTCCGCCGACGAGATTTATCCATTCCTCCCATTCCGCGAACATCGAAAGCGTCGCAGGCACCAGCGCGCCGGGCACAATGCCGACGCTTCCATCGAGGCGCAAGGCGGCGTGCGGAGGGCGCCGGTTGCGCGCGGCGGCGGCTGCCTGCGTGCCAGGCATGGGAAAGCCGGAATTTCAGGGCCAGGCCGATCAGCCGCCGAAATCGCTTGGGTTCTCGGCCCCGAGCTGCGGTACGACGATTGCCTCGAGCGGCGCGTCGAGCGTCCATTTCAAACTGCCGGGCGAGCGTTCGAGGCTGGAAGAACCGCCCAGCGACTGCGGGGTCACCCGCTGCAGCACCACCGTCCCGAAGCCCTTGCGCTCGCCGGCCGCCTTTTCCTTGCCTGTCTTCTGCGCGGTTCCAGTTCCTGCCGCGCTGGAAGTCTCTTGCCACAAGAGATGAAAGCGACGCCGCGCATCCGGGCCGGGCTCGACCTTCCAGGTGATTTCGACATGGCCGCCATCGGCGACAAGGGCGCCGTATTTGGAGGAGTTGGTGCCGAGCTCATGGAAGGCCATGCCGAGATTCTGCACCGCATTCGACTGCAGAGTCAGCAGTGGCCCGGAAAGCGAAATGCGCTCCTCGTGGCCGAAGGGCTTCAGATGCTCCTGGACGAGGTCGAACAGGCTGGCGCCGGCCCATTCCGAGGTCACGAGAAGGTCGTGCGAGCGCGACAGCGCCATGATGCGCGCGCGGATCATCTGCTCGAACTCGCCGGGATCGGTCGAGCGTTTGCTGGTCTCCCTGACCATGGACAGGATCACCGCGAACTGATTCTTCACGCGGTGGTTGACCTCGCGCATCAGAAGGCGGATGCGGCGCTCGCTCTCCTTGGCGGAGGTGATATCCCGGGCGATCTGCGATGCGCCGACGATCTCGCCGGCGCTGTTCCTGATGGGCGAGACGGTGATCGACACGGCGATCAACGAACCGTCCTTGCGCTTGCGCGTCGTTTCAAGGCTGCCGACCCCCTCGCCCCGGCGGATGCGGCCGATGATGTCGGCCTCCTCATGGTGCATGTGCTCCGGGATCAAGGTCAGGATCGACTGGCCGATGGCTTCCTCGGCGGTATAACCGAACATGCGTTCGGCCGCGTGGTTCCAATCGGTGATGATGCTGTTCAGGTCCTTGCCGATAACCGCATCGTAGGAGGAGTCGACGATAGCCGCGAGGCGAGCGTCGGCATCGGCGTTCGGGCGAAAGATCCCCCCTTGGTTCGACATGCGCATCAACTAGGGCCGGTTGAAATCAAGGCAATGTCTCGGTCGCTTCCGCTTACGGCTTTGAGTCGCCTGAACCATCGTCTGCTTTCCTGTCCAGCGATATCACGCCGAAATCCTGCGAGCGCGAGCCTGCACCGGCCGTCAAAAACCCATCCGAGGAAAGCCCACGACGCAGGAGCTCGCGCACCGCCGCCGATCGGCTCGGCATGCGCTTTTCGAAACGCCAGTTCTCCAGAGCCGCCAACTCCTCGTCGGTCAGCATGATCTGCAACCGTTGCGGTCGTTCGAGCTCAGCCATGCCTGCCTCCCTCACAGACAACAAAGCCATGAATGAGAATGCCATGAATGAGTAAGTGTCTCATTATGAATAGAAGTAGGGTTTGCCTCATAGGACGTCAAGGATGCATGAATCGTGAAGGACGGCCTAATCTAACGATACCAAAGTTGCATCGAAACCACATTTGTTGTTCTTTGCTAACTTATTGATTTATCTATTGCTTTCGTCATTTTTTGCTTGCCTTCCATGCTTTTCGGGCGCATGGTTGCGAGCGAGGGATAACCTCCAGGGAGGAGGCTTTCCATGTTCCAACGATTTTCCATGCGATTGCGCGACGACGCTCACCACAGAGTCCAGCAGGCCTTGCGGATCAAGGGTATCGTCAACATCATCCGACTTTCGGAAGAAATCCGGCTGAACAATCTGGCCGAAAACATCGCCCGGGAAGACATCGAAGATCTCGTGATGCAGATTGCCCAGCTTTACGGCGCGCCGATCGAGTTCGACGATGAGGCGCTGACGGCGCTCGACCTCCCCGGCGACTTCGGCAAAGACAACCGCAACGACCTCGAAAAGATGCTGGATGGTCGCGCCTGTGGCGGTGAAGCCTCCGGAGATCTGCTGCAGTTGCGAGGGGAAAAATCGTAGGACGACGGCCTAGTAGGCGTCGGCATCTCGCTCAGGCGCTCTTGCGACGTTTCTGAACGGTTTTCTTTGGTGGAGCTGCGGGCGGCGGCGCATCGGCTTCCTGGGCCAGCCGTGCAGCGCGCAAGCGCTCCGTCTTGGCGGTCCTGGTCTTTGCTTCAAGGTCCAATATCTGCCGAGCCACACGAGAGGTCGTGTCGGTCTTGGCTTCCGTGCGGGATTGGGCCGGTTTGAACAGGCCGTTGTCCGGTAGGGATTTCATTTGTTTTCTCCTCAATCAAAAAAGGCCGGGCAAAGCCCGACCTTCTCCAACGCGCCTCTGCGGCCGATGCCAGTACATCCGTGGTCAAAAGACCCCGAGGCGCTGTGATCAGGCGGCTTGCAGATTCTCTGCCGAGCTCTTGCCGCTGCGGGCGTCCTTCACGACGTCGAAGTTCACCTTCTGGCCTTCGACGAGAGAGCGCAGTCCTGCGCGCTCGACGGCCGAGATATGGACGAACACGTCCGGCTGGCCGCCGCCCTGCTCGATAAAGCCAAAACCCTTGGTGGAATTGAAAAACTTCACGGTTCCAGTAGTCATTGCGATCTCCTTACAAATCGACGCAAAATTATGCGCGCCAGGCAACTGCCAAGCGACGCAATCTTCGAAATTGAGAGGGAAGATCGTAGGAGCGCAGTTTTGCGCGTAAACAACATTCTGTCAGCAAGATCGATTTGCAACATATAGCGCTTAATTTTTCCACCGGCAAGGGCTCATGGAATAATACTATCCAAAATGCCGGTCTTCGAAGCGAAGGCAGCCCTGTCAAATTGGAACGACCGTCCCCACAAAACGTTGAATTCCTGGACCGGACGACGCGTCGGTTTCGTGGATGGGACAGCAATGGCCAACAGGAACGACAATCAAACTTCCCACGATGTGGTGAAGCGTCTTGTGCGGGAGACAGGCGTCAGCGAAGCACAGGCACGCGAGCTCGTCCGCCTTATCGGCCTGGACTGGAGTTCCCTTGTCCGCGAGGCCAAATTAATCACTTCGGCGCCCCGAGACTAAGTCCGGCTTCGGCCCCTTGATTCAGTCGAGGATGGCGCGGCTGGCACTTGTCAGGCGCCGCCCGACGCGCCTGACAGAGAGGTCGGCTAAGTTCACCGGCAATGCGAGGTCGTTCGAGGCGACGAGGCGGAGCGCCCCGCAACTCTCCAAGGCGACCCCCAAGGCGACTCCGAGGCGCAAGCGGCCCCTCAAAGGGTAGCGCCTTTCGGCACCTGCCGATCTTCCGGATCATCATGACGGGCAGAGATATTGCGGGCGAGTAGCTTTTCGGCAGGAACCTCACGACGGCGCTGTCGTTAGCACCTTGTGTGCAACAGGAGGTCCAGCAAATGGATTGGAACCGCGTCGAAGGCAATTGGAAGCAGGTGAAGGGCAAGGTCAAGGAACAGTGGGGCAAGCTCACCGACGACGACCTCGACCGGATCGCGGGCAAGCGAGACCAGCTCGAAGGCAAGATCCAGGAACGCTACGGCATCGAGAAGGATCGCGTGCGCCGCGACATCGATGACTGGTACGGCCGCCAAGGCTGGTAGCAGCCGGCTCGCCAAAGGGCGTTGCCTTACGGGCAGCGCCCTTTTTGCGCGAGCCGTTCAAGCTTGCGCGAGGCGCTCGCGTATCTCCATTTCGATCCCGCGATCGAGCGGCAGGGGCGGATCGACGGGTCCGCCATGGCCAAGCTCCGCCAGCGCGGCGGCGTCGCGACGGAATTTTTGCAGCGACACCGTACGGCCCTGCTCAAGCCAGCCGGCAGCATGCAGGATGAAGTGCGACCCCGACGCCAGCGCCGCCGAAACCACCCTCCCCCCTTCCGCGCCGGATTGCGCATCGTCGACCTTGGCCGAGGTGATGGCGCCGTCGCCCCGCACGGGCACACCGAGCCGCCTTCCAAGTCCGGCGGCGTAGAACTGGACGAGCTGCGAGGCCGGATCGCCGAAATTGGGCAGCATCCGGCGCATGTCGAACGGATAGGCGAGGATGCCCATCACCACCGGCGCGCCTGGGCGCCAGACCTGCGCCAGTGCCAGACCGGCAAGCACCTCTGCATAGCCCTGGATCAGCGCGCCAGCCACGGTGACGGGCGCCGTGGCGCCCATCATCATGTAGGACGAGACCATGCTCGCCTCGCCCCTCAGCGCGATTGTCCGCAGGCACTTCAACGGGTTCGGCCAATAGGTGAGCGGCGGCGTGGCGTTGATCAGGTGGACAAGGGCGCATTCGCCGGGACGCGACGGCCTGCCAATCGCGGCCGCCGTCAGGTCGATTACCGCCTCGGCCGCCGCCGGGGAAGCAATGCTACCCATGAACGGCTTGTCGGAACCGGTGAGATGCGCAAGCAGCATCTCAAGCGGCCGACGCTCCTCGGCGACATCCTCCATGACGCAGATCATCTGCCCGGTGTTGGTCAGCCGGGGGGAGGCATGCGCGGCGGCGACGAGCCGGGCATAGGCTTGCCGGCTGCCGGCCGCCCTCGCCCCATTGTCGAGCACGACATTGGGTGCGCCGTAGATCGGCGCGAAGACGGGCGCCGCGCCTTCGCCGACCGGGGTGTCCCGTGTGGGATTCCTGGCCCGCAGCAGGAACCTCGCCGGCGCATGCCGGCGCACGATGCGGCGCAGCTCAGCCCCGTCCAAGCGCACGATATCGCCGGTCGGCACGCCACCGGCCTGCTTCAAGAGGTCGATGGTCTGAGGATCGTCAAGGAAACGAATGCCGGTTTCCTCGAGCACACGGTCGGCCGCCCTCTCGATCGCCTCCAGCCCGGCCTCGTCGCGCTCGGGACGATAGGCCGCGGCGATGAAATCCGCTGCTTCGCGATGTTCACGAGCCGATGAAGCCGACATGGAAATCCTCGCCCGACGCGGCAGATATGGCGGCCCGGGCATTCCACATTATCCGGTTCGGCTTGCCTTCGCGCCCCTCCCGGCGCGGCACCTTGCGTCGCTTCCCAAAAGGTGGGCGCCGAAGCCGGCGAAGCGCTTTCATCGGCATTTCGCGGGAGAAAAAGCGCCGGGCTATCAAATGTTAGCGCACTTTGCCCAACAACCCCATACCTCGTCAAACGCGCCTGTTTTGAATCACTTGTGACATCCCCTGTGACTGGGCCGCTCGGTCCGCTCATGGAAGACATGAATGCTTGAATCGCTTTTCCTGAACCTCGGCCAGCACGACAGCCTGTCGGATGAGGAGCAATCCCTCCTCGGCGATTTGATGGCCGGCGAGCGCAGCTTCGCCGCCGGGCAGGACATCGTCGCTTCGGGATCGCGGCCGGCCTACAGCACGCTCATCCTCGACGGCCTGGCGGCCCGCTACAAGGTGCTTGCCGATGGCGGCCGGCAGTTCACCTCGCTGCAGGTGCCGGGCGATTTCGTAGACCTCTATGCCTTTCTGCTGAAGACCATGGACCACGGCGTCATCGCGCTCTCGCCCTGTCGCGTGGTCCTGGCCGATCATTCGAAGCTGCGCAGCATAACCGAGCGGGCGCCGCATTTGACGCGGCTTTTGTGGCTCGACACGCTGATCGACGGCGCCATCCACCGCGAATGGATCGTCGCCATGGGGCGGCGCTCGAAGGTCTCGCATCTGGCGCATCTGTTCTGCGAGCTGTTCGTCAGGCTGCAAGTGGTGAAGCGCACCAACGACATGAGCTTCCACCTGCCCGTATCCCAGGCCGAGCTCGCCGATGTGCTGGGCCTGTCGGTCGTGCACATGAACCGCGTCATAAGCGCGTTGCGCAACAGCGGCGTCATCGTGTGGGCCAACCATACGGTAACGATCCTCGACTGGCAGAGGCTGCAGCAGATCGCCGAGTTCGACCCGATCTATCTCTCGATGACGCGCGAGCCGCGCTGACGGCAAACGCTGTCGAATGCCGTTGGAGCTGCGCCAAAGGTGTTCGGCGCCTCGGCCGTAAGACCAATCGCGCATGGACAACACGAAGGTCGGCCTGCCCCTCCCTGCTAGAGAATCTCGCCCGGCAATCTGTCGCCTTGGAACATTCAGGTGCCGACGAAGTTCACCTTGCGCACGATGGTTTGGTCTTTCGCGATGGCAGATTATCTGACGCTTCCGGCAGTCTTCCACAACCTGTTCCGCGTGGTCATTGAAACGCCGCGTGGATCGGCCGCCAAGCTCGCCTATGAGCCGAAGACCGGCGTGTTCGAATATTCCCGCCCGCTACCCGTGGGCAACACCTATCCCTATGACTGGGGCTTCGTGCCATCGACGCTGGGAGACGATGGCGATCCGCTCGACGGGCTCGTGATCCACCAGGCCGCCAGCGCTCCGGGCGTCGTCATTAAATGCGATCTGCTGGGCGCGCTCGCTGTAAAGCAGCGCGATCCCGACGGCTCGAAGGTCCGCAACGACAGGTATATTTTCTGCCCTCACAAGGAAGACGCGCAGGATGAGCCCGTGGCGTCCGCCGAGGTGCCCGAGCATCTTCGCCGCGAAATAGAGCAGTTCTTCCTTTCCTCGGTGCTGGGCACGGGCAAGAAGATCAAACTGAAGGGCTGGAAGAACGCCGCCGAAGCCAACGCCTCGCTGACGAAGGGGATGGAATCCTTCAAGCGAAAACGCGCCCGCTGATCGGACGCCCGATGCCTGTTTCCCGTCCCATCCCCGCCAATGCCGTGCATATCTGTGTCGACATGCAGCGCATGTTCATGCCCCCCGGTCCATGGGCGGTGGAATGGTTTCCGCAGACCCTGCCCAAGATTGTCCGGCTTACGCAAAGGAGGCCGGCGCGAACAATATTCACGCGCTTCATTCCGGCGATGCGACCGGGAGATGGTCACGGCCAGTGGCGCAGCTACTACGAACGCTGGGCGGAAATGACGCTTCAGAACGCGGGCGCCGACATTATCGAATTGGCGCCGGAGCTGAAGAGCTTTGTCCCGCCGGCACGACAATTCGACAAGCCCGTCTACTCGCCCTGGTTCGACGGCAAGCTGGGCCGCGCACTCGTAGCGGAAGACGCCGATACCATAATCGTCAGCGGAGGCGAGGCCGATATGTGCGTCCTGGCGACGCTGCTCGGAGCCATCGACTTCGGCTTTCGCACGATACTGGCCGAAGACGCGATCTGCAGCACTTCCGACGAAGCCTATGACGCCATCTTGAGGCTGTTCACCAAAAGATATTCGCATCACGTGGAAGTTGCCCCGGTCGATGAAATCCTGGATTTCTGGGTCTAGCCCATGTCGAATGCCGGCCGACTAAACAAATGTGGATGTAGGTGCCGCACCGCGATGCAAGGGTGGCGACCGAATGGAGCCGATCGATCGTCGCTCCAATATCCCATGTCTTCGTTCGCCGTTGCTCCCTGATGAACAGCCTCCTCAACGCAAACGCGCAACCCACCCCGAACGGCGCCGCCCATGCCTCGGCAGCGGTGGCCGCGCCCTCGAGCCACTAAGGAACTGCAAGCGATGACCGAAGTCGGTTCACGGGTTGAGAAAGACCAAAGCAACACTGTGGCAAAAGGCCCGTTTCAACGGCTCCTGCGCACGATCGGGCCCGGCTTCATCACCGGCGCTTCGGACGACGATCCGTCCGGCATCGGGACCTACAGCCAGGCCGGCGCCCAGCTCGGCTTCAACATCGGCTGGTCGATGCTGTTCACCTTCCCGCTGATGGCTGCGATCCAGGAGATCGCCGCCCGCATCGGACGCACCACGGGCGAGGGTATCTCCGGGAACCTCCGCCGGCATTATCCGGCTTCGCTGCTATACCTGGTCGTGACGTTTCTGTTCGTCGCCAACGTCATCAACATCGGCGCCGATCTCAGCGCCATGGCTGATGCGCTGAAACTGCTGGTCGGCGGCCCGAGCCCGGTCTACGTCGTCGCGTTCGCGATCATCTGCGTGTGCGCGATCGTCTTCCTCGACTACACCCGATATGTGAAAGTCCTCAAATGGACCACGCTGAGCCTGTTCGCCTATGTCGTCGCGATGTTCGCGGCGGATGTGCCGTGGGTTGAGGCGGCCAAGGGGCTGTTCATTCCGCATATCGAATGGAGCGGCGCCTTCGCCACCACGCTGCTCGCGATCCTGGGCACGACCATCTCGCCTTATCTGTTCTTCTGGCAAGCCTCGCAGGAGGTGGAGGAGGAAGAGGTCAAGCCAACCGCCAAGCCGTTGAGGTGGGCGCCCTGGCAGGCCTCAAGGGCCTTCCGGCGGATCCGCGCCGACACGCTGGTCGGAATGGCCTTTTCGAACCTGATCGCCATCGCGATCATGTTCACCACGGCCGCCACCCTCCACAAGGCAGGAGTGACGGACATTGCTTCGTCCACGGACGCGGCCAAGGCGTTGGAGCCGGCGGCCGGCAAGTTCGCCTTCATAATCTTCTCGGCCGGAATCATCGGCACCGGACTTCTGGCGGTCCCGGTGCTGGCCGGTTCGGCGGCCTTCGCCGTCGGCGAAACCCTGCACTGGCGGGTCGGGCTGCGGCGCAGGCCGAAGGAAGCGGTCGCGTTCTACGCAACGCTTGCCGCCGCGACGGCCCTTGGCACCGGCATCATGTTCACCCCCATCGACCCGATCAAGGCGCTTTACTGGAGCGCGGTGATCAACGGCATGTGCGCCGTCCCGGTCATGGTCGTCATGATGCTGATGTCCGCCCGTAAGGACATCATGGGGGAATTCCCGGTCCGGGGCTGGCTACGCGCCCTGGGCTGGCTGTCGACATTGGCCATGGCAGCCGCGTCGGCAGGCCTCGTCGCGCAATGGCTCTTGTAAGGCCTGTCAAATCTGTCAGCCCTTGAAGTATCCGGCGGCGCTTGACGATGGCCGTTGTCATCCTCTCGCGTGCCGACAGTCCTCGCTCACCCGGCCTCGCGCGATACCCGGCGCCGCAAAAAAACGGCGGCTCAAAGAGCCGCCGTTTCTTGTCTATCGACAGGCTTCAGTTTGCGCCGCCGAGTTCCTTGGTCATCTTGCAGAAATTGTCGTGCTGCTTGGCGATGGTCTCGTCGCCGCAGTCCTTCTTTATGGACGCACGGTCTTCTTCCGTCAGGGCCATCCATGCCTTTTTGAACTCATCGCCCGATCTCATCGTCTTCATTCCCGCATCGGTGAAGAAAGGCGACATCTTTTGCGGATCGTCCAAAGCCGACGTACCGGTGGAACCGCCGGCCATGGCCGCGCCGGTCGCAAGCGAAAGGGCGATCGCGCTCATGCAAAGCATCTTGGTATTCATCTGTCTGCTCCCTGCCATGGTTGGAAATAACTGCTATTGGGAAGCGCTCTTTCCGGCAAAAAGTTCCAGCCGAAATCAAATAAATGCTGCCGCGCGGGTTGCCGCTCGTCATCCTATCAGGTCAAACCTTTCGTGCCGCTTCCGATCTGTTCGCGGCAGTCAATAACAATTGAGTTTCCTGGCCGCTTTTCGGCAAAGATTCTCTCGGGAACAAGTTCTGGAAAACTGTGTTGGGTGGATATCCACCCACTCAGGAGATGCAGATATGGCGACGACGAAAGCGGCCTCGAAGAAAGGCCTCAACGAACTTTTTCACGACACGCTGAAGGACATCTATTTCGCCGAGAAGAAGATCCTGGCGACGCTGCCCAAGATGGCCAAGGCGGCGCGCGACGACGCGCTGAGGGCCGCCTTCGAAAAGCATCGCGCCCAGACCGAAGAACATGTCGCGCGTCTCGAGGAGGTTTTCGAGGTGATCGACAAGAAGCCGGTGGGCAAGACCTGCGCCGCCATCATGGGCATCACTGAAGAAGGCGCAGAGATCATGGACGAGTACAAGGGCTCGCCCTCGCTGGACGCCGGCCTGCTGGCCGCCGCCCAAGCCGTCGAGCATTATGAAATCTCGCGCTACGGCACGCTCAGGACCTGGGCGCAGGAACTCGGTCTGACGGAAGCCGTCACCTTGCTCGACAAGACGCTGAATGAGGAAAAGGAAACCGACGCGGCGCTTACCCAATTGGCGGAGTCCGCAGTCAACGTGGCGGCTGAGGCTGCCTGAACTCAGGCTGGCACGCTGCCAATCGGGAAGAGTTAGCCTCGGCTTGTCTTTCCCTTGGCCTCGAGAGCGACCATGGAACGCCCCTGGAGGCGGGCGTTGCATGGTCGATGAGGCATTCGCGATGAAGAGAACACCGCTTCACCTGCTCAAGGGCATAGGTTACCTGATCTCGACGATCAGCGTGACGCTGCTTGCAATCGTCAGCTGGTCGAGCGCGTCGCAAAGCCCGCTGCTGCTTGCCTGCCTGATCGGCGGCGCCATCACCTCAATCGCCGGCATGTTCTGTCGCTGGCTTTCCTACGAGATCGAGAAGCGTCGGGAAGAGCGGTAGCCTCTTTACGAGGGCCGATGCCCACTCGGGTTGATTTCCAGGGCTCGATTTCACCGACCGCGCTTGAGGGGAGCGTCGGAAGGCCTGTGGCCATTTGCGGTCACGACCCTGGCCAGGTCCTTGCGGCTGCCGCGGCGCACCGAATAGGCCCGGGTGATTTCGGCACCGAAGAGAAAGATCTGCGCCGAATAATAGACCCAGACCAGCACCACCATCAGTGCGCCGGCGGCCCCGTAGGAGCTGGCGATGGAGCTGGTGCCGATATACCAGCCGATCAGCGACTTGCCGATCGTGAACAGCAGCGCCGTGACCAGGGCGCCGATGCCGACATCGCGCCATTCAAGCGCGCGGTCCGGCAGGATCTTGTAGATCGCGGCGAATAGCGATGCGATCAGCACGAAGGAGACGATCGTGTTGACGGCACTGACGATCAGTTCTCCGAACGGCAGGTTGCGGTCAATCATTGCGCCCAGCGCGGAAATCGCGGCGCTTGCCGCCAGCGACACCAAGAGCAGAAAGCCCAGCGCCGCCACGAGGCCAAGGCTCGCGGCCCTCGCCCGCACCATGCGCGACAGCGACACGCCGCCAGGCTTCACTTTCCAGATCTCGTTGAGGGATTGCTGCATCTCGCCAAAGACGCCCGAGGCGGTGACGAAGAGCGTGACCAGGCCGATCAACGTGGCAAGCGTGCTTGACCAGCGGTGCGCGGCGCTCTGGATCGTGGCCTTCAGCAGGTCGGCGGCCTGCGGCCCCATCACACCCGAAATCTCGGCCGACAGCGCGACCTGGGCAGCATCGTTGCCGATGACGACACCGGCGATCGCCACGACGATCAAAAGGATCGGCGCCAGTGACGTCGTGGCATAGAAGGCGATTGCCGCGCCTTGGCTAAGCGCGTTGTCGTCGATATAGCCGGCGAGGCTTTCTTTCAGGATCATCCAGCCCTCTTGGGCCCAGCGAGGCGCCGTGCCCTCACCTGCGTGGAAGCGTGCCGGGCGCGATCTGGCGTGGGGCTTCTTGGATGGAGCCTTGTCGGATCCTGTCCTGTCGGATCGTGCCTTGTCAGATCGTGTCTTGTCGGATCGTGTCTTGCCTACCATTCAATGCCCCAAGCCGGATGCGGAGCGGGCCGGGTGGGACAAGAGCTCGACTGCCTTTTCGTTGGCCAGGGCGGGAAGCCGGAGAAACCAGCCCTGTTCTCTTTGCCACCAGGTCCGGCTGACGCGGCCCGCAAAACACAACCCGGCCCCGGCGCCTTGGTTCCGGCGAACTGGATGGTTGCGGCAAACAAAAGGCCCGCCCGGCAGCCAGTAGGCCGGGCGGGCAAGATCGGGCTTATTGGCGCCCGAGGGCGAAAGGCTCGAGGAATGGGTAAGCCCGGCGCCCCGACGCCTAACACAAAGGGGGTACCGTCAGTTCCGTGACGGCAAACTGATGGAACGCGCGTCGAGGCACCGAATTTTGCAATGCCGGAGAATGAGCTTATAGTTAGCTGACTAAATGATTCACGGCTCGGTGTACCGATGGCAAAGAAGAAAGAGCGCCAGGCTGCTCCAGGCATCGGCGAGGCCTCAGCCGCTGAAATCAGCGAGGCGCTTTATTTCGCCCGCAAGTGCGGCCTCACGCCCGAAGAAGCATTGCGAATAATGCGCGAGGCCGCCGTCTCGTCCGCCGTCAAGAGTGCCGCGGGCGAGAAGCAGAAGCACTGACTTCCAATCATGGAGGAGGCCGCGACTTACTGTCCGGTCTGCGGCGGCACCTCGCCGGGCTTTATCACCGGCATGTCGCTGCCGGTCGGCGGTGGCGTTGTCGCGTTCTGGTCGCCGGTCGGCGGCGGCTTCAGGACGCCTCCGCAATTCCGGAGCTGCTTGGACAATTCATCCGTATCGGCCTGCTGCTTCTGTTTGTCCTGCTGGCCGTTGGAGTCGGGCTTGGCCTGGCAGTCCTGCGTCGGCTGACCCTGGGGTTGGGCAGCGGTCTGCGCCGCAGCAGGCATGCCCGAAAGCAGCGTAACGGCCGCGATGAGAAGGGCTTTTCTCATGGGATCCTCCGGGTGTCAGTAGCCACCGATGATCGGCAGGATCTCGCCGGTGATGTAGCTGGAGCATTGCGGCGAGGCCAGGAACACGTAGGCCGGCGCGATCTCCTCCGGCTGGGCAGGCCGCTTCATCGGCGTCTTGGCGCCGAATTGCGAAACGTCCTCGGCCGCCTTCTCCGACGGGTTGAGCGGCGTCCAGACCGGACCGGGCGCCACAGCGTTGACGCGGATGCCCTTGCCGATGAGGTTGCCTGAGAGCGCGCGGGTGAAGGCGTGGATGCCGCCCTTGGTCATCGAGTAATCGACCAGTTCCTTCGAACCCTCGATGCCCGTGACCGAACCGGTGTTGACGATCGCCGAGCCCGGCTTCATGTGCGGCACAGCTTCCTGCGCCATATGGAAATAGCCGTAGAGATTGGTCTTCAACGTGGTGTCGAAATGCGCTTCGGTGAGGTCGGCGAAGTCAGCCGAGTGGACCTGGAAAGCGGCGTTGTTGACCAGCACGTCCAGTTTGCCGAAGGCCTTCACCGTCTCGGCCACCGCCTTGCGGCAGAAGGCACGCTTGGCGACGTCGCCGCGCAAGATGATGCAGCGCCTGCCCTCGGCCTCGACGGCCTGCCTCGTTGCCTTGGCGTCGCGGTCCTCGCTGAGATAGACGATGGCGACATCGGCGCCCTCGCGCGCGAAGAGCACGGCGACCGCGCGACCGATGCCGGAATCGCCGCCTGTGACCAGCGCGACCTTGTCCTTGAGCTTGCCGGAGCCTTGCCAGAACGGCGCATCATAAAGTGGCGCGGGCTCGATCGCCCATTCTTCGCCGGGCTTTGCATGATGCTGTTTCGGGAAAGGCGGCGCAGGGTAGCGGCGCGCCCCCGCCTGCATGGCACCCGCCGCCTTCGGCTTCGGCCCGGCGCGATCGACGGCGTCGACCTTGCGCTGGACCGCACGCTGCCTGCGCGCCGTCTTCGCCGTGTCCGTCTTCTTGCCGGCGGGTGACTTCTTGGGAGTGTCGGTCTTTGTTCGACTGCTGGTCGGCATGGTGGTCTCCTTTCAGGACGACAACGCATGCCGACGAAAAAGGTTGGCCTTGTTCCACCGAGCTCGGCCGGATGCTTCGACATATCAAAGTTAAATGCGGCGGCACGGCCGCGCTGCTAACCCTTCGTCCCTGGGGGGACTCTTCAGGAGGAGTCCCATGGACGTTCGAACTCTCATCGGCAGCCTTTCGGCTGCTTTGCTGCGCCGGCGCGCGGCCGCGCCACCAGTTCCGGCCGGGGCGATCCGCGCCTCGCTGGCCGATGTGCCGCTCAGGCCGCGCCCGCGTCCGCCTCACAGGCCGGCGCCCCCTGCCCGGCCCGCGAGCAACATGTAGCTCCCGAACCGCCGGGCGGATGCAACCGTCTGGCGTAGACGCCGTTTACAACCATCCCCTACTCATCTGGTGAACCAATGAAGTCCTTGCGTCTGAACAGCCCCCTTTTCATCTTCGCCGCCGCCATGGTCACGGCCGCGCCCTTCGTTGGCTTCGCCTGGCGCACGCGTGAATGGCTCGGATGGTGAACGACCGATGAGCCGTTTCCTGCCGCTCACCATCCGCTTCGTCAGCGGCGGCACGATGGTGGTCACCACCGTCGCCGAGGCAAAGAAGGCGCTTGCCGGAACCTGGAAGAACAAGGAGGCGCCGGATTATCTCAAGGCGGCGCGACTGGTCGACGAAGCCATCGCGGGGACCTGCCGGCCGGTCGTCGCCTTTGCCGCCTTCAAGAAGGTTGCCGCGCAGCAGGGCCTGCTGAGGCCTGCGCAGCCGAGCGCGGCGCTCACCATGCTGGACGAATTGTGGACTCGAACAAAAATGCCGCCGGGCTAGACGCTTATCTCGGCTCGCGCGTCATGCTGAGATAGGTGGGATCGAACTCGGCGAGCCCGACCAGGCGCTGCCAGTCGAGGATCTCGATGGTGTGGTTCGTCCAGTTTATCACGTTCATGCGGCGCAGCGTGCCGATGACCCGGTTCATGTGGACCACGGACAGGCCGAGCACGTCAGCGAGCTGCGCCTGCGACAGCGGCAGATGGAAGCTCATGTCGCGCGTCTTCTTGACCACCTGCAGCCTGACGAACAGTTCACATATCAAATGAGCGAGGTGCGAGGTCTTGGAGCGTCGCCCCATGGCCACGATCCATTCGCGGTGAATGGCGCCATCGACGAGCGTGTCCAGCCATAGGAGCCTGGTCAGATGCGGCGCCTGTTCGGTGATCGCTTTCAGCTTGCCATGATCGGCGGCGAGCACATGACAGGGAGAGAGCGCAGTGATGCCGTGATCCATGGTCTTGAGCAGGAAGGCATGCAGGTCGACGAAATCGCCGGGGACCTGCAGCGAGGTGAACTGACGGCCGCCATCCTCCAGCACTTTGTAGCGCGCGGCGAGCCCGTCGATAATCAACGTGCTGAACCCCGGGCGCGTGCCTTCAGAAACGATGTCCTCGCCGGCGGCGACATATTTCTCGACCGACATGGCCCCCGTCAGCAGCGCCTTCTCTTCTTCCGACAAGGCGTCGTGCTGACCGAGGTTGAGATAAAGGGATTCCAGCATCCGGAGTGCTCCATTCGCAGCAGCAACGCCGCAGACAGCGGGCTGGTTGCAGGCAGGCCGTGCCGCAAGGCGATATCACCGATCTCATCTCGGAACGAGCATCACCGATTTCTTCTCAGAATCATATGTTTGGATGTTTGGAACCATGGCCGCGTTGGAGAATTGAAGGTTGAAATGCCGGGGAAGTACCGATGCAACGCTTCTACTTCGACGTGTACAACACCGAGCACAGCCAGTTCGACAGTGACGGGCAACTCTTTGCCAGCCGCGAGCGCGCCGGCTTGGAGGCGCTGCGAATCCTGCACGACGTCGCTCGCGACGAAATGCCGGGCGGCAGCCATCTTGCGATAACCGTGAAGGTGCTGAACGAGCGGCGCGACCAGATTTTCGAAGCGTCGCTGAAGCTCGAGTCAGCGTGGACGTGAGATGACGCCGGTTCGACCAGGCGTCCCGCGGGCCCCGCTTTATGCCAAAATCAGGTAAAGCAGCGGCATGGCCGCCAGGCCGATCGCCATTGCGACGAGCGTGACATGACCCAGGCGCTCGGCGCGCCTTGCAATGTCGGCGACCTCGTCCTCGTCGTTGATGACATCGAGGAATGAAAGATCGATCTGCGCGGCGGGTTGGTTGTCATTGGCTGGCAGGCTTTCGGCATCCTGCCGGGCGGGCTTGGTAGAGATATAGGTCAAAACGTCGTCTCGCTCTGAAGCCGGCTGCGCGGCTTTCTCGTTGATGGAATTGGTGCCCGCCGGAATTGCGCGGGGAAGATCGGCGGGCACCAGTGCGGCCGGCGATAGAGGGGGCTTTCTCGTCGGCCGCTCACCAAATCCACAAAGAGTCCGTTGGTTGCATAAGCCAGCCCAATGCGCTGGATGGGTCAGACTTCAGTCTGGCGTGGGCGCGGAATATCTTGTCCGGCGCCGCGATTGGTCATCGCGGTTCTTATGGCTCTGCTGGCCGGCCTTGACGTGCTGTTCGTGGGAACCCGCCTTGGTTGGGCATATCAATCTCCGTTGGTTCGGATTTTACTGAGGGTGGATTCAGCCGGCCGCAAGAGCGGCCAGCGCTGAGTTCAAAAATGGCGTCCGCGTTGCGGGCACCATTGTCCCTCCCGCGCGTTCCGATGGAACCTCTTCGCCATTCTCAAGTTGCCTAGAAGCAGTCCGCGGCGGGCTTTCCGGGAATTGCGTCAGAACACGAAAAAGCAGCCGTCGCACGATGTTCCAACGGAGGCACCAATGTCCTTGCACACACTTCATCCCGAGCGCGTCGATGAGACCCGCATGCAGGCCTATTCGACCTTCGGTCCCCTGCTCGTCCACGCCTTGGCGCAAAAGCTGGCGCGCTGCCAGGGCATGCGGGAACTGGACAGGGTCGAACAGTCGCTGGTGCGGCTGATCGAGGAAACCGACGTATCCGCCCCGCATGCCGAAGCCATAAAGGAGTTCGCGGTCGAGCTCGTCGTATCGACGCTGCGCAACGTGCGCGAGCATCCCGACGCAAAGCGCGACCTGGAAGAGATCGACAGCCGCCGCACGCAAGGCCGCTCGGAGAATCCGGATACGCTGGAAGAGCAGCTGCAGTCCGGCCTCGAGGATTCTTTTCCGGCAAGCGATCCGCCGGCCGTGGTCTCCACCGCGATCACCGGCGGCTCGAAGGATATCGTCGGCACCGACGAGGTGCTGCGCCGCAAGAAGGAAGCACGCCGCGCGCAGTCGACGCCGGTGGGATGACGCGGAGCGGGCGGCAGGAGTAACCGATGATCCAGGCAAAGGGGAACATTCCGCATCGCCCCGGCGCGGGTCATGCGCCGGGCGGCAAGCTGCCAGTCGAGGGCGGCGACGATCCCGACGTGCGGTTCATGGCGGATAACACCGATCTGTCGCCGAAGCAGGCGCGCGAGTTGATCCGGGAGCACGGACATGATCGCGACAAGCTGCCGGGGATCGCACGAACCATGAAGGCTGAGAGCTGACCGCTCTCTCAAATCGCAGGTGAGGCAGATATGAGCAACAACACACCACGTCCGGGGCCGCCCGGAACAACCGATCAATGGCCGCGCTGGGAAGGCCCGAAAGCGAACCGGCCGCGCGGCTATGTGCCGGCGCAGGACGATCCCGACGAGAACCGCGACGCCGCAGGCGAGAACAACAAGGACCCGGAACGGTCCGATCTCGGCGACGCCGCAAAGAAGAAGGAAACCTGAAGCGCATCCCCGGCTTCATTCAGTGCAACGAGGAGCAGACAAATGCCACGTGGCGACAAATCGAAATACACCGACAAGCAGGAACGCAAGGCCGACCATATCGCCGAGGGCTACGAGAAGCGCGGCGTTTCCGAAAAGGAAGCCGAACGGCGCGCCTGGGCGACCGTCAACAAGGATGACGGCGGCGGCAAGAAGGAAGGCGGCTCCGGCCGCGGCAAGCACACCGGCCATCCGGCCGCGCACAAGGGCGGCAAGATGGGCGGCAAGGCTTCGAGCGAGCGCTCCGCGGCTGATCGGTCGGCCTCGGCCAGGAAGGCGGCCGCGACGCGCAAGCGCAATGCGGAGCGCCACGCGCATCACTGAGGAGTCCCCTTCTCCCCACGGGGGGCGGGAGGATCCTACAGCGGCATCTCCGAGGTCTGCTTGATCGTCTGGCTGGGGACGTCCGTCTTGACGTTCTGGACGCCCTTGATGCGGCTCAGATGCTCAGACTGGAAGCGGCGGTAGTCGTCGATGCCGGCGGCGACGATGCGCACCATGGCGTCGCAGTCGCCCAACATCAGGTAGCACTCCATCACCTCGGGGAATTTCGCCACCTCGGCGGCGAAGTGCTCGATCGTGTCCTCGTCCTGCTGCTTGAGCCAGATGCGTGTGAAGAAGGTCTGGCCGCGGCCGATCTTGGCCGGGTTGAGGACTGCGACATAGCGGTCGATGACCCCGGCCTCCTCCAGGAGCTTGACGCGGCGCAGGCAAGGCGACGGCGACAGGCCGACCTCCCTGGCCAGATCGTTGTTGGCCATGCGCCCGTCGCGCTGCAGGGCGCGCAGGATGCGCCTGTCTATCTCGTCAAGCTTCATGGTTCCCGATTCCAATCATTCTACTGATCGCGCTATCCTATGCCAAACTCTGTCAGAATCGACGCATCTTCGCAACCCGATTGCCGGGCATTTGGGATATGGTCCGGCGACCGATAACCCACAACCGACCGGGAGGACGGCGGCCGCGAGGCCTGCCGCGGGCAAAGCCATGAGCGTTTCCGAGATCGCCCTCGCCAAGGGCCGGGCCAACGAGCGCGGCGCAGAGTTCCGACGCGGGCTCGCCGCCTCGGTGCCCGTGCTGCTCGGCATTGTCCCCTATGCGCTGGTGCTCGGCGCGCAGGCCGCGCAGAAGAGCCTTTCCGTCGTCGAGGTGCCGCTGATGACCGGCCTGAATTTCGCCGGCGGCTCGGAATTCGCCGCCATCCAGCTCTGGACCTCGCCTCCGCATATCCTGCTGATCGCCGCGATCACCTTGCTGGTCAACAGCCGGCATTTCCTGATGGGCGCGGCACTTGCCCC
>Ga0315336_1003716_pt1 | contig 19731 bp, 16 predicted proteins | sample ASW5metaG_FD_204512 | JGI IMG/M metagenome (GOLD analysis project Ga0315336, IMG submission 204512) | Ammonia-oxidizing marine archaeal communities from Monterey Bay, California, United States - ASW #5 | ecosystem: Environmental > Aquatic > Marine > Intertidal zone | place: USA: California... | reverse complement strand
AGAACAACGTTCACGATGTTGCCGCCATTGGTTTCCGTGGCAGAGCGGTCTTTCGTGAACGTTGTTCTTCACCCTTTGCCACGGAAGTGCCCCTCACGGAAAAGATCGCAGGGCAAGGATGTGGATCGGGCGATGACTTCGCGCCATTCGATTCGGTCACGCCGAATGCGACACCGCTTCGACGGTTGTCTCCTTGCCATTCACCTTCGTTTCAAAATGAACCAGTTCATTATTCTCGGACCATCGACCGGATTCTTTTTCCAACCGGTCCACGACATCTTCGTGCCCGTGTCGCCGGGCTTCATCGAGGGGTGTGTTGCCCCAACGATCCGTCGGGGTCAGCGGCACCTGGTGATCAATAAAATACTGAACCAGGTCCGAGTGACCTTCCGCGGCCGCGAGATGCAGCGGTGTCCTCAGGTCATAATCCGCTCCCGACAGACAGATGCCGCGGGCCACCATCCGGCGCACCGCGTCCAGGTTTCCTTCGCTCGCGGCGTAGATGAGTTCAACGATCCGATCTTCCTGCAAATCGAAGGCAGTACCATTCGAGCATGTGGCCGGAGACGCTGATCTCGAAATGTGAGCGAAGCCCTGGTCGGCGCCCAGATCCTCCAGCATGGAGGCCACGGGCGCGTGTCCTTGCCGCCGGGCATCGTCCAGCGGTGTTCCGCCCCAGCGGTCTTGAGGATTCAACGCTGCTCCGCTATCGAGAAGATACTTGACCGCGTCCAGTTGGCCTTCGGCGGCCGCCAGGTGCAAGGGAGTGCGTCCGTCGTAGTCGGCATCGTTCGCATCGTAACCGCGGACCGACAGCCGATGAATGGCGCCGACGTCTCCCTTGCTCGCGGCCCAGATCATTTCTCCCAGCCGTTCCGCCACGGACTCGATTCGGCTGACACGCGGATCCGTCTTCTCCGACTCCAGCGCGAGGGCGTCAAAATTGTGAAGGTTGAAAGCTTCGACCAGGCGACGCGCAAACTCGATTCCGCGCGCGCTGTTGCCGTGAGCATCCAGGCGGGGCGACCAGACGCAGATGCCGACAACGTTCGGGATGGAGATCATGATCCCACCGCCGACACCGCTCTTGGCCGGCAATCCCACGGTGAAGGAGAATTCTCCCGAGTAGTCGTACATACCGCAGGAGCACATCAGGGAGAGGCAATGCTGTACGGAACGGGTCTTGAGTACGCGCTCTCCGCTTGTGGGGCAAACGCCTCCGTTCGCGAGGGTTGATGCGAGCCCCGCCATCTGCTCCGTCGAGGCTTCGACGGCGCAACATTGGAAGTAGAAATCGAGCGTCTTGAGCAGATCCGTATTCTCGGGAAACGCCTTGTTCTCTTTCATATAGTAACCCAGAGCGAAGTTGCGATCGGCCGTGACGCGCTCGGATTGGTAGATGGCATTGTTGAAGCGTGCCGGGCGCCCACCTGTCATCGCGGCCCAACGGTCGAGGACATAGTCAAACCGGTCGGCGTTGTCCAAGGCAGGTTTCACCAGGGAGGACGTCATAATGGCGCCGGAATTGATCATTGGGTTGTGGGGTTTGCCTTCCCGGTTCAGGGCAAGCTCATTGAAATTGAGGCCGCTGGGTTCTCGACCCACATAGCGGTGCACTTCCTCATCGCCTTGTTCTTCCAGGGCGAGGCAGTAGTTGAGGGGCTTGCAGCAGGATTGAACGCTGAAATCGACTGTCGCGTCGCCAAGAGAAAAGCGCTGACCGTCCACCGTGCAGACGGCGACCGCGAACTGCTCGGCCTCGACTCGGGCCAACTGTGGAATATAGTCGGCAACTTTGCCGTCGCGATTCTCTCGCGTTTCTTCGAAGATCTGTGTCAGTGCGGTGCAGAATTCCTTAAAATCGGGAATGACCAGATTTCCCTGCAATGCCCGCTCGACCAAGAGGATGTTCGGACGAACAGATTCACTGAATCGTTCGAACGTCAGCCCTTCCGATGCAGGCAGAGCGTCTAGCTCTGCAACCATACCTGTCAGCCGGGGATCATGTTTCTCCAGCCCCACGGCTTCCAACGAGGCGATCAATTCGGCCGGCGTGACCGTGCCTGTATTGTTAGTGTCGAGGGCACGAAAGAGCCGGTATTCGCGGGCATCGACCTTGGCTTGTCCGGCGCCATGCGCGGCCGGCGGGGCGGATTCTAAGGTTGTAAGGGAGGGCATTGCAGTAATCTCTGTATCCATGTGATTCATGACGATCCTTTGCTCTGTTGGGCGAATTGGCATGTTTCCTCGTTTAATAGGAAAGGGCCGCCAAGGTCGCAGAGATTACACACGGTCCTGTTTTTACAGAATTCTCTAAGGAAAACGCCGAAATCCGGGCGGGCTAGAATGGTGCGGTCCGAATGACGCCTGGATCAACGGCAGTCCGGGACGAGAGAGTGGGTAACAAAACCCTTCCAGCACGAACACGGTCTGGAATCTTACTGAGAGCGTTTCCTAGTGCCGATCTGGAGCGGCCCACTGTCCGTCCCATAGTTGATGGAGATTCTCCAGGTACACATTCCATTCGCTCGGTTTTCGCGTCGATGGGTACGGTTGTGGAGCTTCCGGTTTTGGCGATTGCCAGACCAGTTCAAATTGTCCGCCTTCTCCGATGCGGCCGATGCGCGGCGTTTTAAAGGCATGCTGCGTCTTCGGGTCTATGGTGACCAATCCGTGGGGGGCCTGAATCTGAAGACCGAGCATAGCGGAACGAATCTCGCTCGGCTTGACGCTTTGCGAAATTCTGACGGCATCCGCCCAGAGCAGGACGCCGACATAGGTGGACTCCATTGGGTCGGAAACAACGCGCCGAGCACCGTATCGCGCGCGGAACTCCTCTACGAAGTGCTGATTTGCCGCCGACTCAATGGATTGGAAGTAGTTCCAACTCGCAAAGTCGCCCACCATGTCACTCGGGTCCAGGTCCTGCAATTCAACCTCGCCCAAGCTGAACGATATGGTCGGGATTTTGGGTGGCGTGATCCCGGCGGCTCGGAGCGCGCGAAAAAAGGCAACATTGCTGTCCCCATTAATGGTGTTCAGAATGACATCTGGACTGGATTCTTCTATGGCGGCAACGGCCGCCCGCACATCCGAGCTGCCCAGGGGGATGTAGATTTCACCAGCCAGTTCCGCACCCAGCTCTTTGAGAACGTCCTTGGCGATCGTATTGGCCGTTCGCGGAAAAACGTAATCGGATCCAATCAGAAAGAATCGACGTTTTTCCTGAAATGCAAACGCCCACTTGATCGCGGGCAGAATCTGCTGATTGGGAGCGGCTCCCATGTAGATTACGTTGGGCGATTGCTCCAATCCCTCGTACTGAACGGAATAGACAAGGAGATGATCATGCTGCTGAAAGATGGGGACAATGGTTTTCCGGCTGGCCGAGGTCCAACACCCGAACACGGTGCAAACCCCGTCGCGGGAGATGAGTTGTTCTGCCTGTTCAGCAAAAACGGCGGCGTCGGAGCGCCCGTCACGAACAACCGCCTCAACCCTCCTCCCCAACAACCCCCCGGTTCGGTTGACCTCCTCGACCGCAAATTGGATGGAATCGACCACCGGCGTTTCGCTACCCGACATTGTGCCGGTAAGCGAATGCAGAACGCCCACTTTAATAGGCGGGGCATTCGGATCGAAGGCCGCCGGGGCGGCGCCTTGATTCGTGCCATCGTCCTTCTGCTTCAGGAAATATACAAAGAGCGTGATGATGACCAGCAGAATGGGAATCATCGCCGCAAGCGCCGGCCCGCGCTGTGTTCCCCTCGACACCGATGGACGTATACCCGGCCCTGCGCGTTCCGGAGATGGATGAGTAGGTTGGACCATTTCGTCGAGTCCCATTTCATCTGTTCCTGTGTCACTCAGAACGATCAGATCTGAAAACATTTCGTCAACGCTCTGGTAGCGGTCCTGCGGTGCCTTGGCCATCGCCTGGGCAATGATGTCGGCGCAATCATCCGGCAGGTCGGGATCGATCTCTCGAGGATCGGGCACCGGCTCATCACAGTGCGCGGCAATGGCCTCGATCAATGTCTTTGCATGCGCATACGGATCTTTTCCTGTGATCAATTTGTAATACGTGGCGCCAAGTTGGTAGACGTCGCAGCGAACATCCACAGGCTCCGCCCTGCACTGCTCCGGGCTCATATAGTGAGGGGTGCCCATTAGCTGACGAGTCATGGTCAGGGAGGCGGTGTCTATGGATTTGACGAGTCCGAAATCGCTGATCTTTACCTGGTTGTCGGAGTCGATAAGCAGGTTTTCCGGCTTGATATCGCGGTGGATCAGGCCCTTGGCGTGCGCAGCGGAAAGGCCCCGGCAGGCCTGCAGCAGGATGAGGGTCGCTTCACGCCAGTGCAATGGGCCGTGCGCCCGGATCTGATCTCCGATACTCCCCTGGGCCAGCAACTCCATGACGATGTAGAACGTCGATGCCGATTCGTCGATCTGGTGAATGGTGACGACATTCGGATGATTGAGCTTCCCCAGGGAACGTCCTTCTTCGAGGAAGCGTTTCCGGGCTTCCGCATCCCGCGCCACAGATTCATGGAGCACTTTGACGGCGACTTCCCGGCCCATGACATTATCCCGCGCCAGGTAAACAACGCCCATTCCGCCTTTTCCCAGGACCGATAGGAGAAGATGGTTTCCCAAGGTGGAACCGATCCGGGGATCGTCCGCGCCGGCAGGCATTATCTGGGTCGCGCTTAAAACCTCGGTTACAGTTTGACCGGGGTTCGTATGCATCTCCCGGAGGCGAGCCACGAACGTGTCGTGTGCCAGAAGTTGCTCCAGCCGTTGGCCGCATGCATCGCATTCCAGCAGATGCGCTTCACTTCGTTCCAGCTGGGGGCCTTCCAAGCGGGATTCGGAATAGGCGAGCAGCTCGGCATCCGAGAGATGGGGGGGACCAGAATCCACAATTCTAGCTTACGATGGCGCTGGAAGGCCGTCCATCCACATTTTGGTGCTGCCATAGATACGCATGCGCTTGATAGGTTCGAGGCTACCGAGAGCGAGGAGAATTCTTCCTAAAAGTTTCCAGGGCGTGTAATTTTCACCTGCTGAAAGGACCTTACCTACTAAAGGACCCATCAACCGGATGACAGATTCTGAAAAATCAATGGAAAATCTGACTTCTGCCAGCCTGCTGCGGCGTATCCGTGACGAGTCGGATGTTATTGCCTGGGAGGATTTCGCCGCCAGGTATTACCAGGTCATGGAGCGCTGGTTGAAAGCGCAGGGTGTGGATGATCATGACGCCTCCGACATTGCCCAGGAGGTGATGGTATTCCTGACCCGGGAGATCAGCCGTTTCGAGCACAACGGCCGACCGGGCGCCTTTCGCAACTGGCTGAGGCGCGTTACCGCAAATCGGATGCGCGAATTTTTCCGAAAGAGAAGTCGCCATGAAAAGAAGAAAGCCAATCTTGTTTCGATGGCCGAAGATTTGCAGGCGGGCCGCGGAGAGATGACCCGCATCTGGAATCTGGAGCATGACAGGTTTGTGTTGGAACATCTGCTCCGATCCGTTTCCGATCAATTCCAGGTCAACAGCCTGGTGGCCTTTCGCAAAGTTGTGCTCGAAGAACGACCTGCACAGGAGGTGGCGGATGAACTGGGCATGAGTTTGGGCGCTGTGCGAGTTGCACAGTCCCGCGTGCTCCGGTCGTTACGAGAAGTGGGCGATGGCCTTATCGATTGAATACATAAAACAATGATTCGATACTCAACCAAACCATGAATACCGATCTGGACGCACTCTGGCTGTGCCTGGCGGCCTTCCTCGTTTTTCTCATGCAGGCGGGTTTTGCCCTGCTTGAGACGGGTTTCACGCGCGCCAAAAACGCGTGCAATATTCTCATGAAGAATATTGCCGACTTCTCGATCGGGACGCTCTCCTTCTGGATGGTCGGGTTCGGGCTCATGTTCGGCCTTTCAAAGTATGGGTTGTTCGGAACCTCCCGTTTCTTTTATGAGGGCACGACCGGTTTTGATTGGGCCTTTCTGTTATTTCAGACGGTGTTTTGCGCAACCGCCGCCACGATCATGAGTGGTGCCATGGCGGAACGAACGAAATACAGCGGATATCTGCTTTGCTCACTGGCCATTACGGCCATTGTTTATCCGGTCTTTGGTAGTTGGTGCTGGAACAGTCTCTTCGGTGGCGGAGGTGGTTGGCTGGAAGGCGGGCGCGTCATGAGCGCACTGTTCGGCGAAGGCGCGGCGTTCCACGATTTCGCCGGCTCTACCGTCGTTCATTCGGTCGGCGGATGGGCGGCACTGGCCGGGGCCTTGGTCGTGGGACCTCGAATTGGCAAATTCGGAAAACGCGGACGGCGAAATGCCATTCCGGGTCACAATATTCCGCTGGCCGCCCTCGGCGTGTTCATTCTGTGGTTCGGTTGGTTTGGGTTCAACGCCGGCAGCACGGGAACGGTTTCGGGAGCGGGGCTGGCAAGGATCGCGGTCAATACGAATCTGGCGGCGGCCGGGGGCGCGCTGGGCGCCCTGTTTACCTCATGGTATGTTTTCCACCGAACCAACCCGACCTATACCCTCAACGGTTCCCTGGCCGGGCTGGTTTCCATCACGGCCGGTTGTGATGTGATTGCCCCTCCGATGGCCATGATCACGGGTCTGATTGCCGGTCCCATTGCGATCGTATCGATTCACTGGATCGAGAGATTGCGTATCGACGATCCCGTGGGGGCCATTTCCGTTCATGGCGTTGGCGGTGCCTGGGGTACCCTGGCCGTCGGATTGTTTGCCAGTCAGACGGGTCTACTGCTCGGGGGCGGCATGCAACAACTGCTCGTTCAACTGTTTGGCATCCTCGTTGCCTTTCTCTGGGCGCTACCCATGAGCTATGGGCTGTTTATGTTGATCAAGGTCACCACGGGTCTGAGGGTTTCCCGCCAGCAGGAGATGGACAGCCTGGATCTTTCCGAGCACGGCGTGCGGGCCTACCAGAACGGGTAAAGGCGAATGGGCGCCGCCGTGTTCACATGACCTGGTCCCGACGTAGGGTGGCGTCGGGTCGATGGTCCTGTTACGGCACCAACATTTAAATCCAGTATCGAAGAACGGTTTTCCCGCTATGAGGTGAAATTGATTCGCCGTCGAAAACAGCGCCTCTTCGCTCTATAATCTTGCGAGACGGCAGGTTGTCAGAGTCGCAGGTTATCATGGCCTGTTCAATTCCAATCTCCAGGGCCTTCTCGAGAGCAAGATCGAGGAGTTTGTGCCCGTACCCCTGGTTTCTGAACGGTGGCGATATGTCGTAGCCGATATGCCCCCCTTCAATCCGTAATGATTCGCTGAGATGGTGGCGAATTCGTACAATCCCAATGAGCGCGCCGTTGTTCACAAGCCAACAGGTAGTCTGCGGTACAAGGTCGGGACCAGGGAGAATACCGCTTGCACTATCGGCTAGCGTTTGCAAATACGACGCGAACCCCACTTCATCCAATTCGACATCCTGATAGCGGGCTTCTCCAGCGCTTCGGTATGCCGCCACCATATTCTGAAATTCTGGCCGAAGCTCCATCGTTGGCGTGACCAGTTCTGAATTCATGGCGAAGGATTGAGGCGATACCGATCCCTCAGAATGTTGTTGAGGCATCCGTTACGTCGTGTGTGTGTTTCTGGTCATAAACATGGTGATAGCTCCGGCCACCCAGATTATTACCCCCAAAACTCTCCATAGCGACTCCGGCGTGGCGGAATCGACGAGGGAGCCACGGACGTAGAAGCCCGAACCCGTGGCATACGGACCCAGGAAGAAACTGACCGCACCCCAGAAGGCCATGCGTCCGATGAGAACTTCATTGCAGCCCCAGTGGTCAGCCAAAGTGCCTGCGCCAATCCAAGTGGCGATAACAGCCAGAATGTTGATGAAGAGCATCATTTTCTCTTTTGCCCAAACGCCAGCCTGAGCGCGCAGCTGAAGACCGCGGAGTTCCAGGAACGGGTCAGGCAACTTCTGCTCCATAATCTCTATCCTAGCATATGACTGTGGCGCAACCTCCATCCGCTCGTGACGAAAAAGCGTGAACGATGTACTAGAGCCGCGCTCCGATGAGGGTGCCGCTCGACGAATGCCTTCCCCGGATGCTGGGCCAGTTTCTGACTGACCACGAAGTCCAAACCGTTCAGCAAAGCGGATGGTCTTTGGTTCGAAACGCCGAACTGCTCAACCGGGCATCGGATCCGTTCGACGGCCTTCGACCCGGCGATGGGGTCCGGATTCCAAGCGAAAGATCGAAGTGAGGATTCTTGCGCGCCAGAAAAGAGTAGCCTCCACTTCCCGGGTTTTCGAATTCCTTCCCTTCAGTCCATCCCTCCCCATGGAACACACCAGAGGCCATTGTCGAGCCAGTATTCGAAAACCGAACAATATCCATTGGCGACGCGGAGCGGATATCGTTCATTCCTGCCGAACACAGAAGCCGTAAGGATCACGGGAGTGGCTAGAACTATGACCACGGGAAAGAGGATGAGCCAGATGAGTATCGCGAAGAGGATATCTCTGATCAGTTCCAGAACGAAACTCATTTCACATTCCTTCGTACGACGAGCAGCTAGGAATCGGAGGGCGTCCCTTCGTCACCTTTAGTCTCTTCGCTGTCACTCGGTGGAAACAGCTGGCTCTGTTGTGAATTTTGGAACTCGTTCACGATTGGCCCCGCTTTCTCCACGTCTTCATCCGGGATCCACACTTCCGGCCAGGCCCACTGAAGAGCCGAACCGCCAGGTACCGGCATGCCTTGGCCGATCATGCTCGTGCCGAATTCATTTCTGATCACGCACGGAATTCCTTCGGCCTCAAGAAGCGACTTCAGAAAGTCGCATGGTACCACGCTGGGCGCTGTGAACACTTTCTGCATTGTACAACTATGTATGAAACAATGCGGGCTAGTCGTCCGGCAGAGCCTCGAATTCACTTCTTCTGTCATCGAACCATTTCTGCATTGCACCGGGATCTTGCATCAGGGTTTTCATCTGCTCCATGGCTTTCAGGTGTTCTTCATCGCCCTTCTGGAACATTTCCGCACCGTGCTTCTTGCTCATTTCCGCGATCTCTTCAAAGGTGGACGCACTGAACGTTTCGTTGCAGGTGCCTCCGAGCTGCTTGCATGTCATCGTTTTCATTGCTTCTCCTGCGCTGCGGATCATCGTCTCATTGACCGAGGGGACAGAGAGTCACGCGTGAAAGGCGCGCGACCTTCGCGTCCGGGGCCACATTCTCGTTGGGCTCAGCCTCACTACAGTAACAGAAATTCACAAAACAACCAAGAGGCAACTACAATATCGAGTAACGACAAGGCTCTCCGGCTCAAGACAGTGCGTCCGTGAGCAATCTGTTGTTCCCCGACGGTGAAGAAGCTTCTGGATCGCAACGTAACGTATTTCGCGGTTCGGCAAATCGGGCGTTTGTGCTTGGGATTCGAATCTCGCCGCAACGCGCTCTCATGTCTCTTCCGCGCAGACACACAACCGGGGAACGCTACGAATCAGGGGCGCGGCTTATTGCGTTCGCCGGAATCGTCCGGTTCGGAAGTCGTATCCCCGTTGCTAGCCGACGCAGCGCTCTTTATCGCCGCCAGCAATACGTCTGCGATGGCCTGCATTCCCTTGTCGCCGGGATGAGCCCCGACCCCTCGGTTGTCATAGATTCCTTCTGACCGGGCGTAATGGGATTCGTCCATGCCGAGGGCGCCGATATCGACGAAGATGCCTCCCACCGCTTCGCCGGCTTCCTTGAGTATCTCGTCCCGGGTCCTGTCTTTCCAGAACGAGCTTCGAACGATGATTGTGAGATCGCCGGCATTCTTCAGCGCCTCCAGCAGGTTGAGAACGCTCTCTCTGAACTTGATTTTCGATTCCCCGGAGGGTAGGGCAGGCACGTTCTCCCCGATTGCGAGGATCACAATTTCCGCCCCGAAGTCGAGAGCCTCCCCCAGCCGGGACAGATTGTAGTCCTCGTATCCCCGTTCGAAATCGGAAATGTTCTTGACCATCGTAGTTGGATGGACGCCGGTGATCTCCGATATGGAATGCGTCAGGATGTGGACATAGTCCTTATCGAGGGAACTGGCCGCCATTCCGAAGTTGTTTGTCCAGCCGATGTCGGCCAGGGGTCCGTGCAACGTAATGCTGTTGCCCAAAAACAAGATCTTTCCGGCCCTGATGTCGCCCACTATTGCCTCGGCTTTTCGTGCCCCGAGGTTGTCTCCGTCCCTCCTGCGAAACTCGATTCGACCGCTGCCGCCACCGACCCTTGTCCGCATCTGTGCCCTCTCGTCCGGTTTTTTCGAACGTCCGTCTGTGCACTCGGCGTCTAGCCGATGACCGTGAGACTCTTGCTGGACAATCTTCGACACGACCGGCTCATTCATTACAAAATACACGAGAAGGGCGTTGTAGGCCAGACAGACAGCGTTCTTCCTCCCGTCCGACCTGTCCCACATGCAGTATTCAGTTCTGGTATCCATCCCCTTCATCCTGAAATCTGGATGGGCGATCGTTTCGTCCTCTCCAAGGATCAACCAGGAAGAAGCAATATCGGGATGCCGATGGGACTTGGCCCACATCCCAATCTGAATCGATCCGTGTCCGCCCAGCCGGCCGATGAGGACGGCGAGTAGGCTTTTGCAGCGCCCTCCGGGAATTCGCAGTACGACCGAATGAGTGAATGCATTCGTTACAAATATAGAGACAAAATGGGGAGGTAGCGATCTGATACTCCGGAGAATCTAACCGGCACGCGCGCGAGGCACATCGACTGCCTGATCCTCACTGGCGGTCGGCGGTAATGCGATCCAGGCGCCACACATCCCCCGGGCGCCACGCAGATTCAACGCGGTGAGTGAAGTCGTGCTTGCTCAGTTCTACCTGCTCTGCCGAGATGGTTATCGCGCTTCCCGCTGCGAGGAATAGAGCTCCGCGGTGGACGTGAATCGCACACGCGTGGCGCAGGCTCCAGGGTGTGTTCGGCAGCTCCTCCCACTGTTTGCCGTCCACAGAATACCACACATCATTGCGATTGCCGTCCGTCGCAATCTCGGCCGGGTTGTCCGCCACCCCCCGGTGGCCCCCAATCACCCAAAGCTTACCGTCCCACGCCGCGGTATCGTGATAGGAGCGTGCAGGCCAGGGAGCCTCGCCGTCCTCCAGATGACAGGTCCATTCGCGACCGTCCGCCGACGACCACACATCGTTGTGGTAGAGGCGCGTCTTCAGTCTTGGCTGCTGCTCGAGGTCGTATCGCAGCGAGCTCAGCGAGGTCCCGCCCGTTCCAACGTATCCGCCGCCCAGGACCCACATGCGATCGTGGAGAACAGCCACACCGCCGTTCGCGCCGGTGATCATCCCCCTGGGCGCCCAGGGAGCGGTGTCCGTGACCAGCTCCCAGTCCAAACCGTCCTGTGTCCGCCAGACGTCGTGCAGCGGCGGAGGCGCCGGGGGAAAGGGTCTCCCTGCCTTCAAGTCCGCCACGAAATGGGTCTGGCCGGCTGCGCCGACCTGGCCACCCATGACCCAGATGGAGCCGTCGAAGACGGTGACCATCTGGTTGCCGCGCTCTCGCCACGGTACGGTCGCCGCGACGAGTTCCCACTGTACGCCATCCTTCGATTTCCACACGTCGTCGGGAGTCCCGTTCTCGGCCCCGACAACCCAGATGTGGCCGTCGTGTACGACGGCCCCGTGCATGTGTCTGCCGCTCCAGGGCGCAGTGGCCGCCAGGGACCAGGTGCCACCATCGTCCGAGCACCACACCTCCGAGCACACCTCCGATTCGAAAGACCCGGCGCCGTCGCCGGCGAGATCGGCTCTCTCATTCGCGTACTGGTTCCAGCCACCCAGAAGGAAGAGTTGGTCCTGGAAGGAAACGAGTTGCGCCCCGTCGCGAGGCGACCATGCCACCTCGGAACTCACACAGCTCCAGCGGTACGTGTTCGTCATTGATTCACCTGGATCTGCTTCAAGGATCGATGCCATCATTTTCGGTCAGATTGACATCCGAATGGCGATCGATATGTCTCCTGTGCCCGCGATAGCCAGTCACATGTAGTTTTCATCGAAGTCTCTGTTGTAGTCTTCACTTTAGTATTTGACGCAGTCCTTTAACGACGTCATAGACTCCTGTCGACGATAGACTACGGTGATGACTACGACGAAGACTGTTTTCGGGCCGAGTTTTGTCCCATACCAGGATTCTCGATCCCCACAGCGAGCCGCATTTGTCCGCCGGCGCGGACAGATTGATCCCGGCGAATTGACATCGCTGGCGCCGCTACGATCTACACCCAACCTAATTGCTGTAGGCTCACGGTGTCATTCCAGATCTTGGTCACGTGGCGAATCCGGTCGCCTTCGAATTGCATCGCGTAGACATAGTCGGCAGCAATAGTGTTGCCCGTGGGTTCGCCTGGACCACCCGGCCCGGTCTGTGTGCCGTGGAATACCGCGAATGCGGCGACACAGTGCCGCTCCTTGTCCGCGGCGAAAAACTTAAGCTCATATCGGCCATCCGGGATTGGCGTTAAGAGATTTTTCATCCACTCGCTGTATCCTTCGATTGTGTCGATCCCGGAAAGCGCGCCGGTTTGAGCGGAGAATGTCGCTTCGGGGTGACAGTACGCTTTACATCCATCCCATCCCTTTCCTGAATCGCATGCCTCAAAGAACAGTTCGGCTTGCTGGAGAATGTCGCTCATCTTGGATTCCTTTTCGTGTTTAATTGCCTACAGATTTCAGTTCGTTTTCCCTCTACTGTAGGACCAGGATTCGGTAGAAATATTGTGGTGTTGCCGCGACGGAGCTGCTGTTGGTCATCATGGAGCCTTCCGCAATAATGTCTCCCGAAATGTCGCTCCATATGGAGTCATTCAAATTTGAAGAGGTTTGAATCTGATATCTGAGTCCCGGGATTGCTGACCAAATCAATTCAATTTCACTGCCGGTCGGAAACAAGGATTCCATCTGTGGCGCGGGTACTGTGGATACTGAAAATGCTGTCGATGCGTCAAGCGGTGGATTTCCGCTATCGGTCACACGGATCGTGAAAGAATGGGCCGTTCCTGTGTCTTCCGGTGATGTAGCCCAAGTCAGCACACCGCTATTCGGCTCAACGATTGAATCGGGCGGGGCGCCGGGATCGAGGGAGAAGAACAGCGCATTGGTGGGAATGTCCGGGTCGGATGCGACGTTCGTTACAATGATGGACATCCCGGCGTGGAGGATCTTATCCGCGACCGCCGTTATCTGCGGAGGTCGATTGGATTCGAGCACAATCACGTCGAAACTCTGCGTCGCGCTCAACATCGGGGCGCCATCGTCCGTAACACGCAACGCGATGGTATTCGTGGAAGGCCCCTGGCTCTCATTCGGTGTCCAGGTAAAGGTTCCATTCATGGGATGAATGTTCGCACCAGCGGGTGCAGCGAAATCAAAGGAGAATGTCAGGGAATCTTCGTCCACATCGTCGGCGCCGGCCGGTATGGATAGCAAGGTCTCTTCCATGACGACCTGATTTGAGATCGCGGTAAAGGTGGGTGGATTGTTGGGGGCGCCGAGTATTGAAATCAGGCCGGATGCGCTGGTGACGTCCTGGCCGTCGGGGTTGGTCACGGTGATTGCCCGATCGCCGGAGGCGGCGTTTCCCGTTACTGATAGGTTGAGGATGAGATTCGTAGGATTGTTGTACGTCACGCTGTTTACCACGACGCCGCTTCCGGCGATGCTCGCGGCCACGTGATTTGGGAAGGCCGGACCCGGATCAAAGAATCCCGATCCATCGACAGAAGTGCCGAAAACCGTGACATCGACACTGGATTGGCCGGCCTGAATCGAATCCGGGTTCGCGGCAATGGGTGTCGCTGGAGGCGGAGCGAGGACCTTCAGTACCTGGACGGCATAGGAATTCTGCGCCTGGCACCACTGCTGGAACGTCCACATCGTCATGTCGTCATCCGGGTCCACTACCGTGTAGGTGTAATCTCCCCATCGTCGGCCGCTTGAACCTCCCGGGTTGGACGTCGGATTGTAGGCCGTCGAGCTTGCCGTATACAGGATCGGTGCCCGCAGGGTGCCGGGAGCGTCCCCTGCCAGGCGGCCGGCATATCCTGCGTTGATGTACTCATTCTCTCCCCCGGCGCTGAATCCGAGCAGCGCATGTCCCTGCCCGGAGACCATGATGCTGCCCATCCAATAGCTTCGTTGACTGGTGCCGTTTGATGGGGATGATTCAAAGAGGGTGCCCGCCTGCACAACACCAGGAGCCTGGCTGCCGGCGATTCCATCCAACTCGTACCAACGCACGCCCACCCGTGTGTCGGTGCCGTTCGGCGAACCGGTGTTGTCCAGCCCGATATTGGCGGAGGTCCAGAGCCGTCCATTTCTGATGTGCGCGGCAATCAGCCTGCGGTCCAACCCGTCGAGTTGTCCGCTGGAACCGTTGTTGTTTCCAAGATGTGGGACCGTGATGGCTTCCCCGGTCAGCGGGACGGAAAAGTGAATCCCCGGGGAAAGGGTAGGCGATCCACCCGGATCGTTCACGCGCAGCAGAACCAGTTGGCCGAGCAACCGGGAAGCGACTCCGATAAAATACCCTTCCGCCGCAGTAGGGTCATGATTATCCACCCCCTGCGGAGTGAAAGGGCCGCTGGCATTCGGGTTGTTGCTCGTCAGGCCGCGAAACGGAGTCACTACGATCGGTCCGCCGCCCACAAGCGAACTCTTACGAACCACAAAGGCCGTCGTACTCGAAAAGCTGCCCACCCCCCGGGTCCCAAATATATTGACCCCGATGTACAGCGCGTTGGCATCGATCCCGAGAGTCGGATAGTCCGCAAACTTACCGTTGTCCTTGCTGCTGGTGGGTGTCGGCAGATCGTGCTGGAATTGGAAAAATGTCCAGACCGTCAAAGGGGCAATTACCGCCGAATCACTAACGGCGAACAAGATGCGGTTGGGAAGCGTTCCGGTCCGGCCCGGAACATCGATGATGATCAGGAACCAGCGCCCCGAGATCCGGTCGTAACGGATACGCGGATCGCTGGTAAAATTATCGGACACAGGCGCCGTCAGCACCGAGTTGAAGAATACGTCCGGGTTGACATTCAAGACGCCATCGGCAAGTCCGGTGGTCTTATTGAAAGACCGGATCCTTCCGTTTACCGCAACAATGACCTGCGACGGCCCTACCGCACCCATGGAATCGGGAGGGAAGGCCAGTGTGTCGTTCAACGTCACGGCCGTGAAATTAACCGAGGAGGATTGCCCCTGCGTAGATGGAATTCCCTGTCCTCCGGCGTCCCCGATCAGAGGCACGTCCGGAGAAGCGAAATCCGCCAGCAGATTATCGTCATCGATTCGACCCAGGGGATGCTTCTTGGCGGCGCGAAAGGGAAGCTTGGCAGGGCGTACATAATCTGAATGGCGATCCATGATCTGCTGCGTAGATTCGGACACGCCCATTTCTCCGATCCACGGTTCCTGCGTCCGGATCGGTCGCGCCGCAGAATCGTGCGGACCGCTGAGAATCAGAACCATGCCTGCGAGCACAAAGGCGAAACGCCGACGCGGCGCGGCAAGGGATGGTTTCCAAGATGGGATTCGGAGATACATGATAAAAAGACGATTCAATACAGTGCTCAACGCCGTTATTCTACCATATCGGTGGATGCTTTGGCAAACGTCGAGATCAGGTTGAACACTGTTGAAGTCTCCGATCGTTTGATCAAGTCGTTCCATGACCGCTCCGGCTTCTCTACTGAAAACGTTCACCGCGAGAAGATTGCCGTGGATGTAACCCGTCCAGGTCCTGTCGCTGTATTTGTCGATTAGGATATCCAGCGGAAAACTGTTGAGACCGAACTTTACGGGTGTAAATTTCTTGACGGCAGATTTCTTTTCGGACCGGCAACCTTAATAGCTGAAATTCGCCCAGGGGTTGGAATTTGTGAACGGCCCGGAGAAAAACACATTTACAACTTCGCCCAGCGAGCTCGATGCGTGGACGACATAGTTGCTCGCGCCGCCGCCATTCCCACGCGAACTATTCCGAACAATCAAGGAGCCTGAACTCACAACCAGAATTCCGGTTTCATTTGCGATGACATTGTTCGAGTCGATCCGGTTGTCGGGTGAGGTCACGTGGATACCCGCACCGGTGCCGTTGTCGCCATTGTCTCGACAGGTGTTTCCAAAGACGTACGAATCATTGCCAACTTCGATCCCATCATTGTTGTTAAGGACCGATGAGCAGTGAAGTATCGAGCCGCTGGAGGTAAGCACGATTCCATCGTCTTCATTGGAGATACTCTGGCAACTCAGAACACTGCTTCCGGTCTGGGCATGAATTCCCCAGGTCCCATTGTTGCGTGCAATGCAGTTCCGTACCGACGATGCCGTCCCTGCCCGAAGACCGCTTCCGCCATTCCCCTCGGCGATGCAGTTTTCGATGAGCCCGGAACCAAGGAAGAGGCCGGCGGTGCTCGTCTCGCCGAGGCCATTGTCGATGAGCCGCAATCCCGAAGCATGGCTGCTCTTTGCCAGGGATGCATTGATCCCGTATTGTCCCCAGCCACGCACCGTCCCATTCCGGATGACGATGCTGTCTCGTGATCCCTCGACACTGATCCCGTGGAGCGAGCCCGCGACTCCCGTCAGTGAAAACCCATTCAGGTCTACGGTTACATCGTGCGATGAAATGATGATTCCTTCTTTGCCGCTTTCACCGAAGAGATTTGTCCCGAGGTAATATGATCCCGGCATCTCAATGGAAAAGGGCAGATCCGGGATGAGTGTTCTTGGCTCAATCTGGTCCAGAGTTTTCATCGAGGCGGCGGGAGCCGCGGGCGGCATCAACGGGCCTTGAGCGAAAGCCCTCGACACTGCGATGGCACACACTGCGCAGCCGAGAAAGGAAATGAAGAAAGCGGATGGCGGTTTCATGCTTGGACTCCTTGGAATATTGGCAAGGCAAATTGTTCTATACCAACATTTTGTCGAGCTGACAAGGCCAATCCGTCCCTGTACGCAATTCCAGTGCATAGCGGGAAGGCCAGCGTGTGCCGGTATGGGGTGCGATCTCGATCGATGCGCTCCTATATCCGAAACGCCCCCCAATATACTGTGAGGCACGTTTCGGAAAAGGAAGCTTGGACGTTTCGGGCGCTGTCCGTCAGATCGAGTCGTAGTAATTACAGATTGCCCAAGCTGCGCTCAACGCTCCAGATCAATCACGAAAAGACAGTCGAATGTAATTTCGCCGTCTGTCAAAAGTTTGGAGAGATTGACCAGCCCGGAGAGGCGAGCCTTGCCGGATACCCCTTGAAACCGCTTGGTGCCGTACTGTACACCGCCATCGCCGTTCGCCCCCGTAATGTGCGAGAAATTGATCCCGTCTCGCATGGTTGGTTGCAGAACCGGTCTGACTGTCGTCAGGCCCTGCGTGACAAGTGTGCCCCCGGGTGTTTCGAAGAAGGTAGTGCCGGTGAGCGCGATGTTAAAACCCAAGGGCTGGTTTGCCGGATCGTCGTCGGCAACGATATCTAGACCGGATAGGCAGTCGATAGCCGTGCCGACTTTCTTGCCCGTTGACGGGTCGATCAAGTCAAGCACGAAGCAGTCTGCGTTCGTATCAACGATCCCGTCGCCGTCGGTGTCAATATCGAGGTTCTCCGCAACCGAAGACCCTTTCAGTTGGTAGACGAGGTGTTGGACCTCCGGTCCATCGCCTGCCGATGTCGATGTGGAGATGACTCCAAGTGCAAGTCCCATTGCCAGCAAGCCAACAAGTATTTTCTTTTTCACAATTCTCTCCCATACGTTTGTATTGATGAATAGTGTTTTTCGAATAAGGAGTCGCATCTTGATCGGATGATCCTAACAGGCAAAACCAAACGTAACGCATGCGCCCTTGTTTCCTGAACACGACAAGCAGCCAAAGCCTTTATTGCCGGAATTGCTCGAGTGCTACAAGAAGGAAATGGAAGCATTACTCGCTGGGACGATGAATCGCGATTCGTTCAAAACGTGCAGATCGGACATCTGATGCGGGCAATCCGGTAGACTTGTGGATTGGCAAGAGGCGGACCGTCATTGTCCCCTGCGCTCAGCTTCGGAACGTAGAGCATAAATACTCATCCCTATGTTCTTGACCGGCCCTACCGAGCTGGCGCCCGTTTAAGGCGACGAAGGCGCTTTGGCTCCGCGCGGAGCGCGCTGGAACCTCGGTTTCGTCGTAGCTTGGGCTTCCAGGCCCGATCAGCCCAAGCGCGGATCATGAAGGAGCGAACGGAATGAGCACTCTCCCCGCATTCTCCATTGCGGTGTTTTCGCTGCGCTTTGCCGCCGCACTGGAATGGATGCGGCGCCAGCTGGATCCATCGAGCGCGAAAAGCGTAACCATAAATCGCAACTCGATTCGTAGCGTTGGGAGCTTGCTCCGCGTACAGGATCAGCTGGTTGTAGCACGCAGTTGGGGTTGAATATTTGACAAAGGTAAAGTTGCCGGAACGAGGTATCCAATCCGGTCGTTTATCTCAGTCAAGACACTACATTTGCGCTCCGCTACAATCCCCTTTCTGTGCTCATTTGGAGTGCCTGAATTCCACCGCGGACTGAAGGTCGGAAATCTGAGATAGTGACTCACCCCGGCACCTCTCACACCGCTGCAACAGTTCTGTCCCGTGGTGGAAAATGCGATTGGTATTGCACGGGAGGCGGGGTCGGATGTATGGAACTAGAAGGATGGCAACAGATGGCACTTTGGTACTCACCTCTTTTGAAATAGATTTGCGCCATGCTTGAACTCGACTCCACCGATCTTCACATCTGCGACACACCTCAGTTCTTTCTGGATAACGGGATGATCGAGGAGATCCAGAACATCACCCGGACGATTCATCGTCCGGAAATGTATGATGGAAATCCGATCATCGATCACGACCGCCCGTGGGAGCACGAGCTCAATATGCATGCAGACGATTACAGCGTCTGGCGGGACGATTCGGGCGTGTTCCACTGCCTCTACACGGACTTCAACATCAACCATGAGAAACTTGCCCGAGAGGGAGGCACGGCCATCGATTGGGATATCAGCCGTTTCTGCGTCTGCTACGCGCGATCTGAAGACGGGATGAGTTGGACGAAGCCGCCGATGGGTATTCGCGACGTGGATGGCCACGACACCAACATTATTCTCGGTGACGAGACACTCGGAAATGTTTGGGGCGTTGCAATACTGGATGATCCGCTGGAATCGGATCCGGCCCGCCGCTACAAGGCGATCCACGAAATCGGTCCCCCTGGATTCCGCGTCGCCAATGAGCCGCCCGGCGCCAACGTCCGGCGCGCACACTCACCGGACGGGATTCATTGGACGCACTATGACGATCCGCCGGTGTTTCAGAACTTGGGCGCAAAGCAGGGCGACAGTATTTACCCGTTTTTCGATCCGGAAACCCAAACCTATCTCCTCCTGACCCGACATCCGCTCATGGAACTGGCGCCACGTTCCCGCCCCTCGCTGGTGGAGGCGCCGCAGGGCGGCGGCGCAACCACCGATCCCGCCTTCGGGCTGTCGAACCGGCGCGGGATGCGCCGCATTTTTCTTTCTGAGAGCAGGGACTTCCACCACTGGAGCGAGCCCCGCCTGATCCTGGCGCCGGATCCGGAACTGGACAATCTCGACGACTCGTTCTACAGCATGCG
>Ga0315336_1003715_pt1 | contig 19732 bp, 15 predicted proteins | sample ASW5metaG_FD_204512 | JGI IMG/M metagenome (GOLD analysis project Ga0315336, IMG submission 204512) | Ammonia-oxidizing marine archaeal communities from Monterey Bay, California, United States - ASW #5 | ecosystem: Environmental > Aquatic > Marine > Intertidal zone | place: USA: California... | reverse complement strand
ACGCATTCTTCTACGGTCTCAAAGGTCACAATATCATTTTCCACATCAAAGAACTCGGCAAGTTCCGCGCCACGGTCAGTCACCAGGCAGGTGCCGAGACCGGTTGCCTCAAAACACCTGATGTTGCCAAAGTCGGCCTCCTCATCTCGATGAATGTTGAGAACCAAATTCGATTTCGCCAATAATGAATAATAGTCCCCGCATTTTGGCATTTGCCCATGGACACGGTTGGGATAAAGCGTATGCAGTGATTTCCTGCCAACGAAATAGTTCTTCTTCGGATGGGAAAGGCCGCCCAACATGGTCGCCATGCCACCCGTGCTCTGCTTGTTGCGCAAGCCATGCTGCGCTGCGCGTGCAAGCTTAGAAATGCCTAATTTCATCGCTGCTTTTTCCGCAAAGAGAAGAATACGCGCAGGCAAACAACTCAGAAAACCGATAATGGGCTTCGCAAATAGAAGCGTGAATCGCGAGATTTCAGGTTCATTTGCCCAAATTTCGAGCCCAGTCCTCGCCATCAGTTGCTTGAGCTGCTCATAGCGCTGGATATGATCTTGGTAACCATATCCACTCGTCCCGCAGAAAACAAAATCATGAGTTTTTCTAACAGGGCGCTCAAAGGTGATGGTGTCGTCGAAGCAGTTGCCAAGGTTAAAAACCGAAATACCCGCTTTTCGGATTGTTTTCTCATAGCTGGAGTTGGCGCAAAACACGAGATCCAGATCACCCAGAAATTCCTCGTAATTAGAGATTGATTTGGGTAACTCATCTCCCCAAAAGCCGGTGACGATAACTCGCCCAGAGCAGACTGCACGCATCGCGTTCCTCACGTCACGCGGCAGTCTGACGAGTGCGCCGGCATAGATGAAGATAATCTCCGGCTGCATAGCCCTGATCTGCTCTATCAGGACTTGCAGAGAAAAATCCGTACCAGCATGGTCAACCGCGACTCCATTTTCCCTCGCCCAACTTTCCTGCAGACTGGCGTCATTGCATATCGTCTCGAAAACCTCGAAACCCTCTTGAGCCATGGCCTCGGCCCAACCGCCAGGCAATAAAAGGTTTTCTTTGCGAAGAAATGAAATCTGTGTCTCGAAGGATTTTGAATCAAGCGCCTGGGAGGACCTGAATTCCTCTAGATGTGGCGGCGGTGGACAGACGCGGAGCAACCTGATCTTCGCGCGGCCCAAATCCGACTGACCGTTCAATATTTGAGACATGGGAAAACCTTGACACTCCTTGAAAAACAGCCAGACCGTTTATTTTGATTCTCTCAAAATAGCCAATGGTTCTCGAAATAAATATCCGTTGTGAATCAATGGCAAGGCCTATCTGGAATACCCTAGATAGGCGGCAAGATCAGCTATTCCAGCCAGTGAACCTATTTCATAAAAACGCTCAGGCGCCTCATACCCCGCGAGGTGACCGGCAGTCACTAAATCGCCAAGCACCTCGGCAAGATCAAAAGCCTCTTTGCCATCCCATCGGTCAAGAGCCTGAGGCTCCATCACCAGCAATCCATAATCGATGTGGCGCATACGAGGCGTCAGTATTTTTTTATCGTAAGCCACAATCATGTGGTTTTTGAAATCAACATTGCTGGCATCCCATTTCCCGTCGTTTTTGAAGACCGTCATCATGGCCGGTGCACCCGAATCTCGAAAAGCCTCTACCAGAGGAGCATACGCAATATCTAGATAGCTATCGCCATAGGTGACAAGAAACTCATCCCCAAGCATAGGCAAGGCTCGGATCACCGCCCCACCCGTCCCACGCAATCGGTCGCCGTCGTAGGAGTAGCAAACATTGACACCGAACCGGCTGCCGTCGCCAACGAATTCCTCAATCTGTTCTCCAAGGTGACCAAGGCAATACACTGCCTCGCTGATACCGCGGCGCGCAAAGAGTTCCAGCTGGTGGGCAATGAAAGGACGCCCCGCGACCTCGATCAAGGCCTTTGGTAACGTCCGTGTCATCGGATTAAGCCTGGTCGCCAGCCCACCGGCGAGGACGGCAATTGGCGGCATCGGCTTCATGCCCACGCAATCAACTCGAAATGACTTTCGAGCCCTCGAAATCAAAGCGGAACCTGACTTCCTTTAGCCCGATATTGGTCATTGCTTCACGCAGGCGCATGCGATCCTCGGTATAAAACATCAGGAAACCACCACCGCCCGCACCGACAAGTTTTCCACCCAAGGCCCCGTTTTTCATCGCGTGGTCGTAGTACTCATCCACGTGGTTGTTACTCATGTCTGGCGCGCGATGTTTTTTGTGCTGCCAATGCTCATCCAAAAGGCGGCCAAACTCCGAAAGATTGTTAGATTTTATGACCTTGAGGCTTTGCTGGCCAAGCTGCTTAACGTAATGGAGATTGTCCGTCATCTCCTTATCGTTATCTCGGCTGCGAACGTCCTGCTGCTGCAGAATCGACGATGCCCGGCGCGAATAACCGGTAAAAAACAGGAGGAGATTATCCTCAAGGTTATACAAAGTCTCATTTTCACAATTAATGCGATTGACCTTCACCGAACCATCCTTCGCGAAAACATAAGAACTAACCCCACCAAAAGCTGCCACGTACTGGTCCTGCTTGCCGACGGGTTCCTTCAGACGGTCAATCTCAATGGTACAGGCTAGATCGGCTATCCGCCGTGCCTGAACCGGTATCTTGGCGTACTGATGCAACGCAAGCAGCAAAGACGTTCCGAAACTGCCGGAAGACCCAAGACCCGTCCCGGCGGGAATATCGGCCATGCTGGTCATTTCCATATAACGACCATCAAGACCCATTATGTCAAAGGCCTCGCGAACAATCGGATGTTTTAGTTCGGACGCCGAAGACACCCGTTCCAACTCCGAATATTTGACAATCATCTCCTCTACGAAAGTCTGATGGATGGTAATGTAAATGTACTTATCGATAGCGCCGGCGATTAGGAACCCTTCGTGCTCTTCATAATATGATGGCAAATCCGTTCCGCCTCCGCCCAAAGTGATGCGAAGCGGTGAACGGGTGATAATCATGTCGTACCCCTGCTATATACGCTGTCGACAATTTTCAATACCTCATAAGCATCGCTAAGATTACCGCCTGCGGATGGACGGCTGCCTGAAACGGCAGCAGCAAAATCCATGAATTCGAGATCCCATGACGTATCGGGGAAGGGATATTCCCAAATCGTTGTCTCAGGCGGGCCCATTTCAGGTAACATCTTGTAATAGGTTAATCGTTCGGTACCGTAGCTTCCCCCCAGGCCCTCGATGTGGAGTTTTCCGTTACGGCCGTAAATTTCAAAACTGAACATATTCTTCCATTCCGTCCAACTCGCGTGCAGCCATGCCATTTTCCCTGTTGACGATTTCAAGGCAACAAAGCAATTGTCGTCAGCAGGCATATCCCAAAACAGGGTTGGCGCATAACCGTAATCAAGCGTCAGGTCGCCAAGAAACCAACGCGAAAGATCAATCAGATGGGGCGCCTGGTCGATCGATTCACCGCCGCCAGAAATTTCCTGCTGGCACCGCCATTCCTTTTCCATACCTGGCCGCCCACCGTGGCCATACCGTCCCCTAATATACATTAGGGGACCTATTTTTCCCTCATCCACCAGCTGTTTCGCTTTGCGCATCGCAGGGTGGAAGCGATGGTTAAAACCGACGAGAACAACCCGATGTGTCTCTTTAGCTGCATCCTCAATGGCCCGCACCTCGGCGGCATTGCGTCCGGCGGGTTTTTCTATGAGAACATGCAGGCCCGCCTTCACTACCTCCAGCGCGATGGAGGCAAGCGAGTCATGGGTCGTACAGACCATGACGGCATCCAGTTCACTCCCAAGCATAGCATGCCAATCGGGATAGACATCGGCGCCGCAGAGTTTCGCCAGAACTTCAGCACGATCAGGATCAGTGTCGCTCACGGCAACGATTTCATGGCCGTGCGCGGAGGCGGCGCGCTTGCTGCCGATCAATCCGCATCCGATGATAGCGATCCGCATCAGCCGCCCCAATCCCGGCCCCGGTCTTTCGGCACGATACGCCGCAAAGTGTAAATATCGCCACTCATTATATCCGCCTTATGCCGCGCAAGATCCGGCCATGGATCCCAAAGCGCTGCTATTAGCCTGCCGGAGATGCCATCGCTCGCCGCGGAGCAAAGGTAGGCGACGAGCTTGGCGCTTTTGCGTATTGAGTCACCACCTTCGGCGACAAGCTCCTGAACCCGAGTATAGAGCGCACTGCCAACAGTTTCAGGATCGGCCCCAAGAAACTGATCCGTCAACCGCGTATCAAGTACCCCTGGCGCTATGGCATTGATATCGATGCCGAGGCCCTTCACTTCTTCAGAAAGGGTTTCGGTCATGCGGACGATTCCTACCTTCGATGCCGCATATGCCGTTATACGCGGCAGGGGACTGGTCGCGCCGCCCCCGGAAAGGTTAACGATTTTGCCGTAACCCCGTTTCTTGAAATGGGGAAGGATCGCGCGGCAAAAATACACTGTGCCGAAGAGGTTGGTGACGAAAGCATCCTTCCAGCCATCCCAGTCGACCGATTCGATCGGGCCCATGGGACCGTAAACGCCTGCGTTATTAACCAATGCATCGACATGAGGAAAACGCGCCAATGCTTCCACGACAAGAGCGTCGATATCACTTTCCCGGGCCACGTCGCAAACTATAGCAGCAACCGTCTGATCTGGTCCCGCCATGTCCTGTAATTTAGCCGCGCATTCCCTGAGGGCTTCTTCACCCCGGGCACAAATAAGGACAGATGCTCCCTGGCCGATAAACTCCTCGGCGATCTTCGCACCGAGGCCCATGCTACCCCCGGTCACGATTGCATATCGTCCCTTCAAGGTCACGCGCATCCCCCAATGGTAAACAAGCTATACACCGTCGGTCACGTGGCCAACGGTGAGGTGGTGAATTCTGTCATCTTGGGCGAGAAATTCCAAAAAACCATTTTCATCGAAGATGATAGGTGTTGCCATTCGGGCGATCAACTCCTCGGGATCGAGAGATTTGAATTCAGGCCATTCGGTCATGACCACCAGCGCCTCGGCGGCCTCCAAGACATCGGAGAGCGATCGCGCGAGTATGACATTGGCCGGGACATTGGGCAGACTTGAGACCCTCGGATCAAAAGCGGTGACGACAGCACCCGCAGCCGAAAGTTCCCGGCAGAGATCGACCGCGAGTGAACGCCGCAGTGTATTGGTTCCCGGCTTATACGTGAGCCCCAGGACCGCCACATGGCGGCCCTTAAGTTCCCCAAAGACTTCCCGCAACCGGCGTAGCGGCCAACCACTGTGGAATCGGTTGCTGGCAAGGATGGCGCTGATCATGTCGAGGGGCAGACCGTGGGCATGGCCCAGTTCCGTAAGAAAGTTGACATCGCGCGCCAGAGTCCCACCCGAAAAGGCACCGCCAGGACGAATATATGCGCTTTGGCCGACCCGTGGCTCTGATCGCAACGCGCGCTCGACCTCCTTCACATCAGCGCCTGACTTCTCGCAGATCATTGCAATCTCGTTGATGAAGGTAATGCAGGAGGCCAAAAACGTATTGAGAGCATGCTTGCTGACTTCTGCCGACTCAATGCTCACCCAGAGAATATTTTCACTGAAAGGCGCCAACAATTCCGTAAGTACGTTTTTAGCTACCCCATCACGTAAACCGACAATAATCCGCTCGGGACGGCGAAAAGCCTCAATCGCCTTCCCCAGTCGCAGATTTTCCGGGGAGCAAGCGAAATCGACCCGCCGACCGGCCGCTTCAGCCGAGAAGCGGCGTTCCACTTCGGCTAAGGTGCCAACCGGCATTTGCGATGATGCCAATACAATCGTACCATCCCTGAGATGGGGGAAAAGGCTGCAAATCTGGCCGACGACAAAATCGACATCGGCACGGTCGTCATCGTCCACCGGGGTATCGAAAGCGATCCATACCACGTCAGCATCGCCGACACTGGAAACATCATCGGTGAATGACAGATGCCCGCTCGCCAGCCCTGCCTTGGTCAAATCCTCTAGGCCCGGTTCAAAAAGGGTCGGCACACCTTTCTCAAGGCTGGCGACAGTCGCCGAATCTATATCAAGACCGATGGTATCGAAGCCGGCATCGGCAAGGCAAGCCGCCGTGACCGACCCAAGATGCCAGAGCCCGAAGACACAAACCTTCATCAACTACCCTCAAAAACCCAGGGATTGGCCCGAAGCCAATCGAGAGTGCACACCACGCCTTCGTCGATGGACATGCGCGGCTGCCAACCCAGCGCTCCGATGCGGCTGCAATCGAGGTGAATGAGCGGACTATCGCCCACCCATCCTCGTTTTCCGCCGGTGTAGACCACCTCGGGCGAAAGTCCAAGCGTATCGACGATCAAGCCCAATGAATTACGCACCTTAATGGTAGCATCGGTCCCCAAATTAAAAATATTGACCGGCGCCGATGCTTTTTCGATGCCGAGTAACATGCCATCGATGCAATCACCAATATACATGTAGGATTTAGTCTGGTCGCCATCGCCAAGAACCTCGATGCGGTCCGGATCGGCCAAGAGTTTTCGGTAGAAATCAAAAATATGGCCATGCGTGTAGCGTTCGCCAAGCACCGAGACAAAGCGGTATATCCAAGACTGAAAACCAAAACCTTCGCAGAAAGCGCATATCAAACCTTCACCCGCCAGCTTGGACGCGCCATAATAGGAAGTCTGGATGGGGAATGGGGCATATTCCGGCGTCGGGAAGACCTCGGGCTCGCCGTAAATCGAGCCGGTGGATGAAAAGACGATCCGGCGCACGCCATGAGACCTCATCCCATCGAGAACATTATAGGTCACTATGGTGTTTTGTTCGAGGTCGCGACGCGGATTCTTGGTGCCGTGACTGATGTCGGCATTAGCCGACAGGTGAAAAACCAGCGCCACCGACCGGTCGGCCAATGCCATGTCAAGCGTGACGGTATCCATCAGATCCCCCTCAATGAGAGAGAAGGCAGGATTGCTCAATGCCGCAGAAAGGAATTCTCGCCTACCCGTGGAGAAGTTATCCACACCGACGACCTCGTGCCCATCAGACAGAAGCCGATCGACCAAATTGCTCCCTATAAAACCGGCGCAACCGGTTACCATAAAACGGGACATACGAAAATTCCCAAGCCCATGAGAAATTAAGACACAGTTAAAAGCTGGCCTGACCACAGGGGGTTATAGGCCAATGAAAAAAATATGTGCAATAATTTCTAGTCCATGGGGCACAGTAGAATAAGCAGAAGCGCGGTTGGGCGCCTAATGGGTACTTTCCACATGAGTCCAGCGCTAGTATAGCTTTTTATGATTATTCGGACCTATCCATGGCACAAACCGAACAAATAGCTAACATCCAACGCCACACTTCATCAGGAGCAGTGCTTTTCTCTGTCGCCCTTTTAACGGTGACGATGCTTCCACTAATTTTGATCGTGTTAGCACCCTACTTTCTCCCCTTGGCCTGGGGGATCGATTTTTTTCTAGCGGTTGCCTCAGCCCATGTCTTCGCCACCGCCTATCTGTTTACAGACCGCGTTAACCGGCGCTTCGTCCTTGACCGTCCTCTACAACTAATCGTCATTCCGATTCTGCTTTTTCTGGTCGGCATGCTGGTCTTTATGAAGCCACAGAATCCTATATTCGTCCCGGCACTCTTACTTCTTTTTCTCTATCAAACATGGCATTTTGGATCACAAAATATCGGCGTGGCGATGTTCATCTCTCTGTCGGAGCGTGGGAAGGCCATTTCACCGGGAGAGAAAAATATCATTCGTTTGGGCACGGTTTGCGGCATGCTCGGCGTTCTTGGCGCACTCTATCCAGGCTTCATGATCGGCCAGCAATACGTCCACATAGATGCAACACCTCTCGCTGCCATCAGGTTCCTGCACGACGTCGGCACCTTTGTAGCAGTGGTCTTGACGGGTGGAGCGCTCTTGTTTCTTTTAAAAGCATGGCGCCAGCGTCAGTTCATATATGGCACCGCTATATTTCTCAGCGTCACCTTTCTTTTCCCAATGTACCTTTCCGACAATTATATGATTGCCGTTGCATCATTCACCATCGCGCATGGGCTTCAATATGTTGTCTTCCTGGCCGCACATAGTTTGAGCCCACCCAAGTCCACAAGACGGCGCTCCTTTCAGTTTTGGACTTTTTTGCTTCCGCCCCTCGCCCTGGCGGGGATCGTCGGGATCGGTCATCTGATATGGACGAATGCCCCAACGTTTCAATCGGATTTTTTGCCGCTTGTCGGCCAGTCAATCATCTTAGGATTGACCCTGTCGCATTTTTGGATAGACCAATACATGTGGCGAATGAGAAATCCGGAACGGGCCAAGTGGGTCAGGCAAAATTATGGCTTCATTTTCCGTTCACAGTAGTTGGTGTTCCCCACCGTTCGAACCTCAGCGGCATCATATTCTGTCCTTATTTGCACCCCTGGTGATGGCGGCGCACCAAATGTTCAGGACGTTGCTATAATTCATTTTTTGGTGCATGAAGAGAGTCAAATGTACGAGTGTAAAACATCTCTATGGTCCTGACCCGAGAGCAAATTTCCAGTGGCATCAACGACCTCAGTGGCATAGTCACCCATTGGCGCCTATGGCACCTTCTGGCTTGGCGCGACATTAAGCAGCGATATCGGCGGTCAACTCTCGGGCCACTCTGGCTCACCATAAGCATGGCTGTCAACATGGTGGTGATCGGGGTGCTCTTTACCACCCTATTCAATTCACCTTATGAAAAGTTCCTACCCTTCCTCTCGGCCGGTCTGATTTTCTGGGGCCTGATATTAGGAATCATCAATGAAGGGGCAGGCACGTTTCTTGGCGCAACCAACTTCATTCAACAGGTGCGCCGCCCCCTCTCGATCTATATCGCACAGACGGTTTGGCGCAACATAATCATACTCGGTCACAACTTCATCATTTACATCATCGTCGCCATCATTTTTGGAGTATTTCCCAGCGTGATAAGCATATGGTTGTGGCCGGCCGGCATGCTGCTGGTCATACTTTGCTCTTCCTGGATTGCACTGGTGGTTGCGGTTATCTCAGTCCGCTACCGTGACTTTCCAATGATCTTGACAAATATATTCACAGCGTTGTTCTGGTTGACACCCATCATGTATTACCCGTCTCTGTTCGGAAACAAGCAATACCTTCTATATTTCAATCCATTTACCCACTTCCTGGCCCTTGTACGCGACCCCCTGCTGGGGCAGATTCCCCCCCTCATGAGCTGGATTGTCGTAGGCGGACTGACTGTTGTTGGGTGGACCTTCGCGATTGTCCTTTTCTCGCGCTTCCGTTCCAGAATCGTTTATTGGCTTTAGGCTCAAACATGTTGTCCATCTCTGCCGACAAAATTAACGTCGAGTTTCCCATATATGACTCGTATATGCGTTCGCTTCGCCACCAATTCGGGCTTGGAAAGGTGGCGAGAAGCCTGAATAAGATGCTCTACAAAGCGCATTCGGTCGGCGGCAATATTTCCACGGAAAGCTCCGGACGCACCAAAATTACTGCCCTGAACGGCGTCAGTTTCGAGGTCAAGGAAGGCGACCGGGTCGGTATCCTTGGCCATAACGGCTCTGGAAAAACCACCTTGCTCCGTACCATCGCCGGCATTTATGAGCCGACCGACGGCCTGCTCTCAGTTAAAGGGCGCATCACCCCATTATTTGATATTCAGTTCGGTATGGAATCGGATGCAACGGGCCTTGAGAACATAGAACTGCGAGGGCGCATGCTCGACCTTAGTCCCGAGCAAATCGAGGAAGCCATTGAGGAAGTCATCGAGTTCACGGAACTTGGTAACTATCTGCACATGCCCATCCGCACCTATTCGACCGGCATGATGGTGCGTCTCGCCTTTGGGGTCTCTACGGCGATCAAGCCGGAAATCCTCGTCCTCGACGAGATGATCGGGGCCGGCGACGAAGCCTTCTTCGAGCGTGCCCAGGAACGGCTCAGTCTCTTCATTGAAAATACTGGAATACTGATCATCGCCAGCCACAGCACCGCCATGCTACGTCAGTGGTGCAACAAGGGGATGCTCCTGCAGCATGGCAACCTTCTCGCCTATGGGCCGATCGAGGAAGTAATCGGCCGTTACGAAAATGGCGAAGGCACCATGGGCTGACAATAAGGCCGGCGTCTAGGAAGTTATTACTTCTTGCTGCAGCACAGGGCGAAGATGTAATGCGCCATCTTATGGAAGCCGGTATGCACAACCTCATCATTCATGCAAAACATGTAAACATTATGGAACGAGCGTTGCATGCAGTCACGCAACTGTGGCAAAGACTGGCAATTGACATGGCCCGCCTTGCTGATGGCAGAAGCATGGCCTTGGCTCTCCTCGGTCGGCATGCCGATGATCATCGAGCCATGAGGGTCAAGTGCCTCAATGAGGTTGCCAAGGAATTTATCCTGGTCTTCTGGCTGAATATGCTCAAGGACGTCGAGAAGATAAATACCGTCGTACTGGCTGGGCATCGGTAATTTGAGAAGATCATGGGTGAAAATATCGTGGTACGTCCATTCGTCGAGCTGACGCGACTTGATGTCCTCAATAAAGACTGGATCAAAATCGGTAACCGAAAGCTGTTTAACTTCCTGAAGAACGATTCGGCTGGCAAATGCATCTCCACACCCTACCTCAAGGACATTCTCGAAGCCGGAAAACATTCTCGACACAAACTTGTAGCGCGACAAGGTGAAGACCAACCGTTTCGGATCATCAAACCATGACTGGCTAGACATTAGACCTAGGGATTCCAGCCCACGCTCTTCCCGATAACGGATCAGTTTCTGGTATTGGATCTCTTTCGTATTTTCGGCCATGGCGGGATGCTGCTCGATCAATATCTATCTCAGGTCGCGGTTGCGACGTTTCAGTTCTTCCAGGATAAACGGCACCGCTTCATCGAGCGAGACCGCGATGGAATCCGCTATCTCCAGGTTCGGCTCCAAATAACCATATTCAATAAAAACCGTGGCGCAACCCGCAGTTTTCCCCGCGCCCACGTCCCGCCATCGATCACCCACCATCACCGACCGAGAAAGATCGATATCCCATTTCTCCGCCGCCGCATGAAGCATGCCGGGCTTCGGCTTTCGGCAATCGCACCCATCCGTATCCAGATGGCAACAAACAAAGATGTCATCGACCCCCAACTCGGAACGCAGAATTTCATGCATGGCCGCAAGAACTCCGGGCTTTTGCTTTCCGGTCGTGATATCGGGCTGGTTTGTGACGACAATGGCGAGATAACCCTGATCACGGATCCGCCGGACGGCATCGCAGGAACCAGGCAGGAATTGAAAATCCTCAAGCCGAACGGGAGCAAAGGGCATTCCATCCCTTACCACGCTTCTATTCAGGACGCCGTCACGATCAAGAAATACAGCCTGCCGCCTCATCGTGGCAATTTTCCCATCCCTAACCCATTCGAAAAACTGAACAACTCTAAAACTTGCGCTCAGGGATAATGGCGGGGTCCATGTCCGCTTGACGAATGTACTGAGCCAGCACATGCATCAACCCCTGATGCACGTCCTCGATGACGCCATAATTATCCCCGGTTACGTGGAGGCTAACATCGGCCAGTTGTTTACTCCGGCCTCCATCAAAACCGGTCATCGCTATTGTGTGCACGCCATTGTCGCGCGCCCATGAAAGAACCCGAACGATATTTTCAGAATTTCCCGAAGAAGAGATAGTGATGAGCACATCACCCGTTTTAGCTGCACTCTGGAGTTGATATACATATATGTCATCGTATGAAATATCGTTGGCTATCGCCGTGATCATGGCGACATTGGCAGAAAGGCTCATCACTCGAGGTGCCAGCCTTGTATCCGTACGCACGCATTTTCCATGATCGCACATCAAATGATTGGAAATAGAAGCGGAGCCGCCATTGCCACAGGCATAAACCCAATTGCCGGCGCGATACGAAGATAGCAGAATCTCGGAGGCACGCTTCAATGCCTCGCCTGGAATACTTTGCGCAGCTAGAGCACAGCGATCAAAATAGTCCGATACATATTCCTCAATGGACCCATAAGGCTTCTCTGGAAATGTCATGATTCTATTCTCTATTAGGCGAGTGCTGCTGCATTCACGCGCATTAAATCCTAAATCCCAAGCACAATGATGGCGGCCATTATCACCATGTCATTAATCGATCATAAATTGCCTGATGTCGAGTCGATCTCTCATAGTCAGCGGTCACTCAAACCAAACAAAGTATTGCTGCCAATGTAGCACTGATCAGGGCCGTCCGTTGAAATGGCACCACATTGATGGCATTGGCGGTATCTACCGAAAAGCTGAACTGCAAAAAAATTTATACGCCAAATCCCCCTGCTGCAGCCACTGTTAGGTGTCGAAAGAAATGTTGAGGATATCAAATATCGTGGTTAATCGGCGCAAACTCAAAGATCAATAGTTTCTATGTTTTTCAGGAAAAAATCATAGGTTTGGCGCAACCCATCAGAGAGGCTAGTTGGGGCGCGCCAGCCAAGTGAATGCAGTTTTGTTGAATCCAATACCCTTCGCGACGCACCATCGGCTTTGCTGGCATCAAACTTTAGCCGCCCTTCGAATCCGACGACTTCAGCAATCTCACGGGCGAGGGTGGCAATGGCAATATCCTCACCAGAACCAATATTGATCGGTTCCGACTCGCTGTAATTTTCCATGACGAAAATGGTTGCATCAGCAAGATCCTCCACATAAAGAAATTCGCGCCGAGGCTTGCCGGTTCCCCAGATTTCGACTTCTTTTTGACCCGCGCGTTTTGCTTCGTGAAACTTGCGCATCAAGGCCGGGATGACGTGTGAGTCCCGGGGATCGAAATTATCTCCCGGCCCGTAAAGGTTGGCCGGCATCACGCTTATCCCATTGAACCCATATTGCCGACGATAAGCTTCCACCATCTTGATGCCGGCAATCTTAGCAACCGCATACCACTGATTGGTGGGTTCAAGCGAACCGGCAAGCAAGGCACTTTCGCTGATCGGCATTTGCGAATCCCGGGGGTAAGTGCATGACGTTCCCATGAAGACGAAATGGCTGGTGTCCGAGCGAAAGGCTGCGTCGATCACATTGGTCTGGATCATCATATTGATGCCGATGAATTCTGCGGGATAAGTGTCGTTGGCGTGAATCCCGCCCACTTTTGCCGCGCAGAGAATCACGATATCGGGCCGATTCTCACCAAAAAACTCTCTTACTGCTGATTGGTCTGTCAGGTCCAAGGCACCATGGTCGGCTGTGATCAAATTGTCGTATCCAGATTCAGTCAAGCGACGCACAACAGCACCCCCTACGAGCCCCCCATGGCCCGCCACAAAGACTTTAGAATTTTGATTTATTAGTCCCATAAAAATTTTGCACCCTTACTGAGATGAGCCCAAAAAAAACCCTACTTTGTAACCGGCACAATTCATACCCGCCTATGGTATTATGATACCAAGACATCCTTGGCACTGATGGCATTACCCTAACAGGTTCGAGGGCCCCCTTGCCATGCTCCCCCGCCCAATTCTCCTCAACTCACTCAAACGTCGAAACCCTCCCCGTTGACATAGGGCCCCCCGCTCCCCATTCTGCGGGAAGCTCCGAAGCGCAGCATTCCTCCTGATTGTGTTCACCATTGAGAGAAATGCGAGACAGTGAAGGTCACGGATTTACTTTGGATGCAAGGAACAGTTTGTAACGCATATGATATCCATGCCAGCTAATCGAGACACTCCCACCGGACGGTCAGGCGTCTTTTTGTCCTCCTTGCCGACAACGACAACCATCGCCCTGATCGGTTCGCTGACTTGGGTTTTCGGCCTCTGGGTGGGCCCAAAGCTGGTCCCCGGACCACAGCCGGCCCGACATGCCACCATCGACCTCGAGGCCGAGACCGATCCCATCAAGAGCGTCCTCGCCCTTTCGGTCCCCGATGGGTCCATGGAGGCCCGTGGCCGCGTTGTTGATCGAAAAATGGCTGTCCGCAAGGGCGATACATTGATGAAAGTGCTCAGGCGTGCCCGCGTCCCACGGACCGAAGCCCATGGCACCATTGCCGCTTTGCGCAAGGTCTACGACCCCCGCGACCTTAAGCCAGGCACTCAACTGACTCTCTCTTTCAAGGCGCTAGCCGACGGCGATGGCGCACCGCTCTCATATCGCGGGCTCCGCTTCAAACCGAGTGTAGAAAAAATCATCAGCATCGCACGATCCTGGGACAACCGGTTCGAAGCCACGGCCTCAAAGACGCGACTGATTCATAACCAGGTCAGCGCCCGGGGTATCATTACCCGAAGCCTCTATCTTGATGCTGTTAAGAAAAGTGTGCCGGTGCCGGTGGTAGTGGAGTTGATCCAGGCATTCTCTTTCGACGTCGATTTTCAGCGCGAAATCCAACCCAATGACAGGTTCGAAATTCTCTACGACCGCCTGTTGACCCCCGACGGCGTACTCGCCAAGTCCGGCGACGTCATATATGGGGCGCTCATCCTCAAGGGAAAACGTTATCCGCTTTATCGTCATCGTTTGGCGGACGGAACACTCGATTACTTCAACCACAAGGGCGAGAGTGTCCGCAAAGCACTGATGCGCACCCCCATCAATGGAGCGCGGTTATCGTCGCGGTTTGGACGCCGGCGTCATCCCATCCTCGGCTATACCAAGGTTCACAGGGGGGTCGATTTCGCCGCCCCCCGGGGCACACCGATCATGGCAGCAGGCCGGGGCGTCATCGCCCGAGCTGGACGCAACGGCGCTTATGGCCTGTATGTGCGAATTCGCCACAATGCCACCTACTCCACGGCCTACGCCCATATGAAGGGGATTTCCAAATTAATCCGCCGTGGACGCCGTGTGCGCCAGGGCCAAATTATTGGCTTTGTCGGGTCGACTGGCCGATCCACCGGACCACATCTACATTATGAAATCCTGCGCAACAACCGTCGGATTAATCCTTTGGGCTTGAGACTACCCACTGGAAAGAAACTAAAAGGCGCGGCCCTTAAGCACTTCCTTGCCGCCAAGACCGAAATTGACATCGCCTATAGGGGCTTGCTTAGGGAAGCGACGCCTAAAGAACACGAAGGGGATAATAAACATGAACCGGCACGCGCAAATCGCCCACCAAAAAGACTAGGAGCCGGCGGGCCATAGACCTGCTCAAATTTTGCTGGAATTTGAACCAGAGATCAGGCGCGACATCTATTTCTTGGGTGACACAGGCTGCATCCTGACTTAAGCAGCCACCGCCGCCTTGCCATTTATCAAAAGCTCATCCTGCCCCACCGTGATGACCACGGTTTCACCGTCGCCTATGGATCCTTCCAGAATGAGCCCCGCCAGGGGATTCTGTAGTTTTTTCTGGATTACCCTTTTGAGGGGCCTTGCCCCATAAATCGGATCGAATCCGGAATCGGAAAACCAGGACCGGGCCGCATCGTCCAGATCAAGGGAGATATTCCGATCATCCAATAAGGACTGCAGATGGCTGAGCTGGATATCAACGATGGCACCCATATGCTCCCGAGTGAGCCGCTCGAACAAAAGAATGTCATCCAGTCGGTTGAGGAATTCGGGCCTGAAATGACCGCGCACAGCCGCCATCACCGTCTGCTCCGCACCCCCGTCATCACTCCCAACAGCACCCTCGACGGCCAGGAACTCCGAACCTAGGTTCGACGTCATGATAATTAAAGAATTAGTGAAATCTACGGTACGCCCCTGGCCATCGGTGAGCCTTCCATCATCAAGCACCTGCAAAAGTACGTTGAAGACATCGCCATGGGCCTTTTCGATCTCGTCGAAAAGGATCACCTGGTAGGGTCGTCTGCGCACTGCCTCGGTCAACGCGCCACCCTCTTCATAGCCCACATAACCCGGTGGCGCCCCGATCAGGCGAGCGACAGAATGCTTTTCCATGTATTCCGACATATCAACTCGGACCATAGCCGTCTCGTCGTCGAACAGAAATTGTGCTAGCGCCTTAGTGAGCTCTGTCTTGCCAACACCGGTGGGTCCTAAAAACATGAAGGAGCCGATCGGCCGGTAGGGATCCTGAAGTCCGGCCCGCGCCCGCCTAACGGCGTTGGAAACGGCCTCGATAGCAGCATCCTGGCCGACCACCCTGGCCGACAGGTTTTCTTCCATAAGTAGAAGTTTTTCGCGCTCCCCTTCTAGCATTTTGTCGACCGGAATGCCTGTCCAACGCGAGATCACCCCGGCAATGTTTTCAGGCGAGACCTCTTCCTTGAGAAATTCACCGCCACCAATATTTTCAGCCTCGCTCAGCATTTTTTCAAGATCAGGGATCACACCATAGGTGATCTCACCCGCCCGGGTAAGGTCACCTTGACGCTGGGCAACCTCCAATTCCGAGCGCGCTCGGTCGAGCGCCTCTTTAATTTTTTGAGCCGAAGCCAGAATTTCCTTCTCCTCTTGCCAGGCTGCTGTCAACTTGGCTGATTGGGATTCGAGTTTCGTCAAGTCTTCCACCAACGCCGCTAGCCGGTCCTTGGAGGCCACGTCATCCTCTTTTTTGAGGGCCTCGCGCTCGATCTTAAGCTGGATGATTCGTCGGTCGAGTTCATCGATATCTTCGGGCTTGGAATCCACTTCCATGCGTAGTCGGCTAGCCGCCTCATCCACCAAGTCGATCGCCTTGTCGGGGAGGTAACGGTCAGAGATATAGCGGTTGGATAGTGTCGCGGCCGACACCAATGCAGAATCAGAAATGCGCACACCATGGTGCAACTCGTATTTTTCTTTGATCCCGCGCAGGATGGAAATGGTGTCTTCCACCGTCGGCTCAGTGACCAATAGGGACTGAAAACGTCGGGCCAACGCGGCGTCCTTTTCTATGTGCTTGCAGTATTCGTCCAAGGTGGTGGCGCCAACGCAGTGAAGTTCGCCTCGCGCCAAGGCCGGCTTGAGCATGTTAGATGCATCCATCGCCCCTTCAGCGGCACCGGCACCGACCAATGTATGGAGTTCGTCGATGAATAAAATGATTTCGCCATCGGCAGCGGTGATTTCCTCCAAAACCGCTTTCAGCCGTTCCTCGAATTCGCCGCGGAACTTGGCTCCGGCGATAAGCGCCCCAAGATCAAGAGACAAAAGGTTCTTACTCTTGAGACTTTCGGGCACGTCACCGTTGACGATCCTGAGCGCCAGTCCTTCGGCGATGGCAGTCTTACCAACCCCCGGCTCGCCGATCAGCACCGGATTATTCTTAGTGCGGCGCGAAAGCACCTGGATTGTGCGCCGGATTTCCTCGTCCCGGCCGATGACAGGATCGAGCTTGCCCTCACGCGCCACCGCGGTCAGGTTCTGCGCATACTTCTTGAGCGCGTCGTAGCCTTCCTCGGCGGTCTGGGTATCGGCGGTACGGCCCTTGCGGATGGCGTTGATGGCGGCATTCAAGTTTTGCGGGATCAGACCGGAATCCGACAGAATTTTGGTGACCTTCGAGCCGGCGGCCAGGGCCAGGGCAAGGAGCAGCCGCTCGGCGGTAACGAAACTATCGCCAGCCTTCTCGGCGATCTCGACGGCACTCTCAAATATGCGCGCGGTCTCCCTGCCCAGATAAGCCTGGCCCGCACCCGGACCTTCCACCTTGGGGCGCGCCTTGAGCGCCGCTGCCACTGCCTTGGCAGCAATTTTCGGATCGGCGCCGGCCTCGGTCATCAGGTTGGCAGCCAAGCCTTCCTCATCGTCGAGCAGGACCTGCAACAGGTGTTCGGGCGCGAATTCCTGGTGGTTCAGCGAAGTCGCCCGGGTTTGGGCAGCTTGGACGAATCCGCGCGAACGCTCGGTAAATTTATCGAAATCCATGTTCTATCCTCAGCTCCAATCTCCTCATGCTCTCTGGCACGCCTCATCCCCGCGGCACTGTAGGGCCGGAGTGTTGAAAACCGTTAACCCCCTCAACACTATGGGCAATTCTAATATGGGTGCTGATCGCGTGGCGGCAAGGGGGTCAAGGGCGCATTGGCTTGGCGAGGCGGGGATACCAGCAAGCGCGAGAGCCCCAGTTTGGCGGCGATTTTGACCCACCACGGAATCGCCGCCAATAATCGGCGGTTCACGGACGGCCTTTCTCGGACCAGGCCTGGAACATCAGCACCGCCCAGAGCCGATAGGACCAGTTGCGCCGCCCGGAAAGGTGTTCCTGCCAGTGCTCGGCGACCATGGCACCGTCGAGTATTCCCTCGCCATCGATGCGCGCCGGATCCAATAGCGCCTCCGCCCAGTCCCTGAGCGGTCCCCTGAGCCATGACCCCACGGGAACGCCGAAGCCCATCTTCGGGCGCCCGATCAGGTGCCGCGGCACATAGCGGTCGAGCACCCGGCGCAGCAGCCACTTGCTGGTGCCCCAGCGGCGCCTGAACCGGGGCGGTAAGCGCCAGGCTAATTCTACCACCCGGTGATCCAACAGCGGTACGCGCGCCTCAAGAGAAGCTGCCATGGAGGCCCGGTCCAGCTTGACAAGAATATCATCGGGAAGATACCCAGCGGCATCCAGGTACTGCATGCGACTCAGAAAATTGGGGATATCCTGGGCAAGGGCCGGATCATTGTCCTGGGTGGCTTGCGCGGCAGTAACAAGCCGCCCAGGGTCGGCCCAAAGCGCGGTAACGGCGCGGTAAACCGCGTCATCATCATCGGCACCGAACACCCGAGCCAACTTGGCAATCTTGTCGCCGGCAGTAGGCGGGCGCAGGCGTTCGGGCAAGGGGCGGACAAGGGCATTCCACAGGCCGGGCGGCACACCGGAGAGCACCCTTCCCAAACCACGACGCAGCCCGCCGGGCATCCAAGCGAGCCTGGCCAATCCGGCGATCCGGTAGCGGTCGTAGCCGGCAAACAGTTCGTCACCACCGTCTCCCGACAGCGCCACAGTCACCTTGCCCCGCGCCAATTGGGAGACAAGAAACATTGGAATGGCGCTGGCATCAGCGAACGGCTCATCATAGATCCCCGCTAGGCGCGGGATAACGTCGAGCGCATCGCCAGACGTGACCATAAGTTCGCTATGATCCGTACCGAGATGGGCCGCCACGGCCTTAGCATGGGGAGCTTCGTTATATTCAAATTCGGAGAACCCCACCGTGAAAGTCTTGACTGGCACGGGTGATAATGCCTGCATTAGGGATACCACAGTTGACGAATCTATACCGCCCGAAAGGAAGGCGCCAAGTGGCACATCGGCGGTAAGGCGGCAACGCACGGCATCATGAAGCAGAGCATCCATGGCTTCAACAGCCTCCCTGGGATCGACGACATCCGGCGCTGCGCTGCCCATAGTAGCTATAGCTCGGAGATCCCAGTAACAGCACCGAGCTTCCACGCCGTCCAGGCCGATCTCCAGAATATGCCCAGGATCCAGCTTGAAAATCCCCTTATAAATGGTAGCCGGCGCCGGTATGTAACCAAGGCGAAAGTACTCCGCAAGGGCGTCCGGCGAATGGGTACCGGTAAATCCCGGCGCCCTGGCGAGGGCCTTCAGTTCGGATGCAAAACACAGTGTGCGCCCCACGCGGCCCCAATAAAGCGGCTTGATACCCAGGCGGTCGCGAACTAGGGTGAGCCTGCGCTCACGCTTATCCCACAAAGCGAAGGCGAACATGCCGACCGTCCGGCGGGCTGCTTCTTCAACCCCCCAACGGAC
>Ga0315336_1003714_pt1 | contig 19734 bp, 17 predicted proteins | sample ASW5metaG_FD_204512 | JGI IMG/M metagenome (GOLD analysis project Ga0315336, IMG submission 204512) | Ammonia-oxidizing marine archaeal communities from Monterey Bay, California, United States - ASW #5 | ecosystem: Environmental > Aquatic > Marine > Intertidal zone | place: USA: California... | reverse complement strand
TTTGCAGGCGTGGTGACGACACTTCAGACCGCCTATCAGTTAGAAAACACCATACTGACAGAAGAGTCAATCGGAGCAGTGGTCGTCCCAACACTCATGCTGGAGATGGCCGCCCTCATTCCGGGGCTGGTTTTGGCCTCGAGAATCGGAGCCAGTGTTGCTGCTGAAATTGGAACGATGAAGGTGACTGAGCAAATAGACGCCTTGGAAGCGATGGGGCTTAACTCAATTTCGTATCTCGTCGTACCTCGTGTTGTCGCAGCGGTTGTCATGTTTCCAGCGCTCTATGTGGCATCTGCTCTCGTTTCGATTTGGGCCGGTGGCATGTCGGGTGAAATCATGGGATACGTTTCGATGGAATCGTTCATCTTGGGCGCGCGAACGTTCTTTCTTCCTTTCGATCCGATATATGGAATGACAAAGTCGATGGCGTTCGGATTCGTCATAACATCCATAGCCTGCTGGAAAGGCTTTCATGCGCAGGGTGGGGCCGTAGGCGTTGGAAAGGCGACGACGGAAGCAGTAGTCATCAGCTGCGTAAATATCCTGATCGCAGACTACGTGCTGGCGGAAATACTCCTCTAACGCTTCCTACGGAAGCCAGATGTTGCGTATCATTCGCGCATGGCTCGAACTCAATCAGCTGACTCGTCACACGCCTCGAAAGAGGGCACCTCACAAGAAGGGCCCTCGACTGGACTCGGTACGTTCGGAGGCGTATTCACACCGTCAATTTTGACGATTTTGGGTGTGATAATGTATCTCAGATTCGGCTGGGTCGTGGGGAATGTGGGATTGTGGGGGACGTTTGCCATCGTCACCCTGTCAACAGGAATTACGCTCCTCACAGGCCTTTCGATCGCATCTATTGCGACGGACCAGCGAGTAAAAACTGGCGGCGCGTATTACATGATATCGCGGTCTCTGGGTATTGAAGCCGGCGGAGCAGTCGGAATTCCGTTGTATCTCGCTCAGGCCCTTTCCGTCGCTCTCTACACAATTGGATTTGCTGAGAGTGTAGTTAACGTCTTTCCTGCTCTCGACCAGAAAATGGTCGCGTTGGTTACCACTTCAGCCGTTGCGCTGCTGGCAATTAAGTCTTCCAGAGCCGCCATTAAGACGCAATATGTGATTATGGGAGCCATTGGCCTCTCATTAATCTCTCTAGCGTTTGGAGCCGACGTTTCCGCATCCTCCCAGATTACGGAGCCCTTGGAGACCGCCGGATTTTGGATCGTTTTCGCCGTCTTCTTTCCCGCTGTAACGGGAATTATGGCCGGAGTGAACATGTCTGGTGACCTCAAGAATCCCGGACGCGCAATTCCAATCGGAACACTGGGCGCTATCGCGGTCGGTTACCTCATATATATGATCATTCCGATTTTCCTGGTGAGCCGTGCCACACCAGATCAGCTGATTTCGGATCCATTGGTCATGCGAAAGATCGCCTTCTGGGGAGATGCCATAATCATGGGCGTCTGGGGAGCAACTCTCTCAAGTGCGGTCGGGAGTATTTTGGGTGCACCGCGCGTACTTCAGGCCCTCGCCCGGGACGGCGTGATTCCTGATTTCATGAAGTTTTTGGGACAGGGCTCAGGCCCGGATGATGAACCCAGAATTGGGACCGCATTTACGTTCGCCTTAGCGATAATTACCGTACTACTGGCCGACTTGAACATCGTGGCGCCCATCTTGACAATGTTCTTTTTGACCACGTATGGCGTGTTAAATATTACTGCCGGTCTCGAGCAGTTTTTAGGCAACCCGTCGTTTCGCCCGAAATTCAGGGTGCACTGGCTGTTTTCCCTTGGTGGAGCGGTCGGATGTACGATGGTGATGTTCTTGATAAACCCGCTCGCCACGGGAGCGGCAGTCCTGCTGGTTGTTGCGATCTATTTCTGGCTCGAACGCAAGGAGCTTCGCTCAGCTTGGGGAGATGTGCGTACCGGAATCTGGTTCAATCTTACGCGCACTGGTCTGCTCCGCCTTCGTCACACACTCGATGCAAAAAACTGGCGACCACACCTGCTCGTTCTATCGGGCGCCCCGACCAAGCGCTGGCACCTCATCGAGCTGGCTTCGGCTCTGAGTCACAATCGAGCCCTGCTCACAGTCAGTTCGGTCTTGACGGGCGATGCAGTCACATCCCGCCGAATCGAAAACATGTCCGCCAGTATTTACGAATACATGGATAAAAAGGGGATTCAAGCGCTGGTTCGCATCGTGAAGGCGAAGGACCCCTTCGAAGGCGCACGTCAACTCATCGCAACGTATGGGCTTGGAACGCTCGTCCCAAATACAATCGTGCTAGGTGCCACAGAACGGGAAGAACATCAGGAAGATTACTGCAATATGATCAGTCATTTCCATGCGGCGCAACGTAACACGCTTATCATTCGACAGAATGAACAGCGAGGTTTCGGCGCCCGAAGGCATATCGACGTTTGGTGGGGTGGAAGAAAAGGAAACGGGGCCCTAATGGTCATTCTATCCTGGCTGCTGAGTACGAGTCTTGAATGGCGTGGATCGTCAGTAACCGTTAAAATGGTAGTCCCCACTGAATCTGCAGCTGCTGGTGCAAGATCCAACCTGGAGACTATCTTGCAGGCGTCTCGCACTGGACTACGCGCAGAAGTCCTGGTTTCACACGGGCGTCCGTTCTGGGATCTCCTTCACGAAGCATCGGCTTCGGCGGATCTGGTCTTTCTCGGAATGGCGGAACCCAATGATGATTATCGAGCTTATTATTCGGGCTTACAAAAGCAATCAGCTAACCTTCCTACAACGATTTTCGTTCTCGCGGCCGAAGAACTAGAATTTGGCGAAGTTATCATGTAAGCCAGATTGGAGAAATGGCCCCGGCGAGAGTAATATCGCGGCTCTTTCTCCGACAGCTATCATGTTTGTCTCATCGTGTGATCAACCCTCTTGCCCTTGACCTGATTATGCCTCCCTCAACTCCTTCAAGCATTTCTCGTGCTGACTATCCTCTGCTACTCGATATCGCGGATAGGTTCGGCACTCCGACCTACGCTTATTTCGAATCAGTAATTGAGGATCGTGTTCGCAAACTGAAGTCCCATCTTGAAGGGCTCCCCTTGCAGCTTTTGTACGCGATGAAGGCCAATCACGCCATTCCTGTGATGGAGAAAATTCGGGATGAAGGGCTCGGAATTGACGCCGTCTCTCCTGCTGAACTAATTCTCGCGCTGCGACTCGGGTTTGAGAAAGATCGAATTTTGTTTTCTGCGAACAACATGACCGATGACGAAATGCATTTGGCCGTGAAAAACGGTGTGATCTTGAATGTGGGTGAACTTTCGAGACTCGAGGCGTTCGGAAAGGCCTATCCAGGAGCCTCAGTCTGCGTCAGGCTGAATCCGCAGATTGGAGCCGGACATCATGAGCATGTGATTACGGCAGGAGAAAAAAGTAAATTTGGAATTCCAGTCGAACAAATTGATGAAATCCATCGCATTACAGCTGAGTATGACATTCACGTGGCTGGATTACATCAGCACATTGGAAGTGGAATTCTAGATACGTCTACACTCTGGCGCGCCATCAGCGTGATTCTTGATGCCTCTCAGTCATTCCGACAGCTCCGCTTTATAAATGTTGGCGGCGGGCTGGGCGTCCCCTACCAACCAGAAGAGTCTGGATTGGACATGGAGCACTTTGAATCAATGATTGTGCAGCCCTTGAAAGCTTTTATTGATTCTCACGCCTCACGCAATTTGTCTATCTGGTTTGAACCGGGGCGTTATTTCACTGCGGAATCCGGTGTGCTGCTCGCGAGCGTAAATACGGTAAAACAATCAACGACTAGGACTTTCGCTGGAACGGACTCCGGAATGAATCACCTGGTACGTCCTTCAATGTACTCAGCCTATCACCGGGTGCTCAATTTGTCGAATCCAGATGGCAGTCCCAAGAAGTATGACGTCGTCGGTAATATCTGCGAGTCATCGGACTTCTTCGCAAAAGAACGCATGGTAGCTGAACTTGCCGAAGGAGACGTAGTGGGGGTGATGGATACTGGCGCATACGGCATTTCCATGGCAACAATGTATAATCTGCGTTCGCTTCCGGCTGAAGTATGGGTTGATTCTAACGGTGACCCACACCTGATACGAGATCGTAAAACACCCGAGCAGATGGTGAACGAGGTCTTTGAAGCTCGCTAGTCAACACTTCAGAGGAACGCCTATTCGACATTCACTGCTAGTTCGGATAGACCCTCGATTGTAGCAATCATCGTCTCCCCCGACTTGACGGGACCGACTCCATCGGGCGTCCCGGTAAATAGAAGATCTCCGGGCATTAGCGTGAAGATGGTACTGCAATACGTGATCAGTTGAGCGACTGAAAAGATCATATCAGATGTATTTCCTTCCTGACGAATCTCACCGTTTACCCTCAAGCAGATTGGTAGATTCTGGGGGTCCAATATCTCTTCGGCCGCCACGAAATCTCCAAGCGGAGCAAAAGTGTCGAACCCCTTGGCCACGGACCACGGATGACCCTTCTCCTTCGCTTTCTGCTGAATATCACGAGCAGTCATATCAAGACCTACGGCATACCCTGCTACGAACGAGAGTGCTTCAGATGCTGAAATATTTGATCCCTTCTTCCCTATTGCACACACCAATTCGACCTCGTGATGCACGTCATTCGACATTTCGGGAATTCTGACGGTACCTCCAGATCGAATGATGGACGAAGACGGCTTCAGAAACACCATCGGGCTAGAAGGCACCTTATTTCCCAATTCAGCGGCGTGTTTGGCGTAATTCCTCCCAATACAAAGAAGTTTACCTGTGCGAAACACATCGATCTGCTTCGTTCCTTGGCGCGAAATTCTAAATTCCTCCATCATCTCCCTAATTGATTCAGCCTTCAGAATTTGTTAAATTTATGGGCTAAGCGATTTTTCAGAATGTCAGGACCATTCGCGATGATATGGATTCTTTCACTCTGACCGTAACCACCCTCTCGCGTCGGTAACCAGTCCGGCGCCCCAAAGAAGAGTTCATAATGTACGCTATTGTTGAGATTGCGGGTAAACAATACAAGGTGTCAAAAAACGACACATTGTATATACCCAAACAGAAGGCTGAAGCGAAAGACAAATTGACTTTCGATAAGGTTCTTCTGGTCAATGACGGTAAAAGTGTCAAGGTTGGAACCCCAACTGTTTCAGGCGCTACTGTCAAGGCCACAGTCCTAGATCAGGTGAAGGCTGATAAAGTCCTCGTATTCAAAAAGAAGCGTCGTAAGCGCTACAAAGTGAAAAACGGACATCGCCAGCCCTACACGCAGATTAAAATCGACGCTGTGTCCGCTGCGAAGAAAAAAGCAGCTCCTAAGAAGAAAGCCGAACCAAAAGCGAAAGCTGAACCAAAAGCAAAGAAAGCGCCAGCCGCTTCTGCTGAATAACTAAACACTCGAGGTCCTGAATGGCTCATAAGAAAGGAATGGGGTCAACCAAAAATGGTCGCGACTCCAACCCCAAGATGCTCGGTGTGAAAGCTTTTGGTGGTGAATTTGTAAAAGCAGGTGCAATTGTAATCCGTCAGCGTGGAACGAAATTCCATCCAGGCGACAACATTGGCAGAGGTGGAGATGATACGCTCTTCGCTACCGCCGCCGGCACCGTAAGGTTTACGCGTGGAAAGAACGATCGCAAGTTCGTCCACATCGATCCGGCTACTGCCTGATCCGGTATAGACCGACTGTTTTAAAGGCCCTTTTTCCTCACGGAAAAAGGGCCTTTTTTTATGATATCAATACTGTTTTACGACATCGCACGGCGGTAAAATTGTCGCTAATCTGGAAAAATATGCCATTCTTCGGCGCCACCGATTGGCTAATAAGACGCTCAGAGGCTGTTTTGTATCTGGCAGCAGGTTTGTAAGGGAATGCTCGGACACGATTTCCATTTGGAGTCAGTCCACGAGAACAAACCGCTCGAAAGGGCACACCGTCCTAACTCAACTGAGATCAGCCATGATGCGCAAAGTAGAACTCGAACCACGGAACGAATCATTTCTTTCTGTCTACCGCCTACCCGAACTAACATTCGAAGCCGCGGAATTGCCATATCCCTCACTTGCACCCATCTGGGAGAATATGCAGGCGGGAAATTTTGAAGTGGCCCGGACCATCGCCAGAGAAACGATGCAGGAACGCAGAATCTTTCCTTCAGAAGAAAGAGCAGCGATCAAAATCGCTCTGGCAACGGCTGAACTGAAACTGGGAGCCACAGACACTGCCAAACGCATGGCTGGCCGCAGTTTAGATCTCCACAACAATCAGTTTGCAGCACATCGCATCCTACTCACCATCTACATGTTGAGAAAAGATTACACGGCTGCCTACCTCCACTTGGCTAACTTGCCGCTTCCAACCAAAACACCTATCTGGGATGAAGCGCTGACCAATCAGGATGTTCATGTTGCGCTTTCATCATGGGCATGGCAATTGGGAGAGTGGGATCAGGTTGCCGACCATTTGCAGATCGCTTTTCCTGAAGGACTCAGCGAAATGCCTGCAGACATTCGCGAAGACTGGTTCAGACTTTCTCTTTACCGTGGTCTCGCAGACGATGCCGCCGCTGCAGCCGAGACGCTTATCGCTGGAAGCTCAGTGGACCGTGCTGATGAACTACTTCAGACAATCGTGCAGAGTGGTTGGACAAAACAGGCTCTTCCCCTCTACCGGAAATTTTACCAGGATAAACCAGAAAGCGAGCTACTTCGCCGCCGACTGGTTGCTCTGAACGTCAAAGAAGGCAATATGCAGGAAGCAAGAGACCTCGCGAAGACGAGTGCATTGAAACTCGCTGCTTGATCCGCCACTAATCTACTGCTTAATCCTTCTTCATCGGTCAGGGTCATGAACGGTATCATCAATCGAATAACCGCCAAGCTAACGCTGCGCCAGCCACCGGCTCGGATGACAGCAGCAGTTGCGGAACTCGCGCTAGAGCAGGGTAGAATCTCCCGTCTCCAGGTCGCTGAAATCTTGTGGAGCGACCCGATGTCGGCTGCAAATATTCTGAAGCGCGCGAACGAATCTTACTACGGAATGCGTGGCTCGGTGGGAAGTTTGCTTCACGCCATTGAGGTCCTAGGGCCGGAATCGTGTCTCAAAATGCTTTCTACGGGATCCGAATACTCATTTGAGTCTCCTGCAACAGATGCAGTTATCCGTCACGCCAGAGCGACGGGTCACATCAGCCACCGACTTGCCACGGGTACGTGGATGGCGTTTAACAACTCGGCCTCACGGCCCGGTTTTGTCGCAACTACAGGCCTGCTTCATAGCATTGGACGTCTGGCACTCTGTGCATCATTTCCCGCAGAAACCGAATCACTTTACGGATTCTCAGAGCTCTCCTTCCCTGTCTCAGGCTCTCGAACTGAGCTAGAACAGCTGCAATTTGGTATCGACTATGCTGAGATTGGCGAATTCATAAGCCGAAAACTCAATCTCCCCTCAGAAATAACTGAGGCTGTTCGTGGACATCTCAGTCCATCGCATATAGCGAAGGACTCACCGGCTAGAAAACTATCAGCAATAGTAGCCGCGGCTACATATATCGCAGATAAGACAGGTTACGGAATGGAGCCTCAGGTGTCTATTCCTTTTGAAGCCATGGACGAATCACTCAACATTTTCAGAAAGGAAGCAGCTCTTCAAGATGGCGAGGTGGCTCGGGTCTGTGAAGAGCTTCACGATATGAATCTGAATACACCCAATTTGGGCTTCGAGGTATCAGAAGGAGCAGTTTCGAGAGGAGCGGTTTCGAAACCGGCTGCAGATCGTGCACCATCTCCTTCCCAGCCGGTGAATAGTCGGACGGGAGCCCCAAGAAATTCTGGAATAAATCGAACCGCTCAGGTTCCAGCCAAGCAATCTAAAAGCTGATGTCAAAAGCTAGCACACACATGAATGCTGAACGAGCACCGGTTTTAAATAGCCGTTCTGGTAACAGATCCAGTTCAAGAAAACCTGCAGCTGGCCTCAGTCAAGAATCGTTCTCTGAGTTTTCCCAGGTCATAACGCACCGAATTGGAAGTCTTCTCAGTGGAATCGAAGGATACACAGACCTGGTTTTGACTTCACTTCACAAAACCGAGGATCGACAAAACGCATTTAGAATCCTTGAAAGTGTAGCCCGAATAAACGGTGTCCTCGCCGACCTTCGACACTACCAGGAATCACTGACGCTTTCCAAGCATCTCGTTGACGCCAAACTAATTGGAACGGAAGTGATTCAACTCATTTCGGACTCAGAAGCCGCTCGATTGCGAGTTGAGAGCGCTCTGCAAGAAGGAATTCTTATCGATGCAGATGACCGCCTCATCCGGCAGGCAATTCTTTCAATCCTGCGAAACGCCTTTGAATCAACTCAGACAGACAAGCTAGCAGTTTCGCTCACGACAGACAGTGTAGATGAGGGTCAGACAATCCGATTCAAGATCTACTCCCCTGTTCCTATTCAGGATGAGAGCCTGAGAGCTAAGATCTTCAACCCGTTTTTCACGACCAAGGCAGCAAATCTGGGACTCGGGCTCACGATGGCTCGTCGTATTTTCCGCGCACACGGCGGCGATGTCGTGCTCAGCAGCTCAGAACTGGAAGTCGGAACCGAGTTTACTTGCACGATTCCGCAGGCAACTCCCGGAGCGTAGCACGAAAGATCGGTTTTGGGGTATATTGGAAGCTCTTCGCAAGAACGCTGCATATTCTTAGCAGGCGTTATTTCTAAAAGACAAAAGGGTTTTCCAACGACGTATGGATCGCGAACCGCATCTCTTATTCGTAGACGACGAAAATCTACTTCACAACCTTTTTGAGCGCCTCTTTACGCGAAACGGATTTCAGGTGACATGCTGTGCAAGTGCGTTGCAGGCCATCGACTTGATGAAAACCGAAGACTTCGACCTCGTCGTGACTGACTTCATGATGCCAGACATGGATGGTTTTGCGCTTTTAGGGCATATCCGGCAAAATTACCCCACTACGAGGGTAATCATGGTTACGGCGCATGCGAACGTTCAACACGCTGTCCGAATGATGCAGCATGGCGCCATCGACTACATACCAAAACCATTCACAACAGCTGAGTTGCTGGATCGAGTAAATGCTTCGCTGAGCGCAGAAATTCCGGCCCCAGAAGCTGAAACCTCGTCCGAAAAAAAGAAGTCCGGTGGTGACTTAGGCGTGACTCCCATCGAGTATGTAGGAGAATCGCCGAGCATTCAACGGCTGAAGTCGATTCTTCCGAAGGTCAGTAACAACAAAGCCCCAGTTTTTATTCAGGGCGAAAGTGGAACAGGAAAAGAAATACTGGCCAAACTCATTCATCACGAGAGCGACAGATCTGACGGCCCCTATCTCACTATAAATTGTGCAAACTTGCCACGCGAATTAGTTGAGAGCCACTTGTTTGGTCATAAAAAAGGAGCGTTCACTGGTGCAATCGAAGATATGGTCGGTGCCTTCGAGAAAGCTGATGGCGGTACGCTCCTCCTTGATGAAATCACTGAAATTGAGTTGAGCATTCAGGCGAAGTTGCTTCGGGTCCTGCAAGAGTCGGAATTTCAGAAGGTCGGCTCAACAGATGTTAAGAAGGTAGATGTCCGAGTCGTGGCGACTAGCAACCGTAATTTGGGTGAGGCAATCGCTGAAGGCATTTTCCGGGAAGACCTTTATCACCGACTTGCCGTATTTCCAGTTACTGTTCCCCCACTTCGAGATCGCGTCGGTGATGTGCGTCTGCTCGCCAATTTCTTTGTCAAGAAATACTGCGACCTGTATTCTCTCGAACCAAAAACGCTGACGTCTGACTTGCTGAATTACTTCGACGACTATTCCTGGCCTGGCAATGTGCGAGAATTAGAAAATATGATTCAGCGCGGCGTGTTGTTATCAGCGGAACGATCTGATATCCTGAAGTCGGATGTCTATGATGACTTCTTTTCAGACGCCGATGCCAGCCTGGATCAATCTTCAGATGTGGAAAATTTAAAGCTCTCAACAATTGAAGATATGGAGAGAGTGATGATCATTCAGGCACTCGCAGATTCTGGCAACAACCAGCAAGCAGCCGCGGATAAGCTGGGGATTAGTGCGAGGACGATCCGCAATAAGCTGCGTAAGTACCGGGAAGACGGATTAATCGACTAGCGGAAGCTTTTTCCGCCCCTACCTGGCCCTCTTAACGGAAAGTTTTTCCTAATCGGCTAATCGACACGATTCCTTAAGAGGCAACCGAAAAATTATTTCTATCCCTTTTTTTTCGGCCTCTCGCAGGATTCCGTTTCTACCAATAGTTCTAATCGGCCCAATGAAGGGCGTTTTTAAGCGTTCGTGCGATTTTTCTTCCTGAGTCATAAAAATTGACTCTATACCCATCGGGACACCGAGTCCGTTGCGTGGCATAGCCTTTGCTCCTCTGCCGAGTGTTGATTCAAAACACTCCCTCTTCACGCAATGCGATCTCTCTTTATTCAGCTCAGTTTACTCGTCGGCACGATCACGACTCTCAATTTGAGTGCGGGCAATTTCCCCTCATTCATGGCAGTCCAGATCGGCCTTCTCGTTGGATGCACCGTTTGCTTCGGCTTAATACTTGGTGACCTAACAATAAACAGTGCGCTGGAAGGAAAAATCGGAACGCTTACTTCGGTACGCTTCATTGACGAGACGAAGGAATCTGATTGGTTGGAAGAGAGCATTCTCGCAGAAGACAATCTGGAATCAGCCTCTAAACCACAGGAAGCACTAGCGGCCTAACCCCTCCCTCTCGAATAACCCATACCCCCTATTCACCATGGCACAGGATTTACAGAGCATCGCAGTTCAATTCGTTGCAGAACCTACTGAACGCCACCGGGAAGCTGTCGTTATCGCAGCAATCCCTCTCGTCCGTTCGATCGTTGGACGCCTTTCCATTCCAGATCACCCGCTCGCAACGCGCGAAGATCTCGAAAGTGTAGGACAGCTTGGACTACTTCAGGCGTTGGACGGGTTTGACCCCGAACGAGGTACACCTTTCGTGTCTTATGCGTACGGTCGTGTGCGAGGCGCTCTCGTTGACTATCTGCGATCTATCGATGCACTTCCCCGCGAACGTCGTCGCTTGCTGGCTGAAGCGCATCACACCATGGACAAATTGCGCCAGAAAATTGGCGGCGAGCCGTCCGATATGGAAGTTGCTGAGAGTATGGATATGACCTTGGTTGAATATCATACGCTGCTCAGGGATGCTCAGTGCCGATTCGCTCTTTCACTTCACGCCCCTATTGACGGCGAAGGTGACCAGACATTTATTGAATCTATTCCCAATGCAGACACGACACGCGCATTCGATGACATCGATCGCGAGTCCTTGAAAGATTATATCAAGACGCTCATTAACGAGCTTCCTGAAAGAGAGCAGACCATCCTGGCTCTGTACTACTTCGAAAACCTTACGCTTCGTGAGATCGCCGGCCTAATGGATCGGACCGAAGCACGGATCAGCCAGATACTGGCAAAAGTGTTAAAGACACTTCGGGCACAGTTGGCAATGGTATCCAACAAAGCTGCTTAATTTTCAGATCGAGCAACGATCTGAACAAACGAGTTGTTAGGGAGGGTTTCCGGGGCGCGCCGTTTTACGGCGCGCCCCGGTTCCGTTTTATCAGTCCCCCGACAATTTATCACGCTCGCGACGAACCTGGGTTGCTACGATTTGCCTTCATCCTGAGTTGAATCCGTTTTAAACTTCCGCGAAGCGGCGAACTATTGATATATCATGCAGTATATTGCCGAGCTTCAAAAGAGATGTGGAATTCCGCATTTTTGAGCTTCAAAGGCCGTTTGCATTTGTTTCTAAAAACATGTCGACGCGACGGTCTGAACAAAACTTTAGTGATCTCGACACCACGAATTGAGGTTCGTCCATGGGCGTAATGAACAATCTCCGGGAGAATACCGGAGTGATTCTCTGGATTCTTGTATTTGCCTTCGGCGTCATCTGGGTTCTTCAGGACTCAGGAGGACTCAACGCAGTAGGAAATCTGAGCAATAACATTGGCACAGTCAATGGCTCTCCGATTACCATCGATGAGTACAATCAAGCCGTAGATGCTCAGCTTCAAAGCTACCAGAATCAGAGTGGCGACAGCATGCCTCCTCAGATGCTGGACCAGACTAGAGATCGGGTATTCAACCAGCTCGTCGAGGCTCGTCTTCGCGAACAGGAAATGGAACGCTTGGGCCTCGATGTTTCTGATGATGAGCTCGTCAACATGATTCAGGGCGCAGATCCTCACCCGATCATCAAGGCATATTTCAGTGACGGCAACGGCGGAGTAGATCGCGCGGTACTACAAAACTTCATTGCCAACCCGGAGGCAACTGCCGACTGGTTGAACATAGAGGAGTATCTGAGAAGCGAACGCCGGAGTCAAAAACTGGAAAATTTGATCACGTCTTCCGTTCGGGTAACCGAAAAGGATGTAGAGCAAGAACACCTTCGCAGAAACAAGACCGTAGACGTACGCTATGTTTCGCTTAGATTCACAGCGTTATCAGACGACGAAATATCGTACGACGATTCCGATCTAAGAGGATTCTACAACGATCACAAGGACGATTTTTCGAGAAACAAGTCGTTCGACCTCTCCTACGTGACGCTTTCTAAAGCACCAACAAGAGATGACACGTTGGCCGTGTTCACTGACCTGAACGGCATGATCGAAGGGTTTGCGGCCGCCGAAAACGACTCGTTGTACCTATCAAGAAACGGATCCGAAAAGCCGTTCACCGATGCATATTTTCGTAGAGACGAACTCGCAGATGATTTAGCTGAGATAGTCTTTGAAGATGCTCAGACTGGCAAAGTAGTTGGACCACTCGTATCTGGTGGACAGGTTCACCTCATTAAGATACTCGACGTTCGGCCCCCGGAAGAAACGGCTGTAAAAGCAAGCCACATTCTTTTCCGCGCGGCAGAGGGCGATGATGAGGCGAAAGCCGAAGCTAGACAGGAAGCGAATGAAGTTCGTGCCCGTTTGAATGCAGGTGAGGATTTCGCCGTTCTCGCACAGGAATTTTCTGATGATGGAACTGCTTCTCGTGGCGGCGACTTGGGATGGTTTGGTCCCGGAAGAATGGTTTCTGAGTTTGAAGATGCAGCGTTTGGCGCTCGCATCGGCCGCGTAGTCGGTCCTGTGGAAACTCAATTCGGGTACCACCTCATCAAAGTCACAGATCGAGCAACCGAAGAAGCCAAGATTGCAGACTTCGCACTCTCGCTTCGAGCTAGCGTTCGGACATTGAACCGTGTACAAAGCCAACTTGATGACCTTCAGTACTTCGCTACAGAAGAAGGCGACTTTACGGAAGAGGCTGGACGACGTAATCTCAATGTGAGTACAGTTTCAGTTGAAGCCGAGCAGCAGTTTGTACCAGGCCTTGGAAACAGCAGAGCCTTGTTGAACTTTCTCGAAGTTGCCAAACAAGATGATGTAAGCACAGTCATTGAACTGGATGACGTCTTCTTTGTAGCGATCGTAGACGAAGTCAATGAAGAAGGCTTCCAGCCTTTTGACGATGTCAAATCGCAGATTGAACCCCGCCTTCGCAACGAACTGAAGTCGGAAGTTCAGGCCAACAAACTATCTGATGCCCTAGCTGGCGGGTTTGATGCTTTAGCTGAAACCATTGGGACCACCGAGCGAAATACTTCAGGTCTTTCGTTCTCGAATGTATCTGTTCCAGGAATTGGAAGAGACCAGACATTTGTTGGCTCGGCGATGGGAATGGCTATTGGCGAAACATCTGATGTTATCACTGGATCAAATTCTGTTTACGTGATAAACGTTACTCAGGTAGCAGAACCAGATGCCATTCAACCGGCCGAGTTTTCAACCCTACAAGAACAACTCACGCAACAGCAGCAGAGTCTGGTCCGATCCAGATGGATAACGACCTTAAGAGAGTCAGCTGACGTGGTTGACAACAGGAGATACTTCCTGCAGTAGGCTGGACTGACTGTAAACACATTTAGCTGTGTGATAGAGAGGGGCGCTTCCATCAGGAAGCGCCCCTCTATTTTTACAACTCCAGCGTACCGCGAAAGATGACTTCGGCCGCACCTTCCAGGTAAAGATCTTTGGGAGCGCTGCTCGCTCCTCTCCATCCGACAAACAACGTTCCTCCTTTCATGCGAACGGCGTAGCGGGTGGCGTCACTTTTTCCGGTAAGTGCTGATACGAGGCTAGCTGCCAGTGCGCCTGTGCCACAAGCCAGCGTTTCATCTTCCACCCCTTTTTCGAACGTCCGCACTTTTAGCGACTGAGCTCCTTCAACCTCACCTTCAATCTCAACGAAATTGACGTTCGAGCCAGCCGGAGCAAGAGCCGGATCTTTTCGGATCATTCTTCCGATCCGGAGCACATTAATATGCTCAACGTCATCTACAAAAATTACTATATGTTCGGTGCCAGTCCATATGAAATGAGGCTTGCTGGCACCCTCTGGAAGATTGGTTTCAAGCTCAATTGATTCGACATATCGTTGTGGCGCAGGGACAAATAGCCGTACATCATCCGAGTCAGGTTCCACGGAGGCGCTATAGATACCCGCATCAGAATCAAATACTAGCGGCTCCGACTCAAGCCCAGCATTTCTCGCAAATTTAGCCAGACAGCGTGCACCGTTTCCGCACATCGTTCCGAGAGACCCGTCGGCATTATAATAGGTCATCTTGTAATCCGCAGAATCGGATGCAGGATTTGAAAGAGCCAGAAGCCCATCTGCACCAATCCCTTCCCTCCTTCTACAGAATTGCGTCGCAAAACCTGACAATTCTTCGTGGGTAAAAGAATAAAAGCGGTTGTCAACGACAATAAAATCGTTTCCGGCGCCGCTCATTTTCGTAAATTCCAAAACGAATTTCGGAGCTGGTGTGGAAATTTCCATATCGAATTAGGGAATGCCGAGGCGAGAACAAGACTCGAATCTCTGAGAACAATTAAAATAGCCTGAAGAAAGGGAAAAAAGCCTACTTGAAAGAAAAACGACTTGAAATCGACAAAGCCGAACCGCTATTGCTTTTTGGTTTTAATGACACGTATCTAAAACGCATAGAACGCGCTTTTCCAGAAACTCAGATCACGGCAAGAGGAAATCAGGTCGTCTTGAGAGGGGATGACGAAGACCTCGCCTCCATAACCCGCATTCTGGACGAGTTAACTCTACTTCTAAACCGAAACGGAAATCTGACGGAGAACGACGTCGACACGGTCCTGGCATTGTTCACGTCCGGCGACGGATCTACGGTTCACTTACCTGGAAAAGGATCACATCATACCGTCCTATTTACCCCTCAGGGTGGTAGCGTTAAGGCAAAGACGCCTAATCAGATTCGACTGGTCGAATCGGCTAGAAAGAATGACATTGTTTTTGCTATTGGCCCTGCCGGAACGGGCAAGACGTATACAGCCGTTGCTCTAGCCGTTGCCGCGTTAAAATCACGTCAGGCGAAACGAATCGTTCTCTGTCGACCTGCTGTTGAAGCGGGTGAACGCCTGGGCTTTCTACCCGGAGATATGAAGGAGAAGATCGATCCCTATTTGAGACCCCTCTATGATGCTCTTGAAGACATGCTGCCCAAAGAGAAGCTCAAAACGTTCATGGAGAATAACACGGTCGAAATCGCTCCTCTCGCATTCATGCGCGGCCGAACACTGAATTCGGCTTTCGTCATTCTCGACGAGGCCCAAAATGCAACTGCTCTTCAAATGAAGATGTTTTTGACTCGCCTGGGCGCAAACAGTCGAGCCATCATTACGGGCGACCTTACGCAAACTGATCTTCCCAAACGCGACGTAAGTGGCCTGGCCCAGGCTCGCGAAATCCTGGATGGCGTAACAGGAATCGACTTCATTCATTTTGATGAAAATGACGTAGTTCGGCACCGCCTAGTCAAAGACATAATCGGAGCTTATTCTCGCTTTTTTGGGGGAGACGAACCCGGTCAGGCACACGCTTAAACATCAGGCCTCCTTATTGGCTGAACCAGCCCGAACGATCACGTTGTCGATTAGACGTGCTGTGCCAAAAAACGCTGCTGCTGCAATAAGCACTTGCTGACCGTCCTCAATCGTCTCCACAGGTTGAAGCTCCTCCGTATCGACAATCTGAACGTAATCAGTTTGGCACTCTGGCGAATCATTCAGTTTAGAACTGATCTCGTCAATGAGTATTTGACAGTCTCGGATTCCTCTATTCACAACACCATCGCGAGAGTCGAGCAACGCTCTTCGCAGAACTGGTGCTTGTTTTCTCTGAGCAGCATTGAGATATCTGTTTCGCGATGAACGTGCCAGACCGTCTGACTCTCTGACGGTCTCAACTCCAATCAACGAAACGCGCTGGGCCAACTCTCTGGCCATTCTCCGAAGGATGAAAAACTGCTGGGCGTCCTTCAAACCAAATACCCCGTAGGTCGGCTCAACAATCGTAAAGAGTCTGCTGACTACCGTGGTGACGCCTCTAAAATGTCCCGGTCTCGATTCGCCACAAAGGTGGTCTCCCATCCTATCTACCGTCACCCACGTAAGATTTCGCGGATTTGGGTATATCTCCGGTAGCGTGGGCGCGAATATCACGCTCGTCATTCCTTGGCGCTCCAGTTTCGTGCTATCCTCTTTCAGCGTTCTTGGATACGCGTCGAAGTCTTCTGAAGGACCGAATTGTGTCGGATTTACAAATATGGACACCACCACACAATCGGCCGATTCTTGGGCCCTGGAAACGAGCTGAAGATGACCCTCATGAAGTGCGCCCATAGTGGGCACTAACGCGATTGACTTTCCTTCAGCCGAACGCGCGATTGACCAGTCATGCATTTCAGGAGCGGAATGAATGATTCTAATCATTTTAGAAGTCGTCTTGACACAATTTGGGTCTGGTGATCGCCTTAATTTATCCGGTGCGGGATGAATCACCGTGGCGAAAGATAATACGCACTGATAGTGCGATTTCAGCAAAGCTCAACACCAGATAATCCGGTTCATAATTATATTAAGAATGAGGACACAATCCCTCCAGAACTCTTCGAAACCAGATCTTGAAAAAGCGGTGTGGTCATGACGGACTTCAGAACAGAAAAAGATTCACTGGGCGATGTGCAGGTCCCTGTCGATGCGTGGTATGCTGCTCAAACACAGCGGGCGGCCAACAACTTCCCGATCTCCGGAATTCGATTTCCGAGACGATTTATTGAAGCTCTCGGGACAGTTAAGCTGGCCGCCGCGAAAGCGAACGAGGAACTCGACATTTTGGACGCGGAAACTTCTGCTGCAATTGTAGAGGCGGCAGAGCAAGTGAGATCAGGGGAGTATGACAGCCAATTCGTACTGGACATTTTTCAGACTGGTTCGGGTACGTCATCAAACATGAATGCCAACGAGGTTATTTCAAACCTGGCTACTGTCGCGAGGGGTGGCAAAAAAGGAGATAAGACTGTTCACCCGAATGACCATGTGAACATGTCTCAGTCTTCCAATGACGTCATTCCGACTGCGATGCACGTGTCTGCCGTTGTAGCGATCGAAAACGAACTCCTGCCGGCCCTGGAGGCGTTTGCCATGGCTTTGGAAGACAGGGCAACTGAATTCGATGACATCGTCAAATCAGGCCGTACCCATCTCATGGACGCCACTCCTGTGCGCTTGGGGCAGGAATTTGGAGGCTTCGCCGCCCAAATCAGGCAGTCGATCGCGCGAGTAGAATCGTCATATGATGAATTGTTGGAACTCGCTCTCGGAGGCACAGCGACAGGGACTGGAATTAATTGCCCAGACGGATTTGCCAAGTCAGCCATTAAGTATATAGGCGAGGTAACAGGGTGCTCCTTCCGTGAGGCAGAAAATCATTTCGCCGCCCAGGCTGCCAAAGATGCGTTCGTTCAGGCTTCAGGCACGCTTAATACGCTCGCCGTTGCACTGATGAAAATCGCAAATGACATTAGGCATCTTTCTTCGGGGCCCACATCAGGGCTTTCCGAGATTCAGCTCCCGGCCATTCAACCGGGTTCATCCATCATGCCCGGCAAGGTCAATCCTGTGATGAGTGAAGCCGTGATGATGGTTTGTGCCAGAGTAATGGGCAACCACGTGACGATCACCACCGGGGGACAACACGGTAATTTCGAATTGAACGTCATGATGCCCGTCATGGCCGAGGCGATGCTGCAGAGTATTTCAATTCTGACCGGCGGTATGAATGCCTTCCGCAATAACTGCCTCGTAGGGATAGTGGCCAATCGAGAACGGTGTCAAGAATTACTGGAGCTGAATCCTTCGATAGCGACAGCTCTGAACCGAACAATTGGCTACGACATGGCCTCAAAGGTTGCTAAAAGATCTGCAGCCGAGAAAAAATCTGTCCGACAGGTCGTCTTGGAAATGGGAATTCTTGACAAGGATACCCTCGACGAAGTCCTAGATGTTCGACACATGACGGAACCAGGAGTGCCCGGGGAATAACGGTTCCTCAAAACAAGGTTGCCAAAGAGTAACCACACCGCACCACCCATGGAAGCTTCTTCTGCCTGGACCAGCGATCTGTGTTCAGATCTCGTCGTACTGGAATTGGCCAGCGTGCTTGCTGGACCAAGCGTTGGACAATTTTTTGCTGAACTGGGCGCCCGGGTAATCAAATTGGAAAACCCGGCGACTTCTGGCGATGTGACTAGAAGCTGGAAGGTATCTGGAGAATCCGAGGAGGGGCAGTCGTCCTACTTTTACGCCTGTAATTGGGGCAAAGAGTCCATCGCGATTGATCTAACGACTGACAGCGGACGAAATCTGATGCATCGTTTAGTGGGTATCTCGGATATCGTTCTCAGCAACTATCTGCCGAGTGCTTCCGAAAAGCTGTGCGCTGATTATGAAACGCTGAAGGGCATAAAAGAAGATATTATTCTTGGATCAATCGTCGGCTACCGCCCGGATTCTAATCGGCCAGGCTACGATGCGATAATTCAAGCCGAAGCTGGTTATTATTATATAAATGGCGAGCCAAAGAATCCGAATTGGCAGCCTACCAAGATGCCTGTCCCACTGATGGATATCCTTGCAGGCCATCAGCTTAAACAGGCTTTGCTGATGGCTCTGATAAGGAAATCCGCATCACAAAAAGGCTCACACGTGACCGTTTCGCTTTTCGATGCCGCGGTCAGCGCATTATCGAATCAGGCGACAATCTTGCTCGTGGCTAATCAGACTCCTGAACCTCTCGGATCTGCACACCCAAACATTGCTCCTTACGGATCAGTTTACCAGACGAAAGACGACCTCCCGGTTGTTCTCGGGGTCGGCACAGATCGACAATTCAGATCGTTGTGCGCCATCTTAGACACACCAGAACTGGCGAATGACGCCCGATTCCTTTCGAATCAACATAGAGTGGCCAACCGAGGTGACCTGAAAGGCCTGTTGCAGTCTGCTATCACAAATTTCGATCGGAAAGAGCTGTTGAAAGAGTGCCACGCCTCAAGAATACCGGCCGGCGCGGTTAGCAAGATGAACGAAGTATTCGAGATTACGCCCGAATACCTCACCCTAAAATCGCCCGACGGCGTCGCGAGGGGTGTGAGAGAATCTGCAATTTGGCCGACTGAAGTGAGAAACGATGGTGGCGAAATCGGAAAACCACCGGTCTTTG